>Ga0335397_10004033_pt1 | contig 19501 bp, 12 predicted proteins | sample MAT04_FD_205740 | JGI IMG/M metagenome (GOLD analysis project Ga0335397, IMG submission 205740) | Freshwater microbial communities from Lake Fryxell liftoff mats and glacier meltwater in Antarctica - MAT-04 (spades assembly) (version 2) ... | reverse complement strand
CGGCCCTCCAGCCGTCAGAGATCCTCGCGCCCGATCGGCTGTTCGCCGACGAGATCGTCGCCGCGGCGTTGAAGGCCTGGCCCGGCCTGGTGCAACCGATGGCCGGCGCCTTGGCTGAACCCTCCGCTTCGGAGGCGCGGCTGAAACGCCTCTACGGGGTCGACACCCTGGACGGCTTCGGCGCCCTGTCCGGCGCGGAAATCTCGGCGCTGGGCCTGATCGCCGCCCACCTGGAATCGACTCAAGGCGGGCGCCTGCCGGCCCTGCGACCGCCGCGGCGCACGGCCGGCGACGAGATCATGGCCATCGATCCGGCCACCCGCGCCAGCCTCGAGATCGAGCGCAGCCAGTCGGGAGGGCGCGACGGCTCGCTGCTGGCCGCGATCGACCGCACAGTCACGGCGGGGGGCGCGCGGATGCTGGCGGGCCGCCTGTCGCGACCGCTGCTCGACGTCGCCGCCATCGAAGCGCGACTGGACGCGGTGCAGTGGCTGGTGGAGCGGCGACCCCTGCGGCAGGCGCTGCGCGATCGGTTGAAGGGCGCCGGCGACATGGCTCGCGCCTTCGCCAGGCTGGCCCTGGGCCGCGGCGGGCCGCGGGACCTCGGCTGTCTGCTGGGCGCCCTGGATTGCGGCGAAGCCCTGGCCGCCTTGGCGGCGCACGCCGCCGAGCCCCTCAGCGCCATTCCCGACGAGGCCGCCAGCGCCCTGGAGGCGCTGACCTTGTCGGGGGAGCTTGCCGTCCTGCGCCGGGATCTCGCAGCCGGGCTCGGGCCCGACCTGCCGGCCCAGGCCCGGGACGGCGGCTTTGTCGCCCCCGGCGTCCGCCCGGAACTGGATGAAGCGCGGGCCCTGCGCGACGACAGCCGGCGGGTGGTTCTTGAGCTTGAACAACGCCTCGTGCGCGAGAGCGGCGCCCCGCTACGCATCCGCCACAACGCCGTGCTGGGCTATTTCGTCGAAGCCACGGCCAAGCAGGCCGAGCCGCTGATGCAGCCGCCGCTCAGCGCCGCCTTCATCCATCGCCAAACCCTCACCAATCAGGTGCGCTTCACCACCGTGGAGCTGGCTGAGCTGGATGCGCGCATCGCCCAGGCCGGGGAGCGGGCCCTGGCCATCGAGCTGGACACCTTCGAGACCTGGCGGGCGCGCGCCGCAGCCCTCGCCGCCCCCATCCAGGCGGCAGCCGAGGCGCTGGCCCTACTGGACGTGGCTGGGGGCCTGGCCGAATGGGCCGAGGACAACCGCGCCGTGCGGCCTCAGATCGACCGCTCCCTCTGCTTTGAGGCCGAAGCGGCCCGTCATCCGGTCGTGGAAGCGGCGGTCACGCGCGCAGGCGAACCCTTCACTCCCAACGACTGCCGTCTCGATGGGGCGGGGCAGGCCGGCGCGCGGCTGGCCATCGTCACCGGGCCGAACATGGCGGGCAAATCGACCTTCCTTCGGCAGAACGCTCTGTTGGCGGTGCTGGCTCAATCGGGTTGCTTCGTGCCCGCGCGGCGGCTGAAGCTCGGGGTCGTGGACCGTTTGTTCAGCCGGGTCGGGGCGGGGGACGACCTGGCCCGCGGGCGCTCGACGTTCATGAACGAGATGGTCGAGACGGCGGCGATCCTGACCCAGGCGACGCCCCGGTCTCTGGTGATCCTAGACGAGATCGGCCGGGGCACGGCCACCTATGACGGCCTCGCCATCGCCTGGGCCTGCGCGGAAGCGCTGCATGACGTGAACCGCAGCCGCGCGCTGTTCGCCACCCACTACCATGAGCTGGCGCGGCTGGAGACGCGCTTGGCCCATGTCTGCAACCTGTCGCTGCGGGCCAAGGAGTGGAACGGCGACTTGGTGTTCCTGCATGAGGCCCTGCCGGGCCCGGCCGACCGGTCTTACGGCGTGCAGGTCGCCAAGCTGGCCGGCGTGCCCGCGGCGGTGGTGGCCCGGGCGCGGGAGGTGCTGGAGCGGCTCGAAGGTCAGGCGGTTTCGCCCGCCCGCCTCGACGATCTGCCCCTGTTCGCGGCGGTCGCGGAGCCGTCCGCCCTGCCGCCGGGGCCGAGCGCGGTCGAGACGGAGATCGCCGGGCTCGACCTTGACGGGATGTCCCCCCGGGAGGCTCTCGACGCCCTATATCGACTGAAGGCGACCAGCCGCCGCCCGCAGCGTTAGGGCGCCGAACAGCGACGCTGGGCCGGGCCCCGAGACAACACGGCGCCGGGACCTATATACAAAGCCATGCCCCCCCGCCTGCGTCCGACTCGCCTGGAATATGTCGTCGACGGCATGAAGCTGCGCGCGCAGCTCACCGCCGCCGCGCTCGACGCCATTGGCGACCAAGCCGAGCAGAGGCGCCGGGCCCTGGAAATTCTCAAGGCGGCCCTGTTCCGGGGCCGGATGATCGTCAAGGAGCGCCTGGAGAACGGCGCCGGCGGCATCGAGACCGCCACCTTGCTATCGGGCGTCACCGACGAGGTGATCGGCGCTCTCTACGATTTCACCACGGTCCACGTCTTCCGCGCCCGAAACCCGACCGAGGGCGAGCGGATGGCGGTGGTGGCCGTCGGCGGCTATGGCCGCGGCGCGCTGGCCCCGTTCTCGGACATCGATCTGCTGTTCCTGCGGCCCTACAAACAGACCGCCCATACCGAGAGCGTGATCGAGTTCATGCTCTATGCCCTGTGGGACCTGGGCTTCAAGGTCGGCCACGCCTCGCGCACCATCGACGAATGCGTCAAGCTGTCGCGTGAGGATTTCACCATCCGCACCTCGATCCTGGAGGCGCGGCGGCTGACGGGTGACGAAAAGCTGGCCGAGGATTTGGTCAGGCGGTTCCGGGACGAGGTGGTCAAGGGGACCGGGGCGGAGTTCGTCGCCGCCAAGCTGAAGGAGCGCGACGAGCGCCATAACCGCGCCGGCTCATCGCGCTATCTGGTCGAACCCAACGTCAAGGAGGGCAAGGGCGCGCTGCGCGACCTGCACACCCTGTTCTGGATCGCCCTTTACCTCCACCCGGGCGAGCAGAAGAATGGCGTCGTCCAGCTGGATTTCTTCGACCGTCGCGATGTGCGCCTGTTCCTGCGCGCCTTCGATTTTTTGTGGGCGGTGCGTTGCCACCTGCATTTCGTCACCGGCAGGCCCGAAGAGCGGCTGAGCTTCGATCTTCAGCCGGAGATCGCCCGGCGGATGGGCTACGGCGACCGCGGCGACGCCCCCGCCGTCGAGCGGTTCATGCGCCGCTACTTCCTGATCGCCAAAGAAGTGGGGGCCCTGACCCGCGCCTTCTGCGCCAAGCTGGAGTTCGACGAGGCCAAGAAGAAGCCCACGGGGCTGTCCCGGTTCCTGGGCCCAAAGCGGCCCCCCCGCCGCCCGCTGGACGCCCCCGGTTTCATCGAGGACGGCGGGCGCCTCAGCGTCGACGGACCCCAGGTGTTCGAGGCCGACCCGGTCAATCTGCTGCGGCTGTTCTTGATCGCCGACCGCCGCGACCTCGACATCCATCCCGACGCCTTCACGGCCGCGGCCCGGTCGCTGGCCCTGATCACGCCCAAGGTGCGGCGCGACCCCGCCGCAGTGACCGCCTTCCTCGACGTTCTGGCCCGCGGCCGCCACACCCAGCGCACCCTGGCTCTGATGAACGACGCCGGGGTGCTCGGGCGCTTCATCCCCGAGTTCGGCCGCATCGTCGCTCAGATGCAGTTCAACATGTACCACTCCTATACGGTGGATGAGCATACCCTTAGGGCGGTGGGGGTGATCGCCGACGTCGCCGCCGGCCGCCTGCAGAGCGACCTGCCGACCTCCTCCGCCGTGTTCCCGCTCATCGTCGACAAGGAGGCCCTGTTCCTGGCCATGCTGCTGCACGACACCGGCAAGGGCGGGGTCGGCGGCCAGGAGAAGGCCGGCGCCCGCGCGGCGCGCCAGGCGTGCGAGCGTATGGGCCTGGACCGCGACCGGGTGGAACTGGTCGCCTGGCTGGTCGAGCACCATCTGGTGATGAGCGACTACGCCCAAAAGCGCGACATCGCCGACCCGCGCACGGTGACGTCATTCGCCGCCATCATCCAGAACCCGGAGCGCCTGCGCCTGCTGGTGGTGCTGACCGTCGCCGACATTCGCGCCGTGGGGCCGGGGGTCTGGAACGGCTGGAAGGGCCAGCTGCTACGCGAGCTGTTCGCGGCCACCGAGGCGGTGTTCCGCGGCGGGCGGGGGTCGGACCCTGCCGCGGCCGTGCGGCGCCGGCTGGAGGTGTCGGCGCAGGAGGCGCGCATCAAGCTGGGGGCTGTCGATCCGGTCCTGGCCGACTGGGCGTGGTCGATGGAGGACGCCTATTTCGCCGCCGCCAGCGAGGAGGAGCAGCAGCTGCATGCGCAGATGTCGCTCAAGGCCAGCGCCGAGGAAGCCTCAGGCGGCCACGGGGCGGCCGCGTCGGCCCGCATCCGTCCGGACCGCAACGCGGCCGAGGTGATCATCGCCGCAGCCGATCGCCAGGGTTTGTTCGCCGACCTCGCCTCGGCGCTGGCGGGCCTGGGCGCCAATGTCGTCGGCGCCCGCGTCTACACCTCCAAGGGCGGTCAGGCGCTGGACATCTTCTACGTCCAGGACATCACGGGCGCCCCCTTCGGCTGCGACAACCCGCGCATGATCGAGCGCCTCGCCCGCGCCATGGAAGCGGCCGCCCGCGGCGAAGCCCCGCCGGTGGAGGCCCGCAGGAACCTGGACCTCGGACGCGCCTCTGCCTTCACCATCGCCTCAACCGTAGCGGTGGACAACGAGACCAGCGAGGAGGCCACGGTGATCGAGGCCAGCGGCCGCGACCGGCCGGGGCTGCTGGAGGCCCTGGCGCGAACCCTGTCGGACGCCGGCCTGTCGATCCAGTCCGCCCACATCGACAACTACGGCGAGCGGGCCATGGACGCCTTCTATGTGCACAAGGACGGCGGCAAGGTGGCGGACGGACGCCCGGCGACCGCGTTGCGCACGGCGCTTCTGCGCGTGCTCGATGATGAAGCGGGCGCCCTGACGCCGACGAAGGGACGGCCGACGCTGGAGCGGGCGCGGGCGAGCGTGGCGCGGTAAGCGCCCCAGAATCGGGAGTTGGCGGAGTTCCTGGTGGAGCCGAGCGGAATCGAACCGCTGACCTCCTCATTGCGAACGAGGCGCTCTACCAACTGAGCTACGGCCCCAGCGCCCAAAGGGCGTGGTCAGGAGCGCGCACATAAGGTGGCGGCTCGACGGGTGTCAAGCAGGGCCCTCTGAGCCGCCAATCCCTTTCCTGGCCATGACGGCGCCAGCGCCGCACAGTCGCGAGTCCGGGCCAGGCTCCGCGCAGGGGTTAAGTCTTTGACGTCGCCGCCGCCCTTCCCCTATACCCGCCGCAACGAGCCTTGAGGGCGGTTGCGGACGCAGTATGGACGTCGTCAGGCTGGACATACCGGAGGTCTTGCTGCTGCGGCCGCGGCGCTTTTCCGATGCGCGGGGCTACTTCGCCGAGACCTACCAAGCGGCCGAGGCCGCCGAGGCCGGAGTCCCCGACACGTTCGTGCAGGACAATCTGTCGTTTTCGGCGCTCGCCGGCACGGTGCGGGGGCTGCACTTTCAGGCCCCGCCGCACGCCCAGGCCAAGCTGGTCACGGTGCTCACCGGCCGCATCCTCGATGTGGCGGTGGACGTTCGGCGCGGCTCCCCCACCTTTGGCCGGCACGTGAAGGCCCAGCTGTCCGCCGACGACGGGCTGCAGATATATATTCCCGCCGGTTTCCTGCACGGCTTCGTCACCCTCGATCCTGACACCCGCGTCTTCTATAAGGTCAGCGACGTCTATTCGCCGGCCTGCGACGGCGCGGTGCGCTGGGACGACCCCGACCTGGCCATCGACTGGGGCGTCTCGTCCGCCCAAGCGGTGCTGTCGGACAAGGACGCCGCCGCCCAGGCCTTCGCCGACTTTGCTTCGCCCTTCTGCGCCCAGCGGGAGCCGGAGGCCGCCCGATGACGCGGCGCGCACGGTGAAGCTCCTGGTCACTGGCGGCTGCGGCTTCATCGGCTCGGCCGTGGTGCGCCAGGCAGTGGCCCGCGGCTGGTCGGTGGCCAACCTCGACGCCCTCACCTATGCGGCCAACCCCGATGCCGTGGCCCAGGCGGCGGCCGCGCCCCTCTACACCTTCGAGCAGGCCGACGTCGCCGACGGCGAGGCGGTCCGCGCCGTCTTCGCGCGCCATCAGCCGGACGCGGTGATCCACCTGGCGGCGGAAAGCCACGTGGACCGCTCCATCGAAGGCCCGCTGGCCTTCGTGCGCACCAATGTCCAGGGCACGGCGGTGATGCTGGAGGCCGCGCGGGGCTACTGGGGGGCCCTGCCGCAAGGGCGCCGCGACGCCTTCCGCTTCCTGCATGTCTCCACCGACGAGGTGTTCGGGACTTTGGGCGACAGCGGGGCCTTCGACGAGGCGACGCCCTACGCGCCCAACTCGCCCTATTCGGCCAGCAAGGCCGCCTCCGACCTGCTGGTGCGGGCCTGGGCGCAGACCTACGGCCTGCCGGTCGTGGTCACCAACTGCTCCAACAACTACGGTCCGTGGCAGTTTCCCGAGAAGCTGATTCCCGTGGCGGTGTTCAGCGCCCTGGAGGGGCGGCCGATCCCGGTCTATGGCCAGGGCGCCAATGTGCGCGACTGGCTCTATGTCGAGGACCACGCGGCGGCGCTGCTGCTGGCGCTCCAGGCGGGCCGGCCGGGCGAGACCTATTGCATCGGCGGCGACGCGGAGACCTCCAATCTCGACCTCGTGCGCCGCATCTGCGCCGTGATGGACCGCCTGCGCCCCCAGGGCGCTCCACACGACCGCCTCATCAGCTTCGTTGCGGATAGGCCCGGCCATGATTTCCGCTACGCCATCGACCATTCCAAGATCACGCGCGACCTGGGCTGGCGTCCCGCGGTGACGCTGGACGAGGGGCTGGAACAGACCGTGCGCTGGTATCTGGGCAATGAAGGCGGCGCCCTGCGCGCTGACGGCTTCACCGGGCGGCGCCTCGGCGTCGTTCAGGCTCCGGCGCCCTGACCATGGCCATCCTACAGTTCGGCAAGACCGGCCAACTGGCCCGGGCGCTTCAGGAGCGGGCGGCGCTCGCCGGCGTGGCTGTCGCCGCCCTGTCGCGCCAGGACGTGGAGATCACTGATGCGGCGGCCGTCGAGCGGGCGGTCGCTGACGCCACAGGAATCGACCTTGTGATCAACGCCACCGCCTTCAGCCTGGTGGACAAGGCGGAGGGCGAGCCGGAGGAGGCCTTCGCCGTAAACGCCGCGGCGCCCGGAGTCATGGCCCGGGCCTGCGCGACGAGGGGCCTGCCTTTCATTCATATATCTACGGACTGCGTGTTCGACGGCTCAGGCTCCCGGCCTCGCCGCGAGGACGAGCCGGCCCGGCCGATCAACGCCTACGGCCGGTCCAAACTGGCGGGCGAGGCCGCCGTGCTGGCCGCGGGCGGGACAAGCCTGGTGGTGCGGACCTCCTGGGTTTTCTCGGAATACGGGGCCAACTTTGTCCAGATCATGCTGGGCATGGCCGACCGGCCGCAGATCAATGTGGTGGACGACCAGTTCGCCTGCCCGACCCCGGCCGCCGCCCTGGCCGACTTTTTGCTGTCGCTGCGGGGACCTCTCGGCGGGCCGGACGCCCTCCGGCTGGCGGGGGTGGTGCACTATGTCGGCGACGAGCCGGTCAACCGCTTCGCCTTCGCCCAGGCGGTATTCGCCGAGGCAGGCCTGGCGCCGACCCTGACGCCCGTTCCATCGAGCGACTTCCCTACGCCGGCGGCGCGGCCCAAGAATGGCGTGCTGGACACCACACGGCTGAGGCGCGTGTTCGGGACGGAGCCGCCGCCCTGGCGCGCCGCCCTGGGCCCGGTGATCGCAAAGGTGCAGGGCAAGGACAAGACGGCATGAGGCGCGGAATCATACTGGCGGGCGGATCGGGCTCACGCCTGCACCCCTTGACCCTGGCGGTCTCCAAGCAGCTGCTGCCGGTGTACAACAAGCCGATGATCTACTATCCCCTGTCGGTGCTGATGCTGGCGGGCATCCGCGAGATCCTCATCATCACCACCGAAGAGGACCAGCCGAACTTCCGCCGGTTGCTGGGGGATGGCTCGCAGGTGGGGTTGGACATCCAGTATGTCGTCCAACCCAGCCCCGGCGGTCTGGCCCAGGCCTATCTGCTGGGAGAGGAGTTCGTGCGCGGCGAGCCCAGCGCCCTGATCCTCGGCGACAATCTTTTCTTCGGCGCCCACTTCGGCGAAACCCTGCGCCGCACCGATCAGCGCCAGCAGGGGGCCACCATCTTCGGCTACCGCGTGGCCGACCCCCGCGCCTACGGCGTCGTGGAGTTCGATTTCGACGGCCAAGCCCTCTCCATCGAGGAAAAGCCGCCGACGCCGAAATCCAACTATGCGGTCACCGGCCTGTATTTCTACGATGGCAAGGCCAGCGAACTAGCCCGCAGCCTGAAGCCTTCCAGCCGCGGAGAGCTCGAGATCACCGACCTGAACCGCCTCTATCTTGAGGCGGGGCGACTGACCGTCGAGGTGCTCGGCCGCGGCTTCGCCTGGCTGGACACCGGCGCCCACGACAGCCTTCTGGAAGCGTCGGAATTCGTGCGCACCCTGGAACACCGCCAGGACCTGCGGATCGGGGCCATCGAGGAGGTAGCCTACCACAACGGCTGGATCGACCGCGCCCAGTTGCTGACGCTCGCGGGCAAGCTGAACAACGGATACGGGGATTATCTAAGGCGGCTGGAGGGCTGATCCGTTCGCGTCAGTCGGGCATGGTCTCGCGCGGCGGCCCCCCCGAGCCGTAGAAGCCGCGATACCACGCCACGAAGCGCGCCAGGCCCTCGGCCAGCATGACCTTGGGCGTGTAGCCGCATACCGCGTTCAGGGCCGAAACATCGGCGTAGGTGGTCGTCACGTCCCCCGGCTGCATGGGGCGTAGGGTCTTTTCAGCCTCGACCCCTAGGGCGGCCTCCAGGGTCGAGATCATCTCCAGCAGGCCGACGGGGCGGCTGTCGCCGATGTTAAGCACGCGGTGCAGCTGGGCCCCTGCGCCCGCGGGCGGGTTGTCCAAAGCCCCCAGGACTCCGTCGACGATGTCGTCGACATAGGTGAAATCGCGGGCCATCTGGCCCATGCCGTAGACCTCGATGGGTTCGCCGCTGAGGATCTTCCTGGTGAAGCTGAAATAGGCCATGTCCGGGCGGCCGAACGGCCCATAGACGGTGAAGAAACGCAGGCCTGTGGAGGGCAGGGCGTAGAGGTGGGCGTAGGTGTGAGCCATGAGTTCGTTGGCGCGCTTTGTGGCGGCGTAGAGCGAAACAGGGCTGACGGCGGGGTCGTCTTCCTTAAAGCCCGCCCCCGCCAGGGGCCGGTCGCCGTAGACCGAGCTGGACGAGGCGTAAACCAGGCAGTCGAAGCCCGGCTGATGTCGGCAGGCCTCGAGCACCGACAGGTGGCCGGCGAGGTTGGACCGCTCGTAGGCGAAGGGGTTCTCGATGGAATAGCGGACCCCCGCCTGGGCGGCGAGGTGGACGACCTTGGTGATCGCCGCGTCGCGCATGAGGGCGGCGAGGCCCTCAGCGTCGGCGATGTCCATCCGCACCATGCGGAAGTTGGGATGGGGCTCCAGCCGCGCCGCCCGCGCCGCCTTCAGCGCGGGATCGTAATAGGCGTTGAAATTATCCACCCCGACCACCGTCTCGCCGCGCGCCAGCAGGCGCTCGGCCACGTGCATGCCGATGAACCCGGCCGCTCCAGTGACCAGGATCGGCATCGCCTAGCTCCGTCCGATGCTGATATAGTCGAAGCCCCGCGCCCGCATCTCGTCCGGGCGGTAGATGTTGCGCAGATCGACCACCTTGGGCTGGCGCATCAGAAGCTTGACGCGGTCCAGGTCCAGCGCCCGGAACTGGTCCCATTCGGTGATGATCACCACCACGTCGGCGCCCGCGACGGCGTCGTAGGGGCCATCCTTGAAATCGACGCCCTGCAGAAGGGTGCGGGCCTCTTGGCCTTCGGGATCATAGGCCTGGACGCGGGCGCCCATGGCGATCAGGGCGGGGACGATGTCCAGCGACGGCGCATCGCGCATGTCGTCGGTATTGGGCTTGAAGGTCAGGCCCAGCACCCCGACCGTCTTGCCGGCCAGATCTCCGGCGAATGCCGACGCCACCTTGGCGGCCATCGCCTTCTTGCGGTCGGCGTTCACCTGGACCGTGGTCTCGATCAGCCGCATCGGAGCCCCCGCGTCGGTGGCGGTGCGCACCAGGGCCAGGGTGTCCTTGGGAAAGCACGAGCCGCCGTAGCCGGGCCCGGCATTGAGGAACTTGGAGCCGATCCGGTTGTCCAGGCCGATGCCGCGCGCCACCTGCTGCACGTCGGCGCCGACCTTTTCGCACAGGTCCGCGATCTCGTTGATGAAGGTGATCTTCATGGCCAGGAAGCCGTTGGCCGCATATTTGATCAGCTCCGAGGTGCGGCGACCGACGAACAGCAGCGGGCTCTCGTTGAGGCTGAGCGGGCGGTAGAGCTGGGCCATGACTTCCCTGGCGCGGTCATCCTCGACGCCGATCACCACCCGGTCGGGCCGCTTGAAGTCGCCGATGGCGGCGCCTTCGCGAAGGAACTCGGGGTTGGAGACGACCGAGAAGTCGGCGGTCGGCCGGGCCTTGCGGATGATCGATTCCACTTCGTCGCCGGTGCCGACCGGAACGGTCGACTTGGTCACCACCACGGTAAAGCCCTGGATCAGGCCGGCAATCTCCTCCGCCGCCGCGTAGACATAAGATAGGTCGGCATGGCCGTCGCCGCGCCGCGAGGGCGTGCCCACGGCGATGAACACCGCGTCTGCCTCGGCGATCGCCTTGGCGCCTTCGGTGGTGAAGAACAGGCGCGCTTCGCGCACATTGCGGGCGACGAGTTCGTCAAGGCCCGGCTCGAAGATCGGGATCTCGCCCCGCTCCAGGCGCTCGATCTTGCCAGCGTCCTTGTCGATACAGGTGACCACATGGCCGAAGTCGGCGAAACACGCCCCGGACACCAGACCCACATAGCCCGTGCCGATCATCGCTACGCGCATCTAGACCCCCTCGTGTGGCGGCACCCATAACGACATTTTGCGCCGCAGCAACCCGACCTGCTCGGGAGGGCCAGGCAAGAGCGCCATGGCCTTCAAGACAAGCCCCCGTCTGCCTGAAAGCCCCGCGGCGGCAGCAGACAGCGCGCGCCCCGCTGCAGCCTGTCATCAAGCCAGGGCCGGCGCAGCCTTTTTCGGCGTCTTGCCGCCCGCGCAGGGGCGGCCTATGTCCTGAGACCTGCACGGCGCCAAAGGACGGACATGGGCGGTTTCATCTACTTCATCCTGGACAGCATCCTCGGGCTGCTGGTCCTCGCCCTGATCCTGAACGCGGTGCTGAGCTGGCTGGTCGCCTTCGACGTGATCAATTTGCGCAACCGCTATGTCGCCCAGTTCGCCCGGTTCCTGGAAGCCGTCACCGATCCGCTCCTGCGGCCGTTCCGCCGTTTCATTCCGCCCCTGGGGGGCGTCGACATCACCCCGATCATTGTGATCCTGCTGATCCAGGGCGTACGCCTCTATCTTCTGCCCTGGGCGTTCGCGCCGATCCGCGGGGTGCTCGGCGGGTGAGCCTGCCGGGGGCGCGAGGGGCTGGCTATGAAGATTGACGGCGTCCCGTACCGAACCATCTGGCTGTCAACTGACGGGCAGGCCGTCGAGGTCATCGACCAGACGGCCTTGCCCCACGCTTTGCGCATCCTGCGCCTCAACACCGCGGCGGACGCGGCGCGGGCGATCTCCGCCATGGTCGTGCGCGGGGCGCCCCTGATCGGCGCAACAGCCGCCTGGGGCATGGCCCTGGCTGCGCGGGAGGACCCGTCAGATGCGGGTCTGGAGCGGGCCGCCGCCCATCTCGGCGCCTCGCGGCCGACGGCGGTCAATCTGCGCTGGGCTGTCGAGGCGATGCTGGCGGTCCTGCGCCCCCTGCCGGCGGCGCGCCGCGCCGAGGCGGCCGCCCAGGAGGCCGCAAGGTTGTGCGACGCGGAAGCCGCCGCCTGCGCGGCCATCGGCGTCCACGGCGCCGCCCTGATCGCCGCAGCCTATGACGGCACGAGGCCGGTCGAGGTGCTGACGCACTGCAACGCTGGCTGGCTGGCCTCGGTCGACTGGGGGATGTCGCTGTCGCCGGTCTATAAGGCGGCGGAGCAGGGCGTTCCGGTCCACGTCTGGGTCGACGAGACCCGGCCGAGGAACCAGGGCGCCGCGCTTACTGCCTGGGAGCTGCTGCGCCACGGCGTCCCCCACACGGTGATCGTCGACAACGCGGGCGGCCATCTGATGCAGCAAGGGCGCGTGGACCTGTGCATCGTCGGCTCCGATCGCGTCGCCGCCAATGGCGATGTCTGCAACAAGATCGGCACCTATCTGAAGGCCCTGGCGGCGCATGACAACGGCGTGCCGTTCCTGGCCGCCCTGCCGTCCTCGACCATCGACTGGTCCCTGTCCGACGGCGCGGCCATCCCTATCGAGGAGCGGGCGGCAGACGAGGTCACCCATGTCACCGGCCTGACCGACGCCGGCGAGACGGGGCGGGTGCGGGTCACGCCGCAGGGCAGCCCAGCGGCCAACTTCGGCTTCGACGTGACGCCCGCCCGACTGGTCACGGCGATCATCACCGAGCGCGGGGTGTGCGACGCCAGCCGTGAGGGCCTGCTGTCTTTGTATCCCGAACAGGCGGCCGCCTGATGCGCAGCCTGTGGTCTGACGAGGACGCCGCCGCCTTTACGGCCCGGTACGAGGAGCGCGGGATCGGCGAGGACCTGGCCATGAGGGTCTATTCCAGTCGCCTGCTCGGCCGCGAGCCGCAGCTGGTCCAGCACGGCGGCGGCAACACCTCGGTCAAGACCGTCGTCAAGGATGTGCTGGGGCGCGCCACGCCCGTCCTCTGCGTCAAGGGCTCAGGCTGGGACCTGGAGTTCATCGAGCCCGAGGGCTTGCCCGCGGTGCGGATGGACCGGCTGCTGGAATTGCGGGACGCCGAGGCGCTTTCGGACGGGGCCATGGTCGAGGTTCAGCGCGGCGCCCTGCTGGACTCCGCCGCCCCCAATCCCTCGGTCGAGACCCTGCTGCACGCCTGGATGGGTCCACGCTTCGTCGATCACACCCACGCCAACGCCGTTCTCGCCCTCACCGACCAGCCGGGCGGCGAGGCCCTGTGCCGGGCCCTCTACGGCGACCGCCTGGCGATCGCCCCCTATTGCATGCCCGGGTTCGACCTAGCCCGGCTGGCGGCGCGGGTGTTCGAGGCTAGTCCCGGCGCCGAAGGCATGATCCTGCTCAAGCACGGAATCTTCACCTGGGGCGAAACGGCCCGCGAGGCCTATGAGCGGATGATCACCTTCGTCTCAATGGCCGAGGACGCCCTGCAGCGCGGGGCGCGCCAGGCCCTGACGCCTGCCGCGACGGCCCCCGCGTCCGCCTCCGCCGCCCAAATCGGGCCGATCCTGCGAGGCGCCCTGGCCGAGGCCTTCGGCGACGGGCGCTGGCGACGGGTGACCCTGGATCATCGCGGCGGCCCCGCGGCTCTGGCCTTCGCCGGGGGGGCCGAGGTGATGCGCTACAGCCAGGCCGGGCTGGTGACGCCCGACCACGTCATCCGGATAAAGCCGTGGCCGCTGGTCCTGCCGGCGCCCGAGGCGGGCCAGCTCGACAGCTTTGCGGGTCAGGTCCGGGCCGCGGTCGCCGCCTACGCCGAACGCTACCGGGACTATTTCGAGCGCCACAACGCGGCGACGCAGCCAAAGAAGACCATGCTCGACCCCTGGCCGCGCTGGGCTCTGGTTCCCGGCCTGGGCCTCTACGGGATCGGCGCTTCGGCCAAGGAGGCCGCCGTCGCGGCGGACATCGCCGAGACGACGGTGGCGGTGGTGACGGCGGCGGAGGCCATGGACCGGTTCGAGAGCATCGACGAGGCCGACCTGTTCGCCATGGAGTATTGGTCGCTGGAACAGGCCAAGCTGGGCAAGGTCAGGGCCAAGCCCCTGGCGGGCCAGGTGGCGGTGGTGACCGGCGGCGGCGGGACCATAGGCGCCGCTATCGCCCGCGCCTTCGCCGATCAGGGCGCCGAGGTGGCTGTGCTGGACCGGGACGAGGCGGCCGCCGCCGGGGTTGCCACGGCTGTAAAGGGCTTGGGGCTGGCCTGCGACGTCACCGACTCTGCGGCGGTCGCGGCGGCATTCGAGCGGGTCGCCGAACGGTACGGCGGCGTCGACATCCTGGTGTCCAACGCCGGCGCGGCCTTCACCGGCCGGATCGGCGAGGTGCCCGACGCCGTCCTGCGCGAGAGCTTTGATCTCAACTTCTTCGCCCACCAGAGCGCCGCCCAGGCGGCGATCGCCGTCATGCGCCGGCAGGGGACGGGGGGCGTGCTGCTGTTCAACGCCTCCAAACAGGCCCTCAATCCCGGCCCCGACTTCGGCCCCTACGGCCTCGCCAAGGCGGCCACCCTGGCCCTGATGCGCCAGTATGCGGTCGAGTACGGCGGCGAGAGCGTCCGGTCCGGCGCGGTCAACGCCGACCGAATCCGCTCCGGCCTGCTCACAGACGAGATGATCGCCCGCCGGTCGTCGGCGCGCGGAGTGACCGAGCAGGCGTATCTGGCCGGCAATCTGCTGGGCCGCGAGGTGACCGCCGAAGATGTCGCCCAGGCGTTCGTGGCCCTGGCCCTGTCGAACAAGACCACCGGGGCGGTGCTGACCGTGGACGGGGGAAATATCGCCGCCGCGGTGCGCTGAGAGGTCAATCGGACCGCCGCCGCCAAATTTGTCATTGAGCCGCCGCCAAGTTGCGGCAAAAGACGCCTCCGTGCGCAATGCGCCGCGCAGGCAGGGAGTTTCTGAGACGATGCGGACCATCGCCGTCATCGCCCGCAAGGGCGGATCAGGCAAGACCACGGTCTCGGTCCATCTGGCCCTCGCCGCCCACCTGCGCGGACTTGAAGTCGTCCTGGCCGACACCGACGCCCAGGGCTCGGCGGTCGAGGTCCTGAAGGGCCGCCGCCGCGAGGGACCCAGAACGGTTGTGAGCACCGGACCCGAGCTGCTTGCGCTGCAGATCCAGTCGCAGAGAGCCGGCGTCGACGCCCTGATCATCGACACGCCCGCGGTGCTGGAGGAGGAGATCGGCGCGGCGGTGGCCCTGTCGGACCTGTCCCTGCTGGTGATGCGGCCGACCTTTCTGGACATCGCCGCTTCCCTGCACACGGCCAGCATCCTGCGACGGCTGCGCAAGCCGGCCATGGTGGTGCTGAACCAGGCCCCGGTGATGCGCGACGGGGCGGAGCCGCCGGCGGTCAAGAAGGCGCTGGAGGCCCTGCGGCTGATGCGGCTGCCGGTGGCGCCGGCGATCCTGCGCGGCCGGGCCCTTTACCAGACGGCCCTGGAGAGCGGCAGTTCGGTCGAGGAGCTCTCGCCAGGGGCCCCGGCGGCCGAGGAGGTGCGGGCCCTATGGGAATACGTTCACCGGTTCGCCTTCGCTCAGCCGCTGCGCCGCGAGCGCACCGAGGCGATGTAAAGCCGCGCGCCCCCTGGCGTCCGCGTCCCGGATGCGCATGATAGGCTCTCAACCGGCGAAGGCGGCCCCGACGTGAACTCTTCTGCTGCGCGCAATGCGCTGGTCGTGATGGCGGTTATCGCTTCGGGCGGCGCCCTGCTTTGGCTGAGCGACATCCTCACGCCCTTAGCCCTGGCCATATTCCTGATGGTGATGGTCGACAGCTTCGCGCGGGTGTTGCGCCTGCGGTTTCCCAGCCTGCCGCCCCATGCAGTGTTTCCGGTCGCGATCACCATCTCCACGCTCGGCTTCACCGTGATCACCCTGGTGGTGGCCGGCAACGCCACCACCTTCGTCACCCAGCTGATCGCCGACCGCCCTCGCCTCGACGGCCTTTTGGCGCGCATGGCGTCATTGGCGGGGGTCGAGGTTCCCCCCACTATCGACCAGCTGTTCCGCCAGTTGAACCCGACCCAATATATCCAGTCCGTAGCCCAGGCGGTTCAGAGCCTGGCGTCGCAGCTGATCTTCGTCTTCATCTACCTTGGGTTCCTGCTCGCTTCGCGCCGGGGTTTCGCCCGCAAGGCGGTGCGCCTGTTCCCCGACCACGACGAGCGCGAGAACGCCAGCCGGGTGTTCGTGCGCATAAGGGACGGGGTCGAGCGTTACCTGTGGATTCAGACGGTGACCGGCTTGATCATCGCCGTGGCCTCCTGGGGGCTGATGGAGGCCATGGGGCTGAACAGCGCGCTGTTCTGGGGATTTTTGATCTTCATCGCCTGTTACATCCCGATCATCGGCGGCGTCGTCGGCGTGTTCCTGCCGCCGGTGTTCGCCCTGGTGCAGTTCGACACCTATTGGCAGGCGCTGGTTCTGCTGGGCGCTCTACAGACGATCCAGTTCGTCGTCGGCAACGTCATCCAGCCGAGGATGCAGGGGCAGAGCCTGAATCTGGACCCGGTGGTGGTGCTGCTTTCCCTTGCCCTTTGGGGGGCGCTATGGGGCGTCCCAGGCATGTTTCTGTCTACGCCCCTGACGGTCATGGCCATGGTGATCCTGGCCCAGTTCAACTCAACGCGCTGGATGGCGGTGCTTCTATCCAGCAACGGTCACCCAGAGCGTATCAGCGACGGGCCTTCCGACCCCTCCGCGCACCCCGGCGGTCCAACGCCGCCTGCCAAGGCGTCCGATCCGAAGGTCGCCCCGGCGGGACGCAAAAGAGCGGTGCGCATTTCGGCCAAGACCGCCCCTTAACATCTGGCCAAGGCTTCCTATCTTGGACTGTGCCGGACGATCCCCCCCGTTCGGCGCGGGAGCCGCCAACGGTTCCCGAGTATGGACGGGCCGGTCTCCCCCACCGGCTCGCCTCCCGCCGCCGGATGGCCTTGCGCCTCCGGCGGCGTTTCGTTTGGCGGTTCTGCAGCACCTCGCGGTTGATCTGTGACTCGTAAGGGCTAGGCTCCCCCTACCGTGGGGGCTGCTTCGATGAACAAGACTGCAAAGGGCGCGCCGGCCGGCCGGCCGGTCTCCAGACGCGACCTAGCCGAATCCTTCGCTAAGCGCCTGGGCCTGGGGGGCGCGCCCGAGCTGGACGCCGCCCAGAAGAGCTTCGTCTCCCAGGTTCATGCCCATTGCGCCGCCGACGAGTTGGCGGAGATCGCCGCTGAGGATCTCGGGGCGGTGCTCGAAAGCTTCTGGCGCTTCGGCGAGCGGCGCCCGCCTGGGACGGTGCGGGCGCGCCTGATCGCGGCCAAGGGCGAGGACGGGGGTCCCTTGGGCCGCGACGTCCTCGAGATTATCCAGTCCGATGTCCCGTTCCTCGTCGACAGCGTGATGGCTGAACTGGTCGAGGAGGGAGTCTCGGTCAGGGCGATGTTCCATCCCCTGGTGGAGAACCGAGCCGGCGCCCGGGCGCGCAAAGGCGCCCCTTCGCGCGAGTCGATGATCCTGGTGCTGATGGAGCCGGTCGGGGAGGAGCGAGCGCGCCAGATCCTTCGGGGAATCAAGGAGGTCCTCGACGACGTTCGCCTGGCGGTGGAGGACTTCCCCGCCATGCAGGGTCTGATGACGCGGACCCTCGCCGAGATGATCGCGACGGCTCCGGCCGATCCCGAGCTCGAGGAAAACCTAGCGTTCCTGCGGTGGCTCCAGGCCGAACACTTCGTCTTCCTGGGAGCCCGGGTCTATGACTATTCCACCGCGGCGAGCGCCCCGCCCCCCGTTCCCGGCCTGGGGCTCGGCCTCCTGCGTGATCCCGCGCGCGCGGTGCTTCGCACGGCCAACGACCCCGCCCTGATGTCGCGCCAGATGCGCAGCCGCATGACCGACGACGCGCCGGTGGTGGTCGCCAAGTCCAACATGCGCTCGCGGGTCCATCGGCGCGCCTACACCGACTACATAGGCGTGAAGCGGTACGGCAGCGACGGCGCGCCGTGCGGCGAGGTGCGCTTCGTCGGCCTGTTCACGTCCGAGGCCTACGACCAGCCGGTGCAGAACGTGCCCCTGATCCGGCGCAAAGTCGCGCATGTCCTAGACCGGGCGGACGCGGGCCCGCAAAGCCACAACGGCCGCCGCCTGCGCAACATCCTCGAGACCTATCCGCGCGACGAGCTGTTCCAGATCGAGGCTCAGGAACTGCGGCTCATCGCCCTGAAAATCCTCCACCTCTACGACCGGCCGCGCCTGCGGCTGTTCGAGCGCAAGGACCCCTTTGGCCGTTTCATCTCAGTGCTGCTGTTCCTGCCGCGCCGACACTATGACGACGACATGGTCGCCCGCGCCGGCGACCTGTTGGCGGAGGGCTTCGGCGGGCGAGTGTCCGCCGCCTATCCCAGCTTCTCCGACGCTCCCCTGGCCCGCGTCCATTACATCATCGGACTGGACCCCGGCGCGCGGCGAAAGCCCCAGACGCCCGAGCTGGAGGCCCGGATCCTTGAAGCGATACGGTCGTGGGAGGATCGCTTCGAGGCCCAGGCCGCCTCCGCCGGGGCGTCGTCGCAGGTCATGACCCGCTATCGCGGCGCTTTTCCCGCCGGCTACCGCGATCTGTTCGACGCCGAGGAGGCGCTGGCCGATCTGGCCGTGCTCGACTCCCTGGATCAGGGCGGCCCGGTGCGTGTCCGGGCCTACCGCAGGGCCGGCGACCCGCCGCGAGCCCTGAGGCTCAAGCTCTATCGCCGCGGAGACGCGGCGGCCCTATCGGATATCCTGCCGATCACTGAACGCATGGGTTTGCGCGCCCTGGTCGAGCACGGATTTCCGATCCGCCGCGCGGGCGACGCCCAAGACCTCTGGGTGCACGAAATCGCTTTGGAGAATCCCGGCGGGGCCGAGCTGGACTTCGACGTCGTCAGGGCTCCTTTCGAGGAGGCCTTCGTCGCCGTACTCAGCGGCCTGACCGAGAATGACGGGTTCAACCGGCTTGTGCTGGAGCTCGGAGTGTCTTGGCGCGAGGCGGCCCTGGTGCGCGCCTTGGCCCGCTATCGCCAGCAGACGGGGCTGGACCCGACCCAGTCTGTGCAGGAGGCGGCCCTCAGTCTTTATCCGGGGGTGGCGCGGTTGATCCTGGACCTGTTCCGCATCCGCTTCGATCCGGCGGTGAAGACTTCGATCGAGGCCCGTCGCGTCCAGGGCGAGGCTGTGTTCGCCCGGATCGTGGAGGCCCTGCAGGCGGTGGACAGCCTGGACGCCGACCGGGTGCTGCGCCGTCTGGCCTTGCTAGTGCAGGCTTTGGTGCGGACCAATTACTACCAGCTTGGCGCGGAGGGGCAGTCGAAGCCTTGGATCAGCTTCAAGGTCGCCAGTCAGCTACTCGACGATCTGCCCCTGCCCAAGCCTTATCGCGAGATCTTCGTCTGGTCGCCCCAGGTGGAGGGAGTGCATCTGCGCTTCGGCCCGGTGG
>Ga0335397_10004032_pt1 | contig 19503 bp, 14 predicted proteins | sample MAT04_FD_205740 | JGI IMG/M metagenome (GOLD analysis project Ga0335397, IMG submission 205740) | Freshwater microbial communities from Lake Fryxell liftoff mats and glacier meltwater in Antarctica - MAT-04 (spades assembly) (version 2) ... | reverse complement strand
CACACTGTCCGCCACGCAGATCAATCGCGGGGAGAATTTCCATGAATTTCAATCCTCTCTGGTCAGACAGGAATCCAAACCACGAAGGACACGAAGATCACGAATAGAACCGACTCAAACATCGACAAATTTTCCTATTCGTGTCCTTCGTGAACTTCGTGGTTTGTCTATATCTTCACAGCGCGGCGAAGTTTTGCAGCAATTTCAAACCGACTTGCTGGCTTTTTTCCGGGTGAAACTGCGTGGCAAACAAGTTATCTCGGGCGACCATCGAGACGAACGGCCCGCCATAATCGGTGCGGGTAGCGATCACCGCCGGATCGCGCGGGACAACATGATAGCTGTGGACGAAATAGACTGATAGCGGCTGCGGGATGTCGGCCAGTAGTGGGTTCGGGCGGTCGATGATCAGTTCGTTCCAACCCATGTGCGGGATTTTGAAACCGGGCTGCGACTGGAATCGCACCACTTCGCCGGGAATCACGCCCAGCCCCTGCCATTCACCATCTTCATGGCCGACCTCGAACAGCAGTTGCAGACCGAGGCAGATGCCGAGGAACGGTTTGCCGGCGGCGATGTGGTCGATCACCGGTTGGGCCAAATCGAGTCGATGCAATTCGCGGATGGCGTCGCGAAACGCTCCCACACCTGGCAGCACCAGTTTCGTCGCAGCGGCTATTCGGCCAGGTGATTGTACAATCTCGGCGGGATGGCCAAGTTTCTCGAAGGCTTTCTGCACACTTCGCAGATTGCCCATGCCGTAATCCACAATGGTAATCGGTGAATTCATAAACAGTCGATCAAGGCTGGCAAATGGAAATTGATGGCAAAGACTCGTTTTACAACGGACGATGGATGACTGACAACGGACTCGCAACTCCGGTTCAACAATCCAGGCGAACCTACCCGGAATTCGCTGTGTCCGCTGCGATACGCCTCCTCACTTGTCGAATTGCCCGCCAATGAGGTAAAGTGTCGCACACTGCCCGATAGTGTAACGGTTAGCACAACAGATTTTGATTCTGTTTGTCCAGGTTCAAATCCTGGTCGGGCAACTTCGCAACTCGTTTTCCGGAAATGAGTTGCATGGAATTAGCTGATGGGAAATCCGCCGGAGCCAATTCGCCAGCACCGCAGAGGAGAACTCATTTCCCCTCGCGACAGTGTGCCTCTCGCAATGGAGTATCCCGCATGGAGGCCCAGTGGCAGCCCAATTTCTCACCGCCGGGATACGACGGTCCCAGCTTCCGTCGCGGGAAATTCTTGGTCGCGTCTCGAAACGATGGCACACATCTGCATTGGAGCGTCTTTCGCTTGCGGGCCGACGATTCGCTGGAGCAACTCCCCGGTGCCGAGCAGATTCAGCCTTGGAATTCCGCGGAAAGCGTTGAGTTCCCGCGCGGCTGGGCCGACGGCGTGCTGGTCGACGCGAAGTGGGAATAATCCCGCCGACGCAACCACCACAATTTCTCAGAAATCGATCTTCGCGCGCAGTCCGATCAACAGGGCTGTATTCGTGTTCTTGCGAAACGGATCGAGAATCTGAATGTCCGGTGTCACATGGAACCAGGGAGTGACGCCCGCGTTGTAGAACAGTTCGACCGCCTGCTCGTTGTCCAGCGGCAGCAAGTTCGGGGCGAGTTCCTTCACGCGATTGCTGAGACCGGTATATGTATAGCCCATGCCAAATGTATCCAGCGGGCGGTTTCGGAGCGGGCTGGATCCGCTCAGGCCGACGCTGGTGAACCAGTGGATTGGACTGGGGTTGTCGTCGGCGACGCCAAGATTGCCGAACACGCCCCACTTGTTCCGGGGGTTATCTGGTGAGACGTAGAACGCCTGATCAAAGTTGTAAGCAAGACACCAGGAACCGGTTTCACGCGACGTGGGAATCACAATCGTGCGGGTATCGGGATCGTAATAGGGAGATTTTTGGAACGCGGTGTACGAGCCTGAGCTGTACGTTCCAGACATTCCCTGATGGCCAGGTAGGTTCGCGAATTGCGTGGGCAGATTGATCTGCCAGAGGAGTGTCGCGCCGTTATTGAAAAAGGTGTCAAACCCGCTGGTGGTCGTGGAGTCATTCGTGTCGAGGACGGCCAACGTTGCAATCGGCTCGAAGTTCTGCAAGTAGGCAAAGCCGGCCCCCAGTGTCGAATAGGGAACAGTGCGGGCGTAAACCGGGTTGAACATCTGCGAGGTGTTCATGAACCCTTCGAGGGCGGTGGCATTCGTCAATGGTTGAATCAAACTATCAAAGATATTGATTTTACCGGCGTAAACCAGCATGTTTTCTGACAGGAACTGCGTGAACTTCACACCCGTCAGCGCAGTCACAGAGCCGTTCGGTTTGGGAACAGCGAGCATCAGGTTTGGGGCAGCAGTGTTCCTGGCAGACGATTCGCGGACTCGCCATAACGGGTTTCCCCATGCAGGTCGATCATCAATCCCTGCCATAAACCGGCCTTTTTGCCGTCGATATTCAGAAAGTAATCCCCGCGGCCGCCGTACTCAAAGGCTTGTTCTCGGCCGCCCAGCGTGTTGCCCTGATAGTACTGTGTGGAACTGGCGTTGAAGGTGATGCCGTCATCGCGAAGTTCGGAGCGCGCTCCCAGCCAGTCGCCGGTGAGTTTGGAGCGTTCAAGAAATGGGCCGTCAAACCGTGGCAACGAGGGAGCGGGAGTTGCCGGTGGGGGCGGGGTGACGAATGGTGCCGCCCCGGTTTCCGTTGAGGGCATCGCCTGGCTGGGATCACTGACGCCGAAAAACTTCGTCGCTGCATCTGATGGTGCGGGAGCATCGGGGAAATAATCCGAAATAGGGCGATTACCATCTTGCGCGGATGCGATTCCCTGGTTCATCGCCATGCCGGTGATCAGCAATATCCCCAGTGAAAATTGCGTCGCCGAAATGCGGTTCGACATGGAACACCCTGTCAGATGGTTCAGTAACGCGAAGCCGAATTGCGGATGAGGCCGCACAGTTCCCACGAGCCTCTTGTACGACGAATATCGGTCGCAACGAGAATGCCTCGCGATGGGATGCCGCTGATTGAGCCGGTTCTGCCATTTGGACCGTGCGGGATGTGCTGGATTTGCGACCAATCGTGACTCTCAGCGGCCACGACAATCGCTACTATCATTAGCACCCGCAAAATCGCTACGGATTCACAGAGCAACAATCCGCGAGGTTCAACTCGTAACGGACGCTGGCCACATCGAAGCCGGGAAGCTGGAACCGGCCCGTGAATCGCAGACCGCATTTTTCCATCACGCGGATCGAGGCCCCGTTCGACTCCAGCGCCGTCGCCACAATTCGGCGTTGGGGCGAGCGAGTCCGGATATCAGCAATCAGCTCCTGGGAGGCTTCCGTCGCGTAACCGCGTCCCCAGGCCCACGACATTAGCCGGTATCCCAGTTCCGCATCGTCTGACAAGAAGCTGGCTGCTGAGGCAAAGCGGTACTCCGCAGCCGGACGCAGGCAAACCCACCCCGCGAATCGGCCGGTTTCCCTTTCGATCACGGCCCATAACCCCAGGCCGTCTGTTCGCTCCGAGTAGGCCGCGTAAACGGTGTGGATTCGCTCCTCGTAGGCAGCTGGTGAATCCAGCACAAACGGTCCGATGTACCGGACCACTTCCGGGTCATGGTCCAGATCAAACAGTGACTGGGCATCCCCGGCTGTGAAATGCCGAATCGTTAATCGCGAAGTTTCCAAGCGGAGCAGCATGTTACGGTCCATCGGAACAGGGGATGTCGTCCGTCGGCAAGATACCTGAAACCGGCGGATATTGCCGGTGGCTGTGTTTCGGAATCGATCATCCATTGACCAGTGCGCAACGAACTGGTCGTGATGCGAAAAAGTTCTGTGCGGGATGTGACGGCTCATCCGGTTTCGGACCGATAGAGTTTTGAGCCGGGTTTCCATCCCGGCGATTGTCCGTTCCGCCGCGCACCGAGAGACCACTCAAAATGGCTGCGTTCGTCACACGACTTCTCCGCTCGCGCAAACTGTACTGGTCGCTGGGTCTGCTCTGGTTGGGTAGTCTCGGGACAGCATCGCCGCTGCGGGCCGAAGAAAAGGCACCATCCAGCGCGTTCGTGAATCGGATTTATCAGGACGAACGCGGTGCGCATAAATATGCAGTGTTTATCCCCAAAGATTACACCCCCGATCGCGTGTGGCCGGTGATCGTCTATTTACATGGGGCCAGTGCCCGCGGCCGCGATGGACGCCTGCCGCTGGTGGCCGGATTGGGACCGAACGTCGACAAGCGGCGGGACAGCTTTCCGTTCATCGTCGTTTTCCCGCAATGCGAGGAACTCGATTGCCGGCTGCTCGGCGGCTGGACCGACGAACGTGACGATGCGGATCGGGCCCTCGCCATTCTTAAAGATGTGGAATCGCATTATCGAGTTGATCCCACGCGGCGATCCCTCGTCGGTGTCTCGATGGGCGCGTTCGGCGTCTGGTCCGTCGCGGCTCGGACACCCGATCTATGGTCGGCGATCATTCCGGTCTCCGGCGGCGGTCCGCATTCTGTGACGCAGTCGCTGACCAAATTGCCGGTCTGGGCGTTCCATGCGGCGGATGATCAAGTGGTGCCGACGAATTCTTCGTCGGACCTGGTCGATGGCGTCAACGCGGCCGGCGGTCGAGCCTATTACACCGAACTACCGAACGGCGGGCACAACATTGGCAGCCGCGTGTTTGCGAATAATGAGCTGTATACCTGGCTGCTCAATCCGAGTGCGGAACCGGTCTCTCCGCGTGAGTGGCCGCTCAATGCCAATACCGAATTGAATCTGCAACACGAAGTCCCCTTTGTCGCCGGCGGTGAAATGGACAAGGCGGTCCATGTTCATCTGGGGACCGATGTTCTAGCCGCACTCGCCGTCGGTCTACCGGGCCAGATTCCGGCCGACGCCGTGCAGGGGATGCGCGGTCCGCAATCGCAACTCACAGGCTCGGGTTGGGCCAGCTTCCAGGTGACGGCGTCCGGCGTGCAGTACGCCGGTCGCGTGCATCAGGCAGACGTGAAGCCGTTGGCGAACGAGCAATTGCAGATTCGGATCGGTTTGCAGCCGTTGACGATGACTATTCTGAGCACGGAAATTCAAGGTCGACTGCTGCGCGCCCAGGCCGGTGCGATGCAAGTGGTGATCGGCGCGAAGCGACCGGCGTGGTTGAACATCGTGATTCGCCCGAAAGTCGTGGATCGACAATTGAAACTCGAACTCGTTTCGGCCGGCTTTCCCATCGAATCGGACAATTGGTACGTCACGGAACCGAACGGCGTCGATGTCTTTCCGTTGCCCATGTTGAGGAACCGAATTTCCCAGCGGTTGACCGAAGGAGTGTACGCGAAGCAGGGAGATTTTGAACGGCAGGTGGTAGACGGCGTGCCGGCAATGCTGCGGCAGATCGAGCAGCAGACGGCGGCGCGCATGGAGCGGGTGGTGACCTTCGGCCGCTGGCCGATGCCGGTCTGGCAACCGCGGGCGAAATTCTGGATGTCTGATGTTGCCGTGGATTCGCAGGGATTATCGGTCTCGTTGGGTGTGACATTGGGTGCTGTCGCTCCGCAAACCACACAGGCGGACTTGCGTACGTTTCCCGCGCCCAGCACATCGCCCGAGCCACCGACCTCCGGCGTGCAGCTTTCCATTGCCCGCGATGTGGTGAAGTCATGGACGACATTGCTAGCCGCGAGCGAGGTTCGCCGGTTCCATGTGCAGGATTTTCATGCCGAATCGTTTCGACTTCTCGCCCAACGCGCGTTCCTCGCGGACATTCTCCCCGGCGGAATCGATCCCGATGGCACGGGGGATCTTCGCTCGGTCCTCGCATTCGAGCAGCCGATGAGCATTGAATCGACCTCGACCATGGGGCAAGCCCCCGTTCCCAACGCCCCGGGAGCGGAGCGATTGTCCTCGTCGACCATGCGACTCGCTGGCAAGGAGTTGCGATTAACGATCTCGGAACGTGCGACTCATGAGAGTGAGTGGCAGCCGATTGCAGAATTTCCCCTCGCCTGGCATCAGGATTTCGATGTCACGACTTGGAAAGTGAATCATCGCGGCCGACGGCTGGGCGTGGAAGCGCTCGCGCCGCCGGATGTCGGTGCATCGGGCCGCTGGTTGCTGGATTCGCCGCCGGAAAATCCCGTTCGCGCCGACTTGGTGGCCGAGCAGTTCCGCCAGGGGTGGGAAGCGACCTTCGCCACGGCCTTGGAAAAGCAGATGCTGCTGCCGGAGCGGGTGGTGGCCGGTACGCCGCTGGTCTGCAACGGCTTTTTGAACACCGGCGAGTATCTCGTGTTGAAGATGGAGATCCCGACGACGCAAATTCATAACCGGTCGAACACCGATCTGGTCTATGAAATCCGCACGCCGCAAAGCGGCTGGAGCGAACCGATCCGCTTGTCCACCTTCAAAATGCACGAGTTCAAGTCCACCGCGCCTTACACCTGGCGGTGGCGGGGCGAGGACCGCGAGTATCTGTACACATTGCCCATCGGATCAGTGAGCCGATTCCACGGCGGCGAGGAACGCCCGTTGACGTTGCAAACCGATCAGCGGTCTGCCGAAATTGCCGGGGGTGCGGAGATGAAAAATCGCTAGCAAATGAGTTATCCTGATGTTGGTTCGGGAAGGTGGCGTTTCACGCCGATTCAATTCACCGCTATTCACCATCGAGGCTCATCTTGCAATTCGATATTCAACGCCTGCTTGAGTTTGACTTCCTTCGCGCAACGGAAATCGCCTCGTTGAACAGTATGCAATGGCTGGGCAAGGGGGATAAAGAATCGGCGGATGCCGCCGCCTGCGATGCCATCCGCGGCATGTTCGACTTGACGGACATCAGCGGTGAAGTCGTCATCGGCGAAGGGATCAAGGACGAAGCGCCGGGCATTTTCAAAGGAGAGCGTGTCGGCACCTGGCGGACCGGAACTCCGCAGTTTCATGTGGCCCTCGACCCGATCGACGGCACCACGAATTTCAGCAAGGGGATGCCCAACTCGATTAGTTGCATCGCCGCGGCCATGCCCTCTGATGTGGGTGAACCGGCGCTGATGGACATTCCCGCGTTTTATCTCAAAAAGCTGGCTTATCCGCCGGAAGTCCGCAAGGCGTGGATGGCCGACCCGTCGCTGCCGATTTCGGTGGACGCGCCGCTGTCGGAAGTGATCGCCACCACGGCCCGGTTGTTAGGCAAGAATGTCCGCGACGTGGTGGTGATGATTCTCGACCGGCCGCGTAACCAGACCTACATCGACGAAGTGCGGCGCGTGGGGGCGTCGCTGCGCATGATCGCCGACGGCGACATCGCCGCGGCACTCGCACCGGCGCTGCAGTCATCCACCGTCGACTTGTATGCCGGGATCGGCGGTGCGCCGGAGGGGGTGCTGGCGGCCGCGGGATTGCGCTGCCTCGGCGGCGGGATGCAGGCGAAAATCTGGCCGCGCGATGACGCCGAGCGGCAGGCCTTGATCGACGCCGGCTGGGGCGATCGACTCGATACGGTGTTCCGTTCCAAAGACCTGGCGTGCGGCAACGAAATTCTGTTCGCCGCGACCGGCATCACCGACAGCCCGCTGTTGAAGGGCGTCGAAGTGAGCGGCTCCACAGCCGTCACGCATTCCGTCCTCATGCGGGCGAAAAGCGGGACCATTCGCTACATCCGCTCCGAGCATCACCTGGACCGCAAAACGATACACCTACGCTCGGCCAAGAATGAAGTCACGCTGTAACGGGTTCGTTTCGGGAAATGTCTGACCTTGGCAATGGATCGCTGACAGTTGGCAATTATGCCATGTCTTTGTACGCGTCCCACGCCAGATAACCGACAATCGCCGCGCTGAGCAAAAACAGGATGTCCAACAACATGCTGCGGTTGAACGGGAAGCCGAGTGCCAGGTCGACCAGGCACATCACGGCGACCAGCCCGGCGGCTCCCCACGAGCCGAATACCAATTGCTTGTTGAGATTCGCTGACATGGCGTAATGGATTTCCGCAAACAGGGCTGTCGATTCGACGGCGGATCACGACCCGCCCGCATGTACTGAGTATAGCTCACACCCCGAACCGCTGACCAGCCAAAAAATGGCCACCCATTCTGCGGAATTTTATGAGAAGGGTCTTACACCCGGCGCAAGCTGAACTCTCAGGACGCACAACTCGTCCCCGATTAGGATTTGAAGCGCCATCCAATTCACTTTTGGTACAAACGAAGTCTCCGCAGAGAAACAATTTACAGAATGCGTGATGAATTGCAAGAATTACATTGCACTGCATCTAAGTGCGCGGAGGCGAGGTGACTAAGACAATGTGTCTACGCCCACACTCACCCCGCGCGGCGTTCTTCCAGGTCGATGCCGGGGCCGGGCGGCAGCCAAATGGGGTCGACGCCGTGCTTCTGGAACATCTGGGCAAAGTGACGATGGCTGGTCAGTATGACGACCTGCTGGCCTTCGCCCACGAACTTCATCAGCGTTTCCACCGCGGCTTCCGAACGGTCGTTGTCGAAGTTGACGGTCACGTCGTCGAGGACCATCGGCAGTTCCACCCCTTGGCGGGCTAAGCCGCGGACCATCGCCAGGCGAATCGCGAGGAACAATTGTTCGCGGGTGCCGCCGCTGAGTTGTTCCGCGGCCCAGGCCCGGCCGAGTTCATCATCGACATACAGATGTCTGCGACCGAGCGCTGTCCACAGTCGCTGGTATTTTTCGCACGTCAACTGCTTGAGATAGGGAATCGCGGCGGCCATTGTTTCGGGTTGATGGGTCTGCTCGAACTGAATGCAGACCGACTCCACGGCGTCGGCCCCCAAAGCTGTCGCGAACCACTGCTCGACCGATTGATCCAGTTCACGCTGCGTATGCAGCGTGGCGGAGTGGGTTCGGCGGTCGCTGCGGTCGGCTTCCAGGTCCTGCAATTCACGGCGAACATTGCCCAACTGCTCGGAGGTCTGCAACAGCGACTGTTCGGTCTGTTGCAGTTCTTCCTGCACAACTTGCACGCGCGCTTTGTGTTTCGCCGGCTGATACTGAATCAGATCGTCTTCGATCAGCGTCAAATCAGGTTCGGTTTTGGAGAGGAGTTCGAGTTCGCGCTGCGTTTGTTGCAGCAGAATCTCGACTTGCTTACGACGTTCTAAAAGTGCGAGCCGATCTTCAAATTGCGAGCGATGCGTCACGCCGGCCGTTTTGAGCAGTGCGGCCCGATCTTGTTCCCAGGCTTGCTGCCGCTGCTTCAATTCCTGCAACTCGCGTCGCAGTTCACGGAATTGCGTACGCAACTCGCGGACTTCGCGCCGGCCGGCGATCGCGGCTTCGAGTTGTTGATTCCATTGATCGAGGGCCGCCAAGGCACCGCCGCGTGGCACGGCTTCGCGCTTCATCCGCCGGCCAAGTTCTTCGATCTGCCGCGTGAACAACGTGATCCGTGTTCGGCAGGCATCGGCTTCGACTTCAAACAGCTTCCACCGCCGGCGTCCGTCAACCATATCCCAGGCGGTTTGAAACTGCCGAAACGCGGCGTCGATATCGACGGTTTCATCGAGACCCAGCGACGTGACCGCGCGGCACCAGTTGTTGCGGGCGAGGCTCATCTCACGCTGCCGGGTCTGCAACTTGCCGCGCATCCCGCTCAGCCGGCTGCGGAATCGTTTCAGCTTCTGCCACTCCTGCTGCGTGACTTCGAGTTGCGCGACACGCCGCGCGGCCTGCGTGATCAGTTCGCTGTCCGTCGCCGACGATGCCCGCCGGGTATGCTTCGGTCGTGGCACGCCCAACGTTTCCAACATCTCACTGATGCGGCGATCCAGTTCGGCGGTCTGCTCCTGCAGCTCGCGGCGGTGATCTCGCAGCCGAGAGACTTGCAGCTGCAGATCCTGATCCGCATGGTATTTGAGCGCCCAGGCCGTGCCGATGACGGTCGCGGACAGCACGAGGTAAATCAGTCCGACGAGCCAGCCGGTCGCGATGCCGCGCGAGATGCCTGCGAAGAAGAGGCCAACCCCCGACACGCCGAAGAAACCGAGCAGTGCATAGGCCCAATCGGGCAGGCCCATCCGCTCGTAGAGTTGTTCGAGATGATGATCGAGGGTGCCGGAACGTTCCTTGAGCGCCGTCGAGGCCGCCTGTAACCGAGCGAGTTCGGTCAATTGTGTCAGACGTTCTTTCGCTGACCGCAGCGAGTTATCGAACTGATCGGCCGAGGCACCGAGTTGTTGCCAGTCGGTCTGCAGTGCCAGTTCTCGATCGCGGCAGGCGGCGCTGAGGCGTTTGTACCACCGCTGATTGCGACGGCATCGCCAGTGAACCGCTTGAAACTCCCGCGCCGCTTTTGATAACTGTGCGGTCCCTTCCGCCCCGAGTCGCAGTTGGTCGACGCGTTGCGGCGTCCATTTCGGCCCGAGTTGCTTGAGCAGTACATCAAGATCGCGATTGAGTCCGGCGCTGGATTGATTAACATCCGCCAGACGCTGTTCGATCTCGCGAATTTCCGACCGTTCATCCATCAGCCGGCGAATCGTACGCGCATACTTGCGGACTTCCGGTCCTTTGCCGAATTTTCCGATGCGAGAATGGAGATCGCGCAAGCCCGTCGATTGCACTTCGACGAGATGTGCCGTGGATTGAACTTCGTGATCGAGCCGCGCGAGTTGTTTGACGCCATCGGTGGGGAAGGCGCTGAAATCGGGGAGTGTCGCATGTTCGCGCCGGAGTTCCCGCAGCCGCTGCCAGGGACTCCAGATGCGTTCGGTGAATGACAATCCGCGCAGGTTCTGATGGATATCGGTCTGCCGCCGGCGTTGTTCCCCGAGCTTCTGCTCCAGTTCTGTTTGCCGGCGCAGGAGTTCGCGATATCGATTTCGCCGCGTGCGATGCTGGGCCTGCTGGCGGATCAGTTCTTCACGGCGTCTGAGTAATTGGCGAATCGTGCCGCTATCGTGCGGGCCGTCCCACAGCGTTTGCAGTTCGCGTTCGACACGGGTGGGTAAGTCCATCAGCAAGGCCCCTTGCGGGCCGAGCGTCATGCCGTACAAGTGCCGGGCAACTTCGTCTTCATGCAGCGTGGCGAACTGCTGGAGTTCCGGCAATCCGACGGCGAAGACCGATTCAAACAACTTGCCATCGGTGGCGGAGACCATGTCCTCCATCAGCCGCGCGGTGCGCGTTCCGGCATCGACGCCGCGGATCGACATCAGGCCGGGTTCATTGGCGTAACCGGACCGATGGATCTGATACGACTGCCCTTGGTGTTCAACCGTGAGCGAACCCCCTTGCGGGAGGCGTTTGCCGCGTTGGCGGGATTCCGGCCGATCTTCCGGTGGGAACCCGTACAGCACGCCGCGAATGAACTTCAACAGTGTGGTTTTGCCAGCTTCGTTGGGGCCGTAGACGACTGTCAAACCCGAGGGATGAAATTCCTGCGAGAAGCGTTCCCAGCGGCCGAAGCGTTCAATATCGATGCCCAGGAGTTTCATCGCGACGGGCCTCCTGTCGTTTGGCTGAACCACTGACGCGCGTGCTGCAAGGCTCGTCGCCGCACACGTTCGGGACTTACGGGGGGCCAGCGCACCTCGGTTGGCCAGCCGGCGGGCGTGGTCGCGCTGCCGGAATGCTGCTCCCAGAGTTTTTGCAGACGTTCCACTTCAAGCGGTGTCGACCGTTCCATCTCCGACAGAAAGTCCTGCCAGAGTTCCCGGTCGACGGCGGCGGGAAACCGAGTCTCGTCCCAGACCGGTTCCAGGCGATGCAGATACCGCAAGCCCTTCTTCGGTTGATCGGTCAGCCCCAGTAGCGTGTCCTGTAAGTCGTGTAGATCCTGCTCGGTTTTGATTCCCGCAGTTTCCAACATCGCCTGATCCAGTGGCCAGGTGATGATCCGCAATTTTTCGCCTGTGTAGCCGGGGAGCAATTCGAGTTGAGCCAGCATCCGCTCGCAGAGTTCGTCCCGATCCAGCACGCCCCGACTGTCGATCTGGCATGTTTCCCAGCGGACCGGGGCTAGTGGGACCAGCCGGGTGTGAATCTGGCCAGACTCATCGACATCAATCACCCGGCAGCCATGCCAGCCAACATCATCGGGTGACAAGCCTTGCGATCCAGCCTGGAATTGAACGTGGCCGTCCGTCAGCGGAGCCGACGACTGCTTTGCCTGCGAGCCCGCGGCGAGATAATCGACGGCGAAGTATCGAGACGATAATTGATCAGCATACTGTTTGAGATCGGGAATCCAGAGGCCGATCATGAATTCCCGCTCGGTGTCGGCATCCTGCCCCGCATGGCGAATACGCTCCAACTCCGGCGCATCATGTCCGGTCTGGGCCGAAATCGGCAGGACTGTCGCCAGAAGTTCATTGTCGTCGGTGAGTTCAATTCCCGGTTCGTTGCCGGCGAGAAAGATGGTGACATTTCCCGGCAGCGGCGGCAAATCGCGCCAGGCGGAGGGAGAATCTGTCATTCCCGGCGTGATGCAGACCGGCAGATTCGATTCCGCCAGCCGGCGTAATTCGCGCTGTAACGTCACCTCGGCCGACAAACTGCCGGCGGCCGCGTCGAAGGTGTCCCCCGTGATGAGGATCGCATCGACATCCTGCTCGATCGCGAGCGAAATCAAATGCGAGAACGCCGTGGCGGTGGCTTCATCCAGCACGGTCTGCAAGTCGTCCGGCACCGGTCCGTGCGGCGCAGGAACAGCGTCCAATCTGAGATTGGCGGCATGCAAAAAACGAAACGCACGGACAGGCATCTGGGCATCCTTTCCCGATCTGCCGTGAAGAGGCGCAACGAACCGGCCACCGATCGGCCGAGTTGCGCACATCCCCCCGATGGCTCAACAAGTGGCGGAAGTTTAGCCGGTGTTGATAATTGAGGGAAGCCCGAATTCTGGGCAAAACGGGGGGGATTCGACACGCTGATATCACGTTCCCCAACAGATTGATTGCCAGAGTTTCACAATGTCGCGAAATGATACAGTCACGGAAATTCGCTACGGCAGATTACGACAAATTTTTGAGTCGATGAAATGTTTCTGTTCAACGCATAGTTCGCAAGGTATTTTCATAAAACACCTTACAGCGTGAGGTTCTGGTGCGGTTCTGTTTGGCACGATAGATGCTTATTGAGCTAACGCCTCTGAAGCAGGCGTTGGCCCGCACTTGCGGCTTAGGCACAATGGAAGGCGTCTTGGACACATCCCGGTTCAAGACGCCTTCTTTTTTTAGCTCCTCGGCTCGACCGCATGCGACGTGTCGCTGATGGGATTTCTCAGGTTCTGTCGTGACACGCGCTTCGCGCGGGCGTGCTCATCGCGATCACAAACACGCCCGCGCGAAGCGCGTGGGCGTTGCACCACCAAGAAAACACTTAATCCGTCCTCGCTGATGGATTTTCGCCGGTTTGTTGACGCTGCCAACTAAAGCGCGTACCGTGCCGAGGCGGCGCTCCAAGCTCAATCCCTGCAATTCTGACTCAAGCCTCGTCCGAGATGATATGGACGGCGGAGGATGACAATGTCGACGGCGGACGGCGAGCTGACTTCCCAACCCACTGGCATTCGCCATCAGATCGTCGGGCTGGCGACGCTGATGTCGCTGCTGCTGTACCTCGACCGTTATTGCATCTCGATTTGCACGAATTACATCCGGCAAGATCTGGCAGTGACCGCGGCTGTTGTCAGCCTTCTTTCCTCCGCGTTTTTCTTCGCCTATGCACTCTTTCAAGTCCCCTCGGGCTGGTTAATCGATAAATACGGCGTGCGGAAAATGCTGTCGCTGTTTATTCTCGCCTGGTCGGCCTGTATCGGCCTGCAAGCCTTTGTGCAGAGCTTCGCGGTCCTGGCATTGTTACAGTTTTGCTGTGGTATGGCGCAGGCCGGAGCGTATCCGGCGGGGGCGCGACTTGTGCGCGAGTGGACGCCGCCAATGTCGCGCGGCAGCAGCAGTGCGATGGTCGCTTTGGGGGGGCGGGTTGGTGGTGCTTTAGCTCCGATTCTCACCGCGTGGATGCTGATTCAATTTGTCCCGGTCTCGACCAATTCCACGATTACAGACAAAACATTTCTCGATCCTGTCGCGCTGGCCAGGCAGTTACGCCCGAAAGCGGAAACGACGGAGAAGCCCAAACTTGTCGATCAACAAAGAGAGTATCTCTGGAATCAACTGTTACCAGCGGAACAGTCGCTCATCGTCGATCTCGGACATCTGGCCGACGAGAACGCTGCGGCGTTAAAAGTGGATCCGAAAACCGCCGTGCTGAGGACAGCCAGTCCCGAGCAAACGGAACAACTCCGTGGCTTACTCAATCGCCTGATTGATTCGCCAACGATGTATCAGCCCCAGTTGTTCGATGAGGTCATTGAAAACGAAGGCCGACGTTTGAGTACCACGCTGCAGGCACAGGGGGAGTTGCCCCTGGATCAATTGCAACGGCTCAATCGGTTGGCCTTGGAGCGGACGTTCTCGAAAGAACTGGGCAATGTGTACGTCGCCGGGTGGCGACCGTCGATGCTGGTCTATGGCGTGTTGGGGATCGTGATGGCGGCGCTCTTCTGGCTGCAAGTTCGAGATTCGCCAAATGTCGATTCCCGCCCGAATCTCGCGGAAAGGGAACTGATCAACGCCGGCGCGGCACCTGTCACGGCGGTACAGCCCATTGAACCGTTTCCCTGGATGGCGTTGCTCACCAACATTTCGCTGTGGGGCAATTGCCTAATGCAGGTCACGACGAACATCGGCTGGCTGTTCCTCGTCCGCAATATGCCGCAGTATCTCGAAGAAGTGCATGGGGTGTCGCTGGTGATGCGCGGCTGGATGACCTCCGTTCCCATTTGGGCCGGCGTGATCGGCGTGTTCTTCGGCGGGCGTTTGACCGACTGGATGGGCCAGCGACTGGGGCTCAAGTGGGGCCGACGCATGCCAGTCCTCATCACGCGGTACACATCCGCGTTGGGATATGCCTTGTGCATCCTCTTCAGCTATCTCGTGCCGAAAGAAGTGGCACCACCCTGGATGCCCTGGGTGTACGTCGCCGCGTTGAGTTTGGTGGCGATCTCGACGGATATCGGTGTCCCGGCGGTTTGGGCCTTCGCACAGGATGTCGGCGGAAAATATACGGCGTCGATCCTCGGCTGGGCCAACATGTGGGGCAACCTCGGTGCCACCGCCGCCACTCCGCTTTATGAGTTGATTTTGGGGAAATCCCCGGAATTGGCCCAGTGGAATACCCTGTTCGCCGTGCTCGGGGGCGTGTTCCTGCTCAGTTCGGTGGGCGCGATGCTGATGGACGCCTCGAAGCCCCTCAGCGCGGCGCGACCACAGGCGGTGACATGATGCACGCTGTCCCGGCGTTGCCCACGCCGGGCTTTGGGAACTGTTACGGTTGCAAGGCCTCGGCAACGGCGGCGGCGATACTTTCGTGCGTCACCGGTTCTAGCTCGTCGGCCGCGCTGAATGAGCGGATCAGTTTGCCCTCGCGGTCGTAAAGTTTGTAATGCGGCAGCGCCCCTTCATCGATGGCGAACGCGGAGGCTCCCTCGTCGGCCAGATCTAACTGGCTGAGATAATGCTCGAACCGCGCGTCCTTGTCCTGCAAAAACTTGCGGACCTTGTTCGGCACCTGTCCATCGACCGGATCGTCGAACGACAGCGACATCACAACCAGCCCATCAGCGGCATGTTTGCGGCTGAGTTCGACCGTGTGCGGAAAATCTTTCACGCACGGCACACACCACGTCGCCCAGCAATCGACCAGCACGACCTTGCCCGCGTGCTTCTCAATCGCCGCTTGCAAACCGTCCGCATCGATCAAAGTGACGGCAACGGCGTCATCCCCGGCGTCTTTTGCGGCAGCAGCTGGTGGTACGGTGGCAGCATGTTTGACGGGAGCCGCTGGTTTGGGCTGAGCCGGCGGTTGGGCCGTGCAGCCGAGAGTGATAGCCAGGAGCATCGCAAGTGTGGACTTCCAGGGGGCAGGCATCGGTGTCATCTTTCTTGAGTGTCATCATTCCTTGATGACAGGTGGTGTTTTCTCGTCAGGCAGCGGAATCGCACACCCCGTTGAACGCGTTTCGACGACCGGAGGGCGTTCGCCCCGGAGTGCGGCGTCCAAGGCATCTCGCAAGTAATAATGCTCGACCACGGTCTCGGATTTGTAGTTGTCGTCACATGGCCCCCTGATAGACGATTTTCCGTTCCGCATCCAGCAGGAAAATCGACGGCGTCGTCCGCGCACCGTAAGCGACCGCGATGGCTTGCGTCTCGTCTTTCAAATACGGAAACGTCAACTCCGCCTCCGCGGCCCGCTGCGCCATTTCCACCAGCATCTCCCCTTTGCCCGGGTGCGAATTGATGGCGATCAGCGACACGTCTCGGCCACCGTAATCGGCGACAAGTTGTTGGAAGCGCGCCTGATACGCTGTCGCCACCGGGCATTGATTGCAGGTGAAGATCACGATCACAAATTTGGAATCGACCTCTTTGGTCGAATGCCGTTCGCCGTCGATCCCCGCCAACTCCGACCACGCGGGGGCCTTGTCGCCCACACTCAGTTTGCGATTGAACTTCCCGGCCTCGGCTGTGACTGTGACTGTGAGACAGAGCAGTCCGCAGATCACGCGCGCGATTCGCAGACGCGATAATAAGAACATGATTTCCCGTTCAGCGAAACGAGCGACCATTCATCAACGACGTTCGTGAAATCGAGTCTGACAGCGGGCCGGCGATGTGTCAACACGCGAACTGACCGCAAAACGTTTTGGGTGTAGGAGCGGGTTTCGGTTTGACTCCCCTCTCCCTCCAAGAGAATCAAACCGAAATCCGCTCCCACACCCGATCACGACGATTTGCCGGCCATTGCTGGCATGCCGCTGTCACCTCTATTAAGATTGGCAGGCATGGTCCGTAGGGTCCGCCGTGCGGACCGTTGTCTTGCGTTCCAATGGTCCGCGCTGCAGACCCCATGAATTTCACCTGGAGTATCAACATGAAACGAATTTTGTCTCTCAGCCTGCTTATCCTCGCAGCGGCAGGCTTCGCCCGCGCCGCCGACAATGAAGCCCCGGAAGGGTTCACGCCGTTGTTCAACGGCACCGACTTCACCGGCTGGCATGGCCTAGGGACCTTCGATATCCGCAAGTTGAAGGAGATGACCGACGAAGAGCGCAAGACCAAGCACGACACCGAACTCGCCGATATGAAAGCCCACTGGAAGGTCGACAAGGGCGAACTCGTCAACGACGGCCTCGGCGCGTACATGACGACCGACAAAGACTATGGCGATTTCGAGCTGTATGTCTCGTGGAAATTGATCGCTAAAGGCGACAGCGGCGTGTATCTGAAAGCCACACCCCAAGTCCAGATCTGGGACTTCACCGAGAAAGACTATTTCAAAATGGGAGCCGACAAAGGCTCTGGCGGCCTCTGGAACAATGCCGCCGGTTCTCCGGGGAAAGACCCCATCGTGCGGGCTGATAAGCCGATTGGGGAATGGAACACCTTCCGCATCATTCAAGTCGGTGCCCGCACCACGGTGTATCTCAACGGCAAACTGGTGATCGATCACGCCCCGTTGCAAAACTATTTCGACAAGAGTGCGCCGCTCTTTCCGAAAGGCCCCGTGCAATTGCAGACCCACGGCAACGAAGTCCGCTGGAAGAACATCTACATCCGCGAGATTCCGGCCGATGAAGCGAACAAAATGCTGGTCTCCAAAGAAGCCGAAGGCTTCGAGCCGATCTTCGATGGCAAAACCCTCGCAGGCTGGAAAGGCCCCGTCGAGGATTACGAAGTCGTCGACGGTTCCCTGCGCTGCAAGCCGGGTAAGGGGGGCATGCTGCACACCAAGCAGGAATACGGCGATTTCGTCGCCCGCGTGGAATTCAAGCTCCCCAAAGGGGGCAACAACGGCATCCTGATTCGTTATCCCGGCGAAGGCAACGGCGCTTACACCGCGATGACCGAACTCCAGGTACTCGACAACGACAGCCCGGAATATGCCAAGCTCGATCCACGCCAATATCACGGCTCGGCCTACGGCATGATTCCCGCCCACCGCGGTTATCTGCGGCCGACTGGCGAATGGAACTTCCAGGAAGTCACCGTGAAAGGCTCGACCATCAAGGTCGAACTCAACGGCACCGTCATCCTCGATGGCGACCTCAGCAAAGTCACCGAACTGATGGCCAACACGCCCCATCCCGGCAAAGACCGCACATCAGGCCACTTCGGCTTCGCCGGCCATGGCGACTCAGTCGAATTCCGCAACGTGGCAATCAAGCCGTTGAAGTAGGTTGATCATCGCTTGCGCTTCGCGGATCACTGGCATCCGCGAAGCGCAAGCGTTTTTTTTACGCGTCAATCACCTTGCGCTGCGGATCATCCGCCACGCCAACCTGATTGATCTTCAGGCCGAAGTTCTCGCCAATCTTCACCGCTTCGCCACGGCAGTACCGCGAGTTGTTCACATACAAGTCGAGCAGATCATCGCACGATTTGTTGAACGTGATCAGCATGCCAGGCGTGATGCCCAGTAGTTGCGACATCGGAATCTTTTTCTCCGCGAGCCGAACGCTGACCTCGATCGACAGATGCCGCAGCCGCGCGAGCGGATCGCGGGCCGGTGCGGTCATAATCGGCGGCACAGGGACAGACTGAGGCACAGCCACCACGGGGTCCACGGTCACTATCGCTTCCAGATTCGGCTGTTCGAGCGGCCAGATGACCAGCAACTTCGCGACCGGTGATTCACTGGCGTCGGCCCCCTCGAAGACGTTCAGCGTCAACGTCGCGGCCCATTCGGCAGGGGCCATCGAAGTCACCGCCGCCGCGATGTCGTCCACCACCAGAGATTTGAATTTTTCGGCTTCCAACGTCGCCGGAATCAGATTCATCGACCATTCCATCGCCAATGTTTCCAGACGCGATGTCTGGCTGTCGTTGGGATGAAGATACCAGTCCGGCAGCGGCAGCGATTGGGGAATCAGCACGGCAATCGCCTGCGATTCGACCTGAATCAACGCCAGAATGCCCGGCCCGCGAAACTCGCCCGGCACATCGTCCGTGGACCACATCCCCGAGTCACCCGCCTCCAGCCGGTAGGGGCGGTCGAAGCATTGGGAGAGCGATTCCGCGAGCGCGGCAGTATTGCCGCCGCAGGTCGACAAGATCGACTCGATGGTTTCTTCCGTGAACGCCGGCATGCGAGCCTCGCTGAGCGATGTTGCGGTGCGAACGCCGCTCAGAAAGCGAACGGTCGTTACCTTCGCTTCATCATCGGCACAATTTGGCGTGGACTTCGGGAAATCCATCAAGATTTCCCCGATTCCCGCCGACACGCCCGCCGTTTTCGACAATCTCACACTTTTCTGTGTTGGGTGGCACGTCCCTGAGGACTTACCATTACCCACATTTTTACAATGTGCGGATGCTATGTCATGTCGGACGGATTGACGTTGGGTATTGCGGGGCGATGAGTTACGGGGATTTTGGAGTGG
>Ga0335397_10004027_pt1 | contig 19512 bp, 15 predicted proteins | sample MAT04_FD_205740 | JGI IMG/M metagenome (GOLD analysis project Ga0335397, IMG submission 205740) | Freshwater microbial communities from Lake Fryxell liftoff mats and glacier meltwater in Antarctica - MAT-04 (spades assembly) (version 2) ... | reverse complement strand
CGCTGCCGTAGTCGCTCGGGTCGTGGGTGGGCGCGTCGGTGACGTGTACGACGACGCGCAGCGAGCCGTCGCGGAAGCCGACGCCGCCGCGGCCCGCTGCGCCCGGCGCGCGCGACGGTCCGTAGGCCGGGACATACGGCGAGAGGCCGTCGCCGGTCGCGATCTGGTAGAGCGCCTCGGCGCCGGACTCGGGGATGTCGCCGCCGTTGCCGAGCGGCTCGTCGAGCGACGCGACCGCGCTCGCCAGCAGCGACGTCGAGGTCGTGATCGCGCGGATCAGCGTGAACGGCCGATCGCTCGCGACGCCAAACGGCGCGATCGGCATGTCCTCGAAGCGCGCGACGGCGAACGCGACATCGGGCACGCGCGCGCTGAGCCGCGGCGCGACGATCGTGAGCACGTCGCGCTGCAGCGCGTCGATCTCGCCGCCGAAGCTGCCGGTCGTGTCGATCGAGAAGACGACGTCGAGCTGCGCGAGATCCGCGTCGATCGCCAGCGGCACCTCGACCGAAGGCCCGCCGAACGGCAGCACGACCTCGAGGTCGGCCGCGGGCAGCACCGACGCATCGCCACGGCCGCCGAGATCGCGCTCGGTGGACAGCGGCTCCGCATCGGACGTGCCGGCGTCAGCGCTGCGCCGGCCGAGATCTAGCCCCGGCGCCGCGGGCGGACGATCGTCCGCGCAGCTCCCAAGGCTGGCCGCGAGACCGAGAGCGACGCATCGAGCGCGCCACGCTGACTTCGACGACATGGCCGCAGCCTGTCACGCCCGCCGTGCGGGAGACCAGCGCTCGTCGGGAAGATTTCGCCGCGACGGGGCTCTGCCAACCGCGAGTCGGATCAAGCGGGCGCACGCCCGGGTGGCTTTGCGCGAGCTCGGTGCCCAAGGAACGCGCGGCCCCACGACTCACAAGGATTGACACCCAGAGGCGGTCGGATAGCATGCTGCCTCTGCGCGGTTTTCCGCCGCGCTAACGGACCCTTAGAGCGAGATGCACAAGCTCGTCATCTCCGACGACGAAGGTAAGACGACGGTCGTCCCGCTCGTCCGTGACGAGATCACGATCGGGCGCAAGGAAGGCAACACGATCCGCCTCACCGAGCGGAACGTGTCGCGTCGTCACGCCCGCCTGAAGAAGGCGAACGGCGCGTACCTGATCGAGGACCTCGAGTCGTACAACGGCATCAAGGTCAACGGCCGGCGCATCGAGAAGGAGCTCGAGCTCAAGCTCGGCGATCAGGTCGGCATCGGCGACTACATGATCGCCCTGCAGGACGAGGCCGCCGACGCGACCAACGTCGCCGAGGTGCAGACCGCCGCCATCGCGCCGGCGCTTCCGCACGCGGCCGTCGCGGACTCGCCGACGGCGATGATCGCGTCGCCCGCGGCTCCCGTCGCGCCCCCGCCGCCAGCGCGCCTGGTGATGATCTCGCCGCCTGCGCCTGGCGCCGAATTCGCCTTTCAGAAGGCGAAGATGCGCGTCGGTCGCGCCGAAGATCTCGACATCTGCGTGAACCACCGCTCGATCAGCCGCGAGCACGCGGAGCTGGTGCGCGACGGCAACCGCATCCGGCTGCTCGATCTCGGCAGCGCGAACGGCACCCGCGTCAACGGGCAGGACGTTACCGATACGGTGCTCGCGCCGGGCGATGTGATCGAGCTCGGGCAGGTGCGCTTCCGCTACGTGGGCGAGGGCGAGACCTATCACTTCGATGCCGAGCGCACGGTCCAGATGGACGCGCTCGTCATGCCGACGCCGACGTCGAAGGCGCCGATGGTGATCGGCGCGGCGATCGTCGCGGTCGCGCTCATCGGCACCTGCGCGTTCGTCGCGATGACCGGCGGCGACCCAGTCGACGACGGCATCCACGCGACGGCGGTGCCGACCGTCGGTGTGGGGCCAATCGCGCTGCCGGCGGTCGCCGCGAATCCGGCGCCCAGTCCGAGCGACGTCGCCTTCGCGTCCGCGCTCACGGCGTGTCGTGCGGCGCTCGCGGGCGGCCAGCTCGATCAGGCGCTCGCGCAGGCGCAAGCCGCGCTCGGCTACCGGCCTGGCGATCCCGAAGCGAGCGCCTGCCAGCAGTCGGCGGCGCAGGCGATCGACCAGCAGGTCGCGGCGGACGCACAAGGCCTCGTCGACCGCGCGCGCGCCGCGCTGCCGGGCAACCCTGATGAAGCGACGCGCCTGGCGCGTGACGTGCTGACGATGCCGAACGCGTCCCCCACCGCACGCGCAGACGCCGAGGGCGTCGTCGCGCAGGCCCAAGCGCTGCGCGACGCGGCGCGTCCGGTCGGCGCGGGGCGACCGGCGGGCGGCGGCGGTACGGTCGTCGCGGTCCGGCCCACCGGTGGCAATGGTACGGTCGTCGCGGTCCGGCCCACCGGCGGCGGTGGCGCTCGGCCAGGCGGCAACGGCAACCCTGCAGCGGCGGGCGGCGGTGGGACCTCGCGGCCGGGTGGCGGCGGCCAAGTCGTCGCGCCGGCTGGCGGCGGGGGTGGTGGAGGGCGTCCGCTGCCGGGTCCGGACGAGGGCGCAGCGGCGCGCATCGATCGTGCGCGCGACCTGATGATCGCCGGCAACAACAACGGCGTGATCGCGCTGCTGCAGAACGGCCGAACGCAGCAGGAGCTGGAGCTGCTGATCGCCACGTATCAGAACGTCGGCAACACGCCGGCCAAGCTGGCGGCGATGCAGCGCTACGTCGATCGCTACCCGACGACGGCCCGCGCGCGCGGCTACCAGCAGGTTCTGCTGCGCCAGCAGTAGGGCGGCCGACGGCCGCTGAGGCAAAGCGCCGAATTGACAGCGCGACGATGTGCGTGTTACTCGCACCGGCGCATGCTTGCCTAGCAAAATGCTGGGTCTAGTGGCGGCTGGGCTCGCGTCTCACGCGCGGGACCGACTGACCGTAAGAGGAGGCGAGATGTCCCGCTCGGCGGCCCGCGTTTGGGCCCTGCTCGTATGTCTGTTCGTGTCGACGATGGCGGTCTCGGGAGCGCACGCACAGCTCCGGAGCGGCACCGGCATGGACGTGCACCTGTTCCGGCCCGCGCTCGACTCGAAGGGGCTGTTCTCCGTCAACGGCACCGACATCCTCGGCGCCAACGACATCAGCTTCGGCTTGGTGCTCGACGCCGGCTTCGGCCTGGTGCCGTTCCAGGGATTCCTCAACCGAGACACCTGCGGCTACAACCCGACGAACGACACCTTCACCGGCTCGAACTGCGATGACTCGCGGCAGACGCACCTGATCGACACGTCGTTCACCGGCACGCTGCACTTCAACTACGGCATCGCGAACCTGCTGATCGTCGGCGTGCAGATCCCGATCGTGGTGCTCAGCGGCGGCGACATCGGCGTCCCCGGCCAGTACAACGACGCGTCCGGCGCGAGCATGTCGACCAACGGGCTCGACGTGCAGGGCGTCGGAAACATCACGATCCACTCGAAGTTCCGCATCTTGCGGGCGGAGCGGGACGCGATCGGCCTCGCCGCGCTGCTCAACATCGAGCTGCCGACCGGTGACTCGGAAAACTTCGCCGGTGAACCCGGCTTCACCATCTGGCCGCAGGCAGCCCTCGAGTGGCGCCCGGCGCGTCCGCTGCGCTTCGCCTTCAACGTCGGCGCGCGCCTGCACTTCGGCGGCAAAGACGATGCGGTCATCCCGATCGGTGGCCGCACGCGCCCAGAAGGCGACGCGACCGATCCGTTGGCGCCGACGAACGCGGTCACCCCGATACTTTTCCCCGGCACGGGCTCCGACTTTAAATACGGCCAGCTGCTGACGTTCGGCGCGGGCGTCAGCCTCCGCATCGCGCAGCCGCTCGATCTCGTCGCAGAGATCTACGGCAACCAGGTGCTCAGCGGCTTCGGCGTCGGCGGCGCGCTCAGCGTCGAGGCCATCGGCGGCCTGAAGATCTTCGTCGAGCGCAACAGCTACCTGATGCTCGCCGGCGGCGCCGGCTTCACTGGCGGCTGGAGCTCCGCGGACATCCGCGCGATGATCGGCTTCATCTTCGAGCCGTCGATCGGCGACCGCGACGGCGATGGCCTGCGCGACGACGTCGACCAGTGCCCGGACGAGCCGGAAGACTTCGACAACTTCTCCGACGAAGACGGCTGCCCGGAGCCGGACAACGATCGCGACGGCATCCTCGACGAGGATGACGAGTGCCCGCTGGTCCCCGAAGATCGTGACGGCGACTCGGACGAAGACGGCTGCCCCGAGGGCAACGAAGGTGACCGCGACGGCGACGGCATCCTCGACAACGTCGATGAGTGCCCGGACGACCCGGAAGATCGCGACAACTTCCAGGACAACGATGGCTGCCCCGACCCGGACAACGATCAGGACCTGATCCTCGACGCAGACGATCTCTGCCCGAACGATCCGGAAGATCGCGACGAGTTCGAAGACCAGGACGGCTGCCCGGATCCGGACAACGACCAGGACCGCATCCTCGATCCGCAGGACAGCTGCCCGAACGATCCGGAGACGTACAACGGTCACCAAGACGAAGACGGCTGCCCGGATCGCGGCACGGTCATCATCGAGGAGAACCAGATCGTCATCCTCGAGAAGATCTACTTCGAGACCGACAGCGCCGTGATTCAGCAGCGCTCGTTCTCGATCATCGATGCAGTCGCCGCGACGCTCAACGGCAACCCGCAGATGCAGCTGCTCGAGATTCAGGGCCACGCCGACGAGCGCTCGTCGGACGAGTACAACATCCGCCTGACGCGCGATCGCGCAGCGTCGGTGCTCGAGGCGATCGCGCAGCGCGGCGTGGCCCGTGAGCGCCTGCGCTCGGGTGGCTACGGCGAGCGCTGCCCGATCGACCCGCGCCACAACGACACGGCGTGGGAAGCCAACCGCCGCGTCGAGTTCAAGATCCTGCGCACCGACCAGGGTCCGACCGGCGTCGAAGTCGCGTGTCCCGCCGGCCGCGAGCTCATTCCGCAGTGATCATTCCGCAGTGAGCCGGTGCTCGTTTGCGACCGCGGCTCGAGCATACCGTCTACGAACGGCTGCTCGAGCATGTCGTTTGCGCGCGTCTGCTCAAGCATGCCGTTTACGAACGGCCACGGCTGACGCACACTGCGCCGACGATGTCGGCACGTCATTCACTCCTTCTGCTCGCGGTCGCGCTGCTCGCAGCGGCGCCCGCGGGATGCACGGTCGACACCGAGCTCGGGCTCGCCGCCGAGGTGTCCGCGGCGACGCTGCTGATTGATCCGATCGCCGATACGTACGAGGTGCGCGTCACCGTCGACTTTCGCGTCGGTGACAACGCGACGGGCGTGCGCGAGTTCGTCCCGCTGCGCGTCGATGCGGACGCGGCCGGTGAGATCGGTACCGCGTCGAGCTTCTCGCGGCCGGTGGGATTCACCGGCATGTTGGCGCCCGGCGAGTCGCGCTCGGTGACGTTCGTCGGCGAGTGCTTGGGCGGCTGCAACGCGCTCGCGCTGTGCTCTGCGGGCACGACGGCGCCGATCGACTTCTTCTGGGAGGACCGCGGCGTGAGCCCACCGGAGCTCGGTCAGACGAGCGGCGTGGCCGTGGTGGATTGCACGCCGTGACATGAGCGCGCGGTGACAGTCGCAGATCCACGCCTCGGTCGTCTGCTCGACGGACGTTATCGGATCCTCGAGCTGATCGGCGCGGGCGGGATCGGCGCCGTGTATCGCGCCGAGCACGCCGCGCTCGGTCGCTTCGTCGCGGTCAAGGTGCTGCTCGAGGAGTTCGGCGAGGTGCCCGAGCTGAAGCGGCGTTTCGTGCGCGAGGCGAAGGCGCTCTCGGCACTGTCGCATCCGCACGTCGTGCCGGTGACCGACTTCGGCCTCGACCCCGAGCCGTACCTGGTGATGGAGCTCCTCGAGGGGCGCACGCTCGAAGATCTGCTGCACGAAGAGCCGCTCGCGCCAGCGCGCGCGCTCGACATCGCGCGGCAGATCCTGCGCGGCCTCGCGTTCGCGCACGGCCGCGGCGTTGCGCACCGTGATCTGAAGCCGGCGAACGTCTTCTTGCAGAGGCTGCCCGACGCGCACGATCACGTGCGGCTGCTCGACTTCGGCCTGGCGAAGTTCCTCGACGACGAGCGCGGCGAGGCCGACGCGACGCTGACCAAGGCCGGCATGGTGTTCGGCACGCCGGCGTACATGGCGCCCGAGCAAGCGACGGGCGAACGCGCCGACGCGCGCGCCGACGTCTACTCCGCCGGCATCCTGCTCTACGAGCTGCTGACCGGGCGGCGCCCCTTCAATGACGCGACGCGCGCCGATCTGATGCGCGCGCACCTGCTCACCCGACCGCCGCCGCCCTCGGAGATGCGCCCTGGGCTGACGCTGTCGACGGGGCTGAAGGCGCTGCTCGATCGCGCGCTGGCGAAGGAGCCGCCGCAGCGCTTCACCGATGCGGGCGCGATGCTCGCGGCGCTCGACGCGCTGCCATCGCCAGCCGCGATGATCGACGCGCAGGCGGAGGCGGAGGGACGCAAGCGCGCGGCAGAGCGTGCGCAGGCGATGAGCGCGGGTGAGACGGTGCGCGCGACGCCGCCGCTTGCCGGGGTGCCGGCGTCCGGCGAGGCGCGTGGCGCAGCGGCGCTGGCGACGGCGGTGGTGCGTCCGACGGGCGGCGGCGTGCAGCTGCGGCCGCGGACGCGCTCGTCGGTCGGCTGTGCGGCGGCGGCGCTGGTCGGCGTCACGCTGCTGAGCATCGCGGGTTTCTTCGTGGTGCGCGCGGTGCGTCGACAGCTCGCCGATGATCGGGCGACGGTGGGCGGCGACCCACGACTGCCGGGCGGCGGCCTCGGTACCGTCGCCGGCATCGCGCCGGGGAACGGGACAGCGCTGGGCAATGGGACAGCGCTGGGCAATGGGACAGCGCTGGGCAACGGGACCGCGTCGGGCAACGGCACGCGGCCAGGCAACGGCACGCGGCCAGGCAACGGCACGACGGCGAACGCGATCCCGGCGATCCCAGGCGCGCGACCAGCTGCGCGTGACCCGTGGCGCGATCCGATCCCGCGCGTGCTCGAGACGGCGCGCAACAAGATCACGCGGCACCGATTTCGCTCGCGCGATCTGCGTCCGCTCAACGACTACGTGCGCGACAATCGCGCCGACGCGCGCGGCCATCTCGTGCTCGCGCAAGGCATGCTCGAGCTCGGCTGGCGCTCGGACGCGCTGGTGCGCTACCGCATGGCGTTCGAGGCCGACGTCGCGGCGCGCGGCGATCCACGTGCGCTCGACGACATCGCCGATATCGCGCAGACGCCGGCGCAACGCGCGCGCGCGCTGCGCACGCTGCGCGAGGTCTGGGGCGCAGAGGCGCCGATCTTGCTCGAGCTCGCCGCCGCGCGCGCAGCCGATCCGGCGCGGCAGTCGGCGCTGCGCGCGCTGCGCACCGAGCTCGCCCTGCTGCACTGAACCGCGCGTTCGCGCTTCACCCCGTTGACACGCACTGCGCGTCAATCGGCGGTTGCTGCTGGAACTCGTCGCTCGTCGCGTCCTCGAAGAGCAGCGCGTCGAGCGCGTGATCGTCGCTGAGCGCGGCGTCGATCGAAGACTCGGCCGTGAGCGCGGCGACGTGCAGCGCGCGGAGCGCGTCGTCGAGCAAGTCGATCGACAGCAGGCGCGTCGTCTGATCGGCGGCGCGGGTGATCGCGTCGTCGCCATCGAGCGCTGCGAGCGCGCGCGCCGCGTCGGTGCCGTCGCGCGTCACGATGCGGAGCGCGGGCTGGGTCGTGACCACGCTTCCGTAGCGCCGCTCGGCGAGCACCAGCTCGAGCGCGCGCAGCCCAGCGGGCGCGCTGGCGAGCGTGAGGCGGAGCCGCGCCGCGACGAGCTCGGCGGCAGCGCTGGTCACGATGAGACCCAGCGCGACCGGCAGATCTTCGGCGAGCCGGAGCCGCGCGGCGTGAGCGCGCAGTAAATGCAGCTGCGCGGCGGGCGTGAGACGGCGGCTGCGTGCGGTGAGCGCAAACAGCGGCAGCAGTGCGAGGGCGGCGCTGAGCGCGACCAGCGGAGCCGCGCCCGGTGGGACGAGCGCCTGCGCGCGGACAGCGGCGGCGAGCAGGCCGAGGGCGAACAGCGCGCCCGCCAGCGTCGTCGCGTCGAGCAGCGCGTCGAGCGTGAACAGCCGCGCGCGCCACACGCTGCGGGTCGCGCCGCGCAGATCGGCGTGCGTCGCGAGGCGCTCGGTGAGCGGCTGCTCGTCGCGCGTGAACGAGTCGCCTGCACGCACGAGAAAGAGCGCGACGATGCCCACCAGCGGCACGACGGCGAGCGCCGCGTGCGCGCTCGTGCTGAGCGGCGCTGCGGCGACGAGCGCGGCACCGGCGACGAAGCGCAGCGCGCGCGGCATCGGCACGATGGGCTTCGCCGAGAGCCCAGCGCGACGCAGCGCGAGCGTGCGCCCACGCGCTGTCAGCGCCGCGATGCAGAGCAGCAGCAATGCGAGGCCGAGCGCGCTCGGCCAGACAGGCACGGCGGCCGGCCGCGCGACGACGCCGGGCGCCTCGACACGCACCCGACGCAGCGCTGGCGCGAGGCTCGCCGCCGGGACATCAGCCGCGATCTCCCACACGGTCGTGCGCGGCAAGTGCGGGCGTCGCCAGGTAATCTGCGTGCGCGCGCCGACCGTCGCGACTGTCACGCTGGCGGCGCGGGTGCCGCTCTCCGTGTCGAGCTCGACCGCCCGCGCAGCGCCGGGCAGATCGAGCGTCAGCTCCACGCCGTCGAGGCCGCTCTGCCAAGGCGGGAGCGTCCAGCGCACGCGCACCGTCTCGCCGTCGCTGCTCGCTTCGGTCGCGCGGTGAGCGAGCGAGGTCGTGTAGCGCAGCGCGACCTCGTACGCGCCGCGCCGCGGCGCATCACGTCGCGCAAAGTTCAGCTGCACACGGGTCGACTCGCTGCCGTCAGCGCGCACCGTGACCGACGGCAGATACACTGCGCCGTCCTCTCCGGTGACGATCGGTGGCGTCGCCGGATCGAGCGCCAGCTGCGGGTCCAAGCCGACGAGCTCGAGCCCCTCGAGCCAGCCGCCGTGCACGCGCACCGCGACGCGCAGCGCGATCTGCGCCGTGCCGTCGGGCGCGACGACGACCGCCGCCTTCACCGAGCGCACGCTGGCATCCGTCCACGCCGCGGCGGGCGTCGCGCACACCAGCGTGACGAGCGCGCAGAGCGCGAGCGTCAGCGCACCGAGCGCAGCCCGCGCGCTCGGCCACGGCACGCACCCGGCGCCTGGCAGCTTCAGCATCGCGGGCGAACGTACCTAGAGTGGCGAATTCGCCGAAGTTTTCGGCAGAGCGGCGTTCTGCGCTGTCAGCGCGAGCGGCCCGCCGCGCGATCGACGGCTCGCCGAGCGCGCGCTTTCACAGACCGAGCGCGCGAGCCAGCGCGTCGAGCTTGGTCTCGAGGCGCGCGTCGATCATGCCGAGATCGGTCTCGACGAGGCAGCCACCGCGGGTGATCTCGGCGTCGGCGCGCACCGAGAACGACGCCGGCCGTCCCGCGCGTGTCGCGATCGCCGCGCGCAGCAGCTCGACCTGCGGCGCATCGTCGGGGTGGACGCGCACGATCACGTCACGCGCCCGCCGGGCGCGGGCGAGCCCATCGCCGACGATGTTGGCGATGCGCGCGGGGTCGAGCGTCAGCGCCTCGCCGACGAGCCGCTCCGCCGCTGCGAGCGCGACACGCGCGACCTCTTGCTCAGAGCCGGCGAGCGCCCGATCGCGGATCGCCAGCGCCTCGGCGAGCGCCGCCGCCGCCTCGGCGCGACCGGCGTCGCGACCCGCCGTCCGCGCTTCGTCGACGGCGCGCTCGGCGCCAGCGCGCGCAGCGTCGACGATCGCAGCGGCCGCGGCGTGCGCCGCGGCCACGATGCGCTCCGCCTCGGCGCGCGCATCGAACACCGGGCCCGGGATGACGCGCGGCGGCGGCTGCTTCGGCTGCGGCTGCGGCTGCGGCTGGCTCATCGTGGTCGCCGGCGTGGTCGACGCACCGCGGAGGATCCGGCTCATGGCGTCGTGTCTCCTTGCTGGTCGTGCATGTCGGCGAGCACGAACCCCTCGACGACCGCGATCTCGAGCGCGATGCGCCGCCAAGCGTGCGAGCGCACATCGCCGCTCGCGCCATCGCCCTCGACCGCAAGCGCCATCGCGCCGAGCGCGCGCACCAGCTGCTCGGGCGCCGCGCGCTGCGCCGCGTCGAGTAGAGCCGCCGCGATGGTGTCGGCCGGCCCCTCGCTCACGCCGAGCAACGCGCGCAGCGCGAGCACGGCGGCCGCCTCCGCGGCATCGAGCGACTCGACGAGCGCGCTCGCGGCGTCGGCGTCGAGCCCCTCGGTCGCACGCGCGAGCAGCGCCCTACCCCGCCCGAGCTCACGCGCCGCGAGCTCGAGATCGGCGCTGCGCCATACGTCCGCCGCCGCGGCGCGGACCGCCGCGCGTACGCCCGCGCTCGCCGCGAAGCCACGCCGCACCGCCGGTGCCTCGCGCTGCCAGACCGCGCCGAGCGCGCGCGGCACGTCAGCCGCAAGCAGCGCACGCGCGCGCGGCGCCAGACGCGACGCGCGCTCCGGCGACACCGCGCGGAGCTGCGCAGCGGTCGCGCGCAGCGCCTCCGCGCGATTCGGCGCGCTGAGCGCATCGAGCGCCGCAGCCGCGACGACCAGGCGCGCGCTCAGGCTCGGCGTGAGCCCGTGCGCCGCCGCAGCAGCGCCGCGGTCGCCCGCGACCTGCGCGGCGAGCAACACGCCGTCCTCGAAGCCCGCTGCGACCGCGAGTGGCGCGTCCATCGTGGTCACGGCGCAGAACTAACACGGGAACCGCCGCGCGCGCGAGCGTGGTTTGCGCGTCGCTGCTATCGTCAGCCGGTGCGCGGCCTCGTCACCCCAGGACCCTTCGCCCATCGTTGGCGCGTCGGCAGCGCGTGGTCGCTGCGCGCGATCGCGCTCTCGGCGCTCGCCGTCAGCGGGCTGCTCGGCGCTTCGTCAGCGCGCGCCGATGACGCCGGCATCGAAGACTGCGGCCCCCCGACAGAGCTCGGCCCGCTCGAATTTTTCCCGGCATCGAGCGCGAGCGGCGTCGCGCTCAACTCGGCAGTGCGCGTTCGCTACACGCCTGGCTTCTTCGAGATCTGGCGCGATCCACTGACGCGCCTGCTCGAGGTGCGCGACGACGCCGACGCGCCCGTCGCGGGCACTCTGGAGCGGCTCGGCGACACGCTGGTATTCCGCCCGGACGTCCCGTGGCGCCCGAACTCGCAGTACGAGGGAACGGCGTTCGGCATCGACATCTTGCAAACGAGCTTCCGCTTCCGCACCGGAAACCGCGACGACGTGCAGCCGCCGGTGTTCGACGGAACGCCGACCATCAGCCCCGCGGTCGTCGATGCGCGCCCCTGCGTCGACGACGGCGGCTACCGCATCGACGTGACCATCGCCCCTGCCACGGACAGCGACGGCGCAGGCGGCGACATCGAGTACCTGCTCTTCCAGACGCGCGGTCCGCGGCTCGAGCGCCCGCTGCTGCGCTCCCGCGCGCGCAATTTCGCCGGCATCTCCATCCCGCTCGCGTTCACGCTGACGCCGAGCGAGGCCGTGTCCCCGGTGTGCATCACCATCCTCGCGGTCGATGGCGTCGGCCACACGGTCTCGGGCCCGACGCGCTGCGTCGACCCGATTCAAGGCAACTTCTTCGCGCCGCTGTGCAGCGTGAGCGCGCCTGGAGCGCCGCGCGGCGTCGCGTCGAGCATGAGCGTGGTCCTGCTCGGAGCCGCGCTCGCCGCCCTGCTCGCTCGACGCCGACGCTAGCTCCTCCCGCGCGCCCGCCCGCGACGCGCTGCCGCGTGCTAAGAAGCGCGCGCCGTGATTCGACTCGATGACATCGCCAAGCAGCACGGCCGACAGATCCTCTACATGGACGCGTCGGCCTCGATCAATCGCGGAGAGAAGATCGGACTGGTCGGGCCGAACGGCTCCGGCAAGACGACGATCTTTCGGCTCATCGTCAAAGAGGAGCAGCCCGACGCTGGCACGGTCTCGATCGATCGCGGCGTGAGCATCGGCTACTTCTCGCAGGACGTCGGCGAGATGAGCGGGCAGAGCGTCGTCGCCGCGGCGATGGACGGCGCCGGGCCGATCTCGACGGTGTCGAACGAGCTGCGCGAGCTCGAGGCCGCGCTCGCCGATCCCGCGCGCGTCGACGAGATGGACGCGCTGGTCACCCGCTTCGGCGAGGTGCAGGGCCGCTTCGAAGAGCTCGGCGGCTACGCGCTCGAGTCGCAGGCGCGAGAGATCCTCGCCGGCCTCGGCTTCGCGAACGACGTGATGGACGGCGACGTCGGCGCGCTGTCCGGCGGCTGGAAGATGCGCGTCGCGCTCGCGCGGATCCTGCTGATGCGGCCCGACATGCTGCTGCTCGACGAGCCGACCAACCACCTCGACATCGAGTCGATCCTCTGGCTTGAGGAGTATCTGAAGAACTTCGAGGGCGCGATCGTGATGACGTGCCACGACCGCGAGTTCATGAACCGCCTGTGCACGAAGATCCTCGAGATCGACGGCGGCGAGCTCACGACCTACTCGGGCAACTACGAATATTACGAGCGCGAGCGCGCCATCCGCGAGAAGCAGCAAGAAGCGCAGTTCGATAGACAGCAGGCGATGCTGGCGAAGGAAGAGGCGTTCATCGCGCGCTTCAAGGCGCGCGCGAGCCACGCCGCGCAGGTGCAGTCGCGGGTGAAGAAGCTCGACAAGATCGAGCGCGTCGAGCCGCCGCGGCGCCGGAAGACGCTGCGCTTCGACTTCCGCGATCCGCCGCGCAGCGGTGAGGACGTCGTGCGCTTCGAGTCGGTGAAGAAGCAATACGGCAAGCGCGTGATCTACGAGAGCTTCGACCTGCTGGTGCGTCGCCGCGAGCGCTGGTGCGTGATGGGCATCAATGGCGCTGGCAAGAGCACGCTGCTCAAGCTCGTCGCGGGCGCCGTGGAGGCCGATGGCGGGCGCGTCGCGGTCGGCGCGAGCGTGAAGCTCGGCTACTTCGCGCAGCACGCGCTCGACGTGCTCGACCCGACGCTGAGCGTCTGGGACACGCTTGTCGGCAGCTTCCCGCAGGCGAGCGTCGGCTCCCTGAAGACGCTCGCGGGCGTGTTCGGCTTCTCTGGTGACGACATCGAGAAGCCGGTGCGCATCCTCAGCGGCGGCGAGAAGGCGCGGCTGGTGCTCGCGCGCATGCTCTACGATCCGCCGAATCTGCTGGTGCTCGACGAGCCGACCAACCACCTCGACATCGCGACGAAAGAGATGCTCGTCGAGATGCTCACGAAGTTCGAGGGGACGATGTTGTTCGTCTCGCACGATCGTCAGTTCCTCCGCGCGCTGTCGAACCGCGTGCTCGAGGTCGGCGAGGGCGGCGCGCCGCGCGTCTACGGCGGCGGCTACGTCGAATACGTCGGCGAGACGGGCCGCGAAGCGCCGGCGCGCGGGTAGCGCTGCGCGCGGCTTTTGCGCTGCGCGCGGCTTTGCGCTGCGCGCGGCTTTGCGCTGCGCGCGGCTTTGCGCTGCGCGCGGCGGTGCCCCGCTCACGATTCATCGCTTCTTTTGAGCCTCAATCGTTGCGCTCCCGCGCCGGGAACCTCCCCCAGCCCCTCGTTCGAGGGGGGCTTTCCGATGGCGTCGATCTGAGTCGCGTGCACTCGAAGGACGGCGATGTGAGGCACCCCCAACCCCCTTGGAAAGGGGGCTTTCGGAGCGGTTGCAGCGAAGCGAGAGTGGGTCGCGGTGGTGATCACCCACGCCACCGGCATCGTCCGAAAACCCAGCTCTGATGTGATGAATCGGAGGGGTTTGCGCTCAACGCACCGCGACGATCAGCCCGATGGGCTGCGGCTGCGCGCGCGCGACGACGACGGCGAGCGCGAGCAGCGGCGCGAGCCAGGCGAAGCGGCGAATCCGCGTGCGGAGCGCCGAGCGTCGCATCGGATCTCCATCCGGCGCGGCCCGCTACATCCGCATGCGCGCCGCTGCGGCGTTGGTCGCCACGTGGCGCAGCCGCGCGATGCCGCAGAGCGCGAGCACCGCGGACTCGAGCGTGATCTCGGCCGGAACGCGGCTGCCCTTGAGCGCGAGATCGGTCTCCGCGAGCACGCGGAACGCGGCCGCGAGCTCATCGCCACTGAAGCGCTTGGCGGACGCCTCGAGCTCGCGCGCCTTGAACGGCGGTGCACCGGCGACCTTCGTCGCATCCGGCCCGCGCAGGCCCTGCGCGAGCGCGTCGCGCATCTTGCCGACCATGCGCAGCTGGCGCGTCAGCATCGCGAGGATCTTCAGCGGCGGCTCGCGATCGGCGAGCAAAGAGCGCGTCGCATGGATCGCCTTGCTGCCGTCGCGCGCGCTGACGGCATCGACCAGCGACCAGATCGTGTCGACGCGCACGCGGGTGATGCACGCCTCGATCGCGTCGACGCCGATCGGCTTGCCGGGCCCGACGTAGAGCGAGACGCGCTCGATGGCGTCGTCGAGCGCGCTGAGATCGGTGCCGATCGAGTCGACCAGCACGTCTGCCGCATCGGAGCCGAGCGCGTGCCCACGGTCCTTCGTCTCACGCAGCGCGAAGTCACGCAGCGCAGAGCCCTTGAGCTCGCGCACCTCGGTCAGCGCGCCGCTCTTCTGCGCGACCTTGGCGAAGCGCGAGCGGCCGTCGAGCTTCTCGGCGGTGAACACCAAGCACGTCGAGGGCGATGGCTCGCCGAGATACGTCGCGAATTGATCGAGCTCGGTCGGCGCGGCGTCGTCGACGTCGCGCACAAGCACGAAGCGCGCGGGCGCCATCATCGGCATCGTCTTGGCGGCGCGGACGACGCTCTGCGCGAGCGCGCCCTTGCCGTGAAAGACGTCGTCGTTGAACCCGCGCGGCCCCTCGCCGACCGACGCGATCTTGAGCAGGCGCACCGCGCGTTCGATCAGGAACGACTCGGTGCCCGCGATGACGTGCACCGGACGAAAGCGCCCGGCGCGGGCCTCGCGGATCAGCTCATCGATCTCCATGCTCACTCGGGCGCGCGGCGGCGCGTGTCGTCGTCGGAGAACGAGACCGTGCCGGAGCGCGGGACCTCGGCGCCCTCCATGTCGAACGTCGCGCGGCCAACCTCTTCGCGACGCACGGTCACGACCAGCTCCATGCGGCGGTTCGGCTTGAACTTCGGCCGCTCGAGGCGAATGCGCTGCACGTAGGTGCGCTGCGTGCGGTCGTTGACGTAGGTGCTCATGTCGTCGACGAAGCGACGCGCGCCATCGGTCAGATCGTAGAACAGCACGTGAAACTCGAGGTCGCCCGGGGGCGCCGCGAAGGCGATGACGAGATCGCCGAGCCACTTGCGCTGCGGGATCGGCTCGCTGGTCGTCTCCTGCAGGCGCCGCGCGTTGTGGCCGCGGGCAAAGCCGATCAGCGCGCGCTCCGACAAGTTGCGCGGGATCTGCGCCTGCGTGAGATAGATCTGCGCGCGCAGCCGCCGCTGGGCATCGACGGGCTGCGTGACGGTGCCGGTGGCGACGAGCAGCGCAGCAGCGAGCAGGCTGGCGACGAGGGCGGGCGCGACGGGAGCGAGCAGGCGGCGGAGCTTCATGAACGGCACCTCGGAGGGCGGGGCGCGGGCCCGATGGATGGAGTGGAGCGAGCGTAAACGAAGCGGCCGACCGGGTCGACCCTGCTTCCGAAGAGCTTGTGAACGCCGGAGGGAGGCAGAGCGGCCATCGCCGCGTCGGCGTCCGACGAGCACGCACCGCGTTCTATTCGCGCGCTCCCCGTTTGCCCGCAGCGGCCCTACATTGCCGCCCGTGGAGCCGATCCCCGCAGCGCCCGACGCGCGCACACCCGCCGACCTCGACGCGCTCGTCGCGCTGCTGCGCGGCAAGCGCGTCGCCGTGCTCACCGGCGCCGGCTGCAGCACCGAGTCCGGCATCCCGGACTATCGCGGCCCGGGCACCCGCGCGCGCGCACGCAATCCGATCCAGCACCGTGACTATCTGCGCGACCCCGCCGTCCGCCAGCGCTATTGGGCGCGCGCGGTGATCGGCTGGCAGCGCTTCTCGAGGGCGCAACCCAACGCCGCACACCGCGCGCTCGCGGCGCTCGAGCGCAGCGGCGTCGTGCCGGGGCTGATCACGCAGAACGTCGATCGCCTGCACCACGCCGCGGGCTCGGCGCGCGTCGTGGAGCTGCACGGCACGCTCTCGGTGGTGCGCTGCCTCGACTGTGGCGCGCGCGAGCCACGGACGGCGCTGCAAGATCGCCTGCTCGCGCTGAATCCGACGTTCGAGCACGTGGCGGTGACGATCGCGCCCGATGGCGACGCCGAGCTCGACGCCGACGCCGCGAGGAGCTTCCGCGTCGCTTCGTGCGCGCAGTGCGCCGGCGTGCTGAAACCGGACGTCGTCTTCTTCGGCGACAACGTCGCGAAGCCGGTGGTCGACGCGGCGTTCGCGCTGCTCGAGGAAGGCGAGGCGCTGCTCGTCGTCGGCTCGTCGCTCGCGGTGTTCAGCGGCTTCCGCTTCGTGCGCCGCGCAGCGGAGCGCGGCATGCCGATCGCGATGGTGAACCTCGGCGAGACGCGCGGCGATCCGTACGCTCGGGTGCGTGTCGATGCGGCGGCGGGCACGGTGCTGCCGGCGCTGGCGGCGGCGCTCGGCGCGTCTGCAGCGGCCGCGCGCTGACGCTCGCGTAGGGGAGCGCGCGCAGCGAAAGCGCGACGTTGCGCGTCAGTTCAGATCGATCGCGTGCGCGACGAGCGCCTCGCGCGGGACGAACTTCAGCGCGGCTTCGTGTGTGCCGGCGAGAAACACCTTGGGCGCCGCGCCGGCGTCGTACGCCTCTTTCCAGCGTGCGGCGCAGAGGCACCAGCGATCGCCTGGCCGGAGGCCGGCGAAGCCGAACTCGGGGCGCGGCGTCGAGAGATCGTTGCCGCGCTTCTTGCTGAAGGCGAGGAACTCCGCCGTGACGCGCGTGCACACCGTGTGCGAGCCGCGATCTTCGGGTCCGGTGGAGCAGCAGCCGTCGCGGAAGAAGCCGGTGAGCGGCTCGTTGCTGCACACCGCGAGGGGTCCGCCGAGGACGCTGCGATCGTCGTCTTTCATGTCGGCGTTGTCGATGGAACGGAGCGCGATGTCAACGCCAGCTCAGCTCGATCCGCCCGGGCGGCGTCTCCGGATGCGCGAAGTCCTCAGCGTAGAGACAGAGGCCACCGGCACCCTCGGCCGCGTCCACGCGCAAGCGCAGCTCGTGAACGCGGCCGCGCGTATCGAATGCGCGCGCGAGCAGCGCGGCGTCGTCGACGACCAGCTCGAGCCAGGCCCCTTGGCCATCGTCGACGGGCGCGATCAGCGTGCCGAGCGGCACGTCGCCAAGCAAGACCTCGACGCGCGAGACGTCGGTCGCGCGCGCGCCGGCGCCAGTGCCCGGCAGCTCGGACGACGCGCGGAATCGAACGACGAACCGCGACGGCACACGCTGCCCGTTCGGCGCAGGCTGCCGGTTCGGCGCGCGCGGCCCGGTCGGCGCAGGCTGCCCGTTCGGCGCGCGCTGCCCGGTCGGCGCGCGCTGCCCGGTCGGCGCGCGCTGCCCGGTCGGCGCGCGGAAGCGGTAGCGCAGCTCGCCAGCGCCCGCGCCCCAGACATGCGCGACTGGCGGCTCACGCCAGACGCCGAGCGCCTCGAAGCGTGCGTAGGCGAACGCTTGCGGCGCGATCGCGAGTAGGCGCGCGCCGGCGATCGCAGGCGCCCACGCGGCGTGCGGCGCAGTCGATCCGCGCAGCTCTTGATCGAGCGGCATCAGCGGCTCCTCACCGCGCGCGTCGTTCAGCCGCCCGTTGCGCTCGACCGGCGGCACGTTGCGCCAGCGGCGCGCGTGCTGCGCGAGCAGGCGCCGCACGTCGCGCGTCGAGGCAGCGCCTGGCCCATCGGGATAGAGCGCGTGTTCGGCCGGCCGCGCTTCGTGCGGCACGTAGTGCCAGACCAGCGCGCCATCGACGCCGTCGCGATGCGACCGCGCGAGGAACGCGTCGAACCACGCGGTGCGCGCGAGCCCGAGCAGCGTGCGCTCGCGCGTACTGAATCCGTATTCACCCCACACGAAGGGCTTCTTTGCGACGTGATGCGCGAGCTGCACGCGGTCGTCGACGAAGCGGCTCAGCTCGGCGAGCGTGCGCACGCGGCCGGAGCGGAGCGGATATGCGTGTGCGTCGGCGTAGTCGATCTCGGCGATGCGCTGCACCGCGAGCCAGCTCTGCCGATCGCCTGCGCGCGCGTAGCCGATGTGTCCGGCGGAGATCAGATGCCGCGCGTCGACCGAGCGGACGAAGCGCGCGCTCTCGGTCACCCAGCGCACCAGCGCCGCGCGATCGCGCGGATGGGCGCTGAGCTCGTTGGCGAGCTCCCACGCGAGGATCGTCGGATCGTCGCGATAGGCGACGCCGCTCAGCGTGTTCACCCGGCCGACGACGCGCGCGACGTGCGCGCGGTAGAGCGCATCACAGCGGCCGCAGTCGTAGAACGCCGCGGCCTCGAGCTCGGTGAGCTCACGCGCCTCGAGGTTCCCGTCGCGCGCGCCGCCCCAGCGCAGATAGCGCGGGAAGCCGCCGTAGTCCGACCAGCGATTCGCCAGCACGACGATCACGCGCAGCCCGCGCGCCCGCGCCGCGACGAGCACGCTGTCGAGGTGCGCGAACGAGCTCTCGACCCACACCTCTTCGCCGACGCGAAACGCATAGTCGCGCGCCCACGACGGCGCATCGTTCGGTCGCTCGCCGAGCGCCCACACACGCACGACGGAGAGTCCGTCGTCGCGCACGGCGTCGAGCACGCGCTCCATCGCAGCGCGGTGCGCCTGCCCGTGCATGACCGCGACGTTCGCGCCGAGGAAGTGCCACGGCGCACCGCGCAAGACGAACTGCGCGCCCTCGACGCGGATGAAGTCGTCGCCGGCGCGTTCAGTCTCCGTCGCCTCGACACCGACGCCTGCGCTGGTCTGGGCGTGTGCACGATCGGCACGCGCCAGCGCCATCACCGCGAGCACACACAGTGCCGCCGCGAGACCGCGCGAGACCGCGACACGGAACGCCGCAGAGACCGCGTCAGCCAGCGAGGCCGCGAGCGGGCAGCGCAACGCGGCGAGCCAGAGCGTCGGTCGACACGGAGGGGCGAGCGTCACGGCGTGCTGTCAGCGTGACAGGCGGCGGCGTGTTGGGCACACCGCGCTCGGGCGCAGCGGGCGGCGAAGGCCGCGGCACAGCGAACGCAGCGCCGGCGGCGCAGGCCGCGCGGGCGCACGGCATTGCGAGCGCCACGCGCGGCCACTACGCTCCCACGGATGCCCGGCGACACTGACGATCGCGCGCAAGCCGCACAAGTCTCGTCGCTCCGCCGGCTCGGCGCATCGCGGCGCATCGCGCTCGCCGCGGAGATGAGCGAGGCCGCGAGGCAGATCTCGATCGAAGGTGAGCGCCGCCGGCA
>Ga0335397_10004025_pt1 | contig 19518 bp, 11 predicted proteins | sample MAT04_FD_205740 | JGI IMG/M metagenome (GOLD analysis project Ga0335397, IMG submission 205740) | Freshwater microbial communities from Lake Fryxell liftoff mats and glacier meltwater in Antarctica - MAT-04 (spades assembly) (version 2) ... | reverse complement strand
TCGGGAGCCGTAGGCGATACGGGCGCGCCAGCATCGGGAGCCGTAGGCGATACGGGCGCGCCAGCATCGGGAGCCGTAGGCGATACGGGCGCGCCAGCATCGGGAGCCGTAGGCGATACGGGCGCGCCAGCATCGGGAGCCGTAGGCGATACGGGCGCGCTAGCATCGGGAGCCGTAGGCGATACGGGCGCGCCAGCATTGGCCAGATGGGCGTCAGGTTGGGCCGGGGTCCTTCTTCTTACGCGGGCCGCGCGGCTTGGCGTCGGGCTCGAGGATCGCGTCGACCTGGTCGCGGCGACCCTTGAACACCGACAGCAAGACGAGCTCGGAGGCGGCCTGGAGGTCGGTGACCGCAGCCCGCAGCGTGCGCGACGGCCGCACGACGTCGTCGAAGGCCTCCTGCGCATCGCTCCGCCGATGGGAGAGGTTGACCCCGGCGAACCTAAGGGCCCGCGGCAAAACAAGGTGTTGACGTTTCTCGAGCAGGCGATCCCGGAACGCGGGCCAGACGAGACGGCGCGATCCGGTAGTTTTGCGGCGGGCCCTAAGGAAGTCCCTCACGCACGCTGTAGCAGTGAACCGTAGAGCGGGACTTGCCCGAGACCGTCAGGGCCGTCTCGAACTCACGCAGATTTGACCTCTTCATCGATATCCTCCGGCTTGGGGCGACACTGCCCATCCGGGATATCGGCTCATCACAGGCCGGAGTCGGCGCGTGTCTCGAACTTCGCCACCTACTCAGCTGTGCTGCATCGGAGCATGACGGCGCACTGGTGCCGCGCAGCGGCTTGGTTCAACTCCAAGCTGGCGAGCTGGGCATCGAAGGCGACCACGCGCGCGAACTCGCCCGGGAGCGTCAGTACGAATTGTCGGTAAGGGATTTTGGGGAGGACGCGATCCACCAGGTGGGCCGCCTGCTCGTTCATGCGCCGGCCCGCACAGGACGGGCACAACCGGCCCTTACAGGAGAACGGGACGACCCGCGGACCCCGGCAGGCCGTGCACTCGAGACGCACGAAGCCATGGCTGAGATCGCCACACGGGATGATGGCGCGGAGCTCACGTTCGACGAAGGCCGGCAAACGCCAGGTCGGGTCGTCGCTGTCGGCGGCTGCGAGGAAGGAGTCGAGGTGGTCACGCAAGAGCGTAACGAGCGCCGACTCACTGGGGTCGCGCGGGTGGTAGGTGCGGGCGAGCGGAGGCGACACCTGACCTCGACGCGAGGTCGGTCGCGCTCGATCAGTCGCGGTCCCGTTCGCGCTCGATCAGTCGCGGGTCCCCCAGTCGCGCAAGAGGACCATGCCTTCGTCGTTGGGGTCGACGCCGAGCACGGGAGTGTTCGGCGGCTCCACCACGGGCTCCGCGCGTGGCACGGCCATGCCTTCGAGCTGGGTGAGCACGCGGGCGACCGTGTTCTTGTTGGCGAATGCCTTCGCGATGGTCGCGCGGTTGGCCTTGGTGACACGATCCTGTTGCGCCTGGTCCTTGATGAGCTCGTGCTTCATCGGCGCCAGCAGGAGCTTTTGGCCGACTCCCGTGATGGTCGCGTGGAGGTGCTTGGCGAGCGCGCCCTTGCTCGTGATGTGCGCGGTGGCGCCCGAGTAGCATTGGAGCAACTTGGCGGTGAAGTCGGGGCACGCGGTGATGTAGGTCGGGTGGCCGCGCCAATCGCCGCCTGGTGCCCATGACCCGGCGATGCGCGCTTGGGAGATGCCTGCGAGCGTCGCGGGATCCATGACCCAAGCCTGCTGGTCCTTGCCGGTGCCCCAGTTCTTCACCGTCTGGTTCTTGGAGTACGTGTCGGATTCGATGGGGAGCACGCCGGACTTCTCCTTCAAGATCGGCTTGCCGGTGCGGGCGTGGATCTCCTGGTCGCGGTACTCAGTCTGGAAGGCTTCCGTGTTACCGGCGCGCGGGTTCACCCACTGCTGTCCATCTCCCGCGCTCTCCTTGGTTTCGCCGAGCTGCCTGGAGAGCGCCGTCGACATCGCCACTGACTCGATGGTGCTCACAACTTTTTCCTCCATCCACGCGAGATCGAACTCACCGACAAAGCCGTAGGCGCGAGCCTCCTTGGCGTCGACCGCGTTGCCCATCTGGATGGCGCAGCTCAAGCCAAAGGTCTGCCCGTTGTAGTCGATGACGTCGCCCTTGATGGTGCATCCCTTCGCCACCACGAGTTCGTAGGCCGCACGCGCCAGCCGCGCCAGGTTGAGCCCGCCGTTGTTGGCGTACTTCAGGGTCACCGGCGCGCCCACTTCGCCCGCGCCACCGCGGATCGCGAAGCTGTTCGAGCCTGTCTCCTCGACCCGGCCCGTCGGCGTCTCGATATAGTCCCACTCGCGCGCGTCGCCCCCCGCAGGCGCTTTCACCTCGCCCGTGTCCTTGCCGGGCGGCGCCTGGATGTCGCGCCCGGCGAGCACGAGCTGGCTGAACGTCACGTCGGCCGTGTACTCGCGCCCGAGCGCGAAGTTGAGGCGCTTCATCCACGGTGAGTTCTTGTTGAGGTCGGTCTTGCTCGTGTTGGAGTAGATGGCGCCAGGGATGTCCGTCGAGGTGACATCGACATTGGCCGGAGCCTCCTCGTTCGCCTCGAGCTGCACGTCGCGAGCTGCACCGCTTTCCTTGGCTTGCACGGGCGTCAACGCGCTGACCTGATCGTCGTAAGACATGCCGCGCAGCATCTGGGTGTGCTTGGAGCCGCTGCCTTGGGACGCCGTCGCGTTTCGCTGCGGCGCGCTGGTGGTCGACTGATCCTGCGATTGTTTGCTCATGACGGTCATCGCGTTCCTCTCGTGCGGTCGCACGCGGCGGGTGGTGCGCTTGTGTGAGGTGGTGACGGAACCGACGACTGCACCATGCTCGGCGCGGCGACGGCGTCGCGACTTAAATGCGACTTAGCTTCGTAATGCCTTTGCGCGCCTACGTTGAGCCGCTATCGTCGATGACATCATGGTGACGGCAGCATTTCCGCGTCCGACGACCACGTTGGTCGGTCGTGACATCGAGCTCGCGACGTTGCTCGTCCACCTGCGTGGCGGCGCGCGCCTCGCGACGTTGACCGGACTCGGCGGCATGGGCAAGACGCGGCTCGCGGTCGAAGCATGTCTCGCGCTCGGCAACGAACGCCGCATCGCCTATTGCCACGCGGCGCGTGCCGAAGGCCTCGAGGCCTTGGTGTGGGCCATCGCGACGGCGCTCGGTGTGTCGCCGGCGCGCGACCTCGTGCGCGTTGATCCGCTGCATGCGCTGGCGCTCGTCACGCAGCTCGAGCCGCCACATGTCATCGTGCTCGATGACTTCGAGCACCTCGCCGAACAGGCCGCGGCCGCGGTCGAGCGCTGGCTCTTCCTGAGTCCGCCGACCGTGCTCGTCGTGACGAGCCGCCGCACACTCGGTGCGCCGAGTGAGCACGTCGTGCCGGTCGAGCCCCTCGGCATCGCAGACGCGTCGCAGCTGTTGTTGGCCCGTGCGCGGCAACTCAGCCCGAACTGGGGGGCCGATGACAGCCAGGGGGTCAGGCAGCTCGCGACCTTGCTCGAAGGCTTGCCGCTGGCCATCGAGCTGGCCGCGGCGCAAGCGCGGGCAGGAGGCCCGGCAGCGCTGCGGCGATTGTGGCGGGCACGTCGCACGGACCCGCGCCACACGAGTCGCGACATCGCCGTGCGTTGGTCGTGGGAGCACCTCGAGCCTGCCGCGCGCCACGACCTCACCGCGCTCGCAACCATCGTCACGGCGTTCGATCTCGAGCTCGCCGCCGCGGCACTCGAGTGCTCGCCCGATGACGCCATCGTGCGGGTGGCCGCGCTCGTGCACGACAGCCTTGTCGCTAGTAGCTCGGGTGCGACGCCCTATCGCCTCCTGGACACGGTGCGCGAGTTCGTGATCGCGCAGGGCGAGCCGGCGATCTTCGCACGCGCGAGCAATGCGCTGACGCGTGCGGTGATCGAGCGCATGACGCCAATCTTGTCGCGCCAGATACCAATCGTCACGACGTTGAACAATCGTTTGGCCGCCGACTATGGCACCCTCGAAGCCATTGTGCGACGGGGTCTCGAAGCACCGGCGGAGGCCTTGGACGCCGCCTATTCAGCCGCCATGATCCTGGTCGTCGCCGTGCGACTCGGGGACCCGCACGTGCCGCCGTTCGAGCTGCTCGCGCGCCTGTGCGTCGATGTCGATGGCGCGCATATCGACCTGCATCGCCGCATTGCGTATGCGGACGAGCTGGTGCTCACCACGGATGGCTTGTCGCGGCCGCTCGCGACGCGTGTCTTCGAGCGCCTCACGACGTGGCTGGCAGCGTCCGACGACAGTGACCACTGCACTCACGCACGCTGGCGGCTCGCGGCCTCGCTGGCCCGCTCGTGGCGCTTTCGCGAGGTGTCGGAGTTGTTGCAGCGGCTCGCGGAGCCGGCCGCGGGCGACCTGCGTTCCACTATGTTCGCGATGTTCATTCGGCTCATGGTCGCGCAGAAGCTCGGAACGTTGACGCCCGACGCGGCCGAGCTCGGCGTGTACGATCGCTTGATCGACTCGGTCGCCAACAGCGGTCGTCTCGAGTGGGGCGTGGCCATCGTAAACCAGGCCTATTTCGCCGCCCAGTTGGCGCGCCCGCGCGTGGTGCTGGCGCTGCGCAACATGCTGACCCGCATCGACCAGCTCGGTCTCGTGCTCGAGCGCGGATACCTCGCGCGTGAGCTCGCTCGCGCTGAGATCGATCAAGGACAACTCGCGGTCGGCATTGCGCGCTTCATCGAAGTGCTTGGCGGCGACTGCTTGATGTTTGGCGCCGAGCGCCTCGAGACACGACTGGAGCTGGCCGCGGCGTACATCGAAGCCTGCGACCTCGAGCGTGCTGGCGCGAGCCTCGCCGAGGTCGCTCCCTGGGTTGCGACCTCACCATTCGTCGCCGCCTACTATGTGACGCTCGCACACGCAGTGAGCTGGCTCGACGGCGACGAAGCCAGGCTCGGCGGGCCCGCGAGCTTCATTCCAACCGACACCACCGAAGACGTTGGCTTCGCGGTCTGGGCATCTCTCGGCACCAACGCGCTCGAGGGCGCGTGTCATGCGGCGCAAGTGGTCGCGCCGATCAATGCGCGCGTGCGACAAGCGCTGCGACTCGCGAATGCGCTGCAGGCTATCAACGCCGGTCGTGGCTTCGCGGTGGCGCGCGACTGCGGGTCGTTTCGAGTGGCCGCGGGGTGGGTCGACCTGCGCAAGCGCCCGCTGCTCGGCGCGCTGCTCAATGCGATCGTCGATGCCGCAGCCGGTGACCACAGCGCGACGATCGACAAAGAACGCCTCGCCGCACACCTCTGGCCCGGTGTGCGAATGGAGCCCGCGACCCGCGACAATCGCCTGCATGTCACGCTCGCGAGCTTGCGCAAGCTCGGGCTCGGCGCGTGGATTGTGCATCGCGATGGCGGCTTTGGCCTCGACCCTGCGTGCGCGCTGGTGCGTATCGATCCACGTGCATTGCCCTGACCCAGCCCGACCAGCTGCCCGGTCAGATCGACGTGTGCGCGGCTTGGGCGCGCGCTCGGCACGGCCCAGCGGCTGGCGACTGGTCGACGCTGACGAGGCGCGGCGAGAACAAGTTCCTGACCGCGTGCGACAGCCAGGTGATGTTCGCTCACGTCAACGTCGCGCCCGAGCCAGCATCGCCGCACGCGAAGCCATGTCGTTTTCTCCGAACTCGCAATGGGCGTGTGGTCGGTGTCGGGGTCGAGAGGGTCGGTCGTGGTGCTCGAGGTCGGGCACGAAGACGGCGGGATCGGTGTCGTCGCTGATCGCTTCGTCCATGCCGATCTCGCGACCGCGACCGGCGGGGCGTTCGGCGGCAGCCGGACGGCAACAACGTCGCCCAGCCCGGGCAGGGCGGCGGCACGAACGCGGGCGCACCCCCTGCACCGACCGGAGCCTGAGCTTGGACGACGTGACCTACTGCCTCGACGAAGGCATGCTGTCTGGCACCCACCTGCCGCTACCCGCGAGCGCCGAGACCGCCTGGACCGACCGCGCCGCCGTGGTCCCGTGCAACCACATCAAGTGCCGCGACTGTGGCGAGCGCGTCCGCGCGTTCGACGGCTGGGCGCTAGCGCGTATGCCCGCGAGCAAGGACGAGTACCAGGCCCTCTTCGACACCGTCGACCCCGCCTTCGAGCCGCTCTTCACGCAGGTCGGCTCGGGCACCGCCAGCCGCGTGTACGCCTGCCGCTGCGACGCCTACAGCCTCGCCGGCAACCGCTCGCTGAAGCAGGGCGGCCCCGACGGCTGGACCTGCGCAGGCCATCACCTCGAACATTGACGTGATCGCAACAACTCGCTCGGTGATGCGGACCTCGGTCTCGAGCACTGCCGGCCGCCGCCCGTCCACCTCAGACGCCGGTCGTGCCGCGGGCGCGCTCGGCTGCGAGCCAGGTGGGGTCGATGGGGATGCGCTCGATGACGTCGATCAAGACGCCGTCGACGTCGTTGCCCGTGCCCTCGGATCCAGCGCACCAGGTCGAACGAGACGTAGACGCGCAGGGTGACCCGCACGCGACCGTCCGCCCGCGAATCCGGGCCAACTTGCGTGCGGTGCAGCGGGTGTCGCGCCAAGAAGCTCTCCATCGTCGCGACGACCGCGAGCTCGACGTCCTCCGGCTGCTGTTCGTCATGCGGCAGGAACGTCCCGAAGCAATGCTCAAGAGTCTCTCGGGGTCATAGGCCGCACGGACTGGGTAGGCGAAGCCCTCGGTCCGGTGCTCGAACGCGCTGATGCGGTGCAAGTTGTAGAGCCGTTGCGTGTCGACATGGTCGCGCGTGGACTCCAGGCACCGGCCGTACACGTAGAGGCTGTGGTCATGAACGATGAGCGAGTATGGCTCGAGCACGACCTGGTCACGGTCGCCCTCGAAGTGGGCATACTCGAATGCGACCTGCTTCGAGCTGCTCACGGCGACCATCACCCGGTCCAGCACCTTGGCGTCTGCGGCCCTGACCGTGTGCATGCCCGAGAGGGAGTAGACCATGCGCGACAGGTCACCCGGCAGAGGTGCGGCCGCGCCGCTGCGGAGGCGCATCTGCTGGGCGAGCTCGTCGAGATGCACCCCGATGCCACTGTTCCGGAACCCGGCGAGCAGCTCGCGTGCCGCCGTCAATGCCCAGATAATCGAGGTCGCTTGTTGAGCGTGGGTGGGCAGGAACTGCCATTGCTCGGGGTCACACTTCTTGTGGACGACGCCGGGCACGGTCTCGGCCAGGGCGTTTAGATGTTTGAGGGCGGCGGCCCGCTCGAAGCCGTAGTTCTCGCTGGCGATCGCAACGGTGAGGGTCTCACCGTTGAGCATGCGCGCGAGCAACCCCAAGGCGGCCCTCAGAGCGCCCTTTTGACATGTACTCATAGCGACTCCGATCTCCGAGAGATCCTGACGCGGGTTGTCGGATCTCCTAGAGATCCACGCGGGACGACCCGACCAAGCACAAGAAGTAGGTCGCGAGTGCCTCCCGGCGTGCAATCGTCGCTCAAGCGCTCGGCAGGCAACGTTCAAAGGCATCCCAAACAGGAGGACAAACAATCATGCAGGAAGTTCGAATGGCCCATCTTCAGGAGCAGGGGATCAACTTCGCTGTCTTCGACGCAGACAGCGTCGACAAGACGGCACCTAGCCGTGCCAGCGTTCTGAGGCGGCTCACCAAGAGCGCTCACAACGCAGGCCTGCGCGTAGACAAAGCAGTTCTCGCGTTCGCAGAGGGCACCAGGATCAACTACTACGGCGCGCCCGATCTTGTGAGCTTTCTGGTGTCGGCACAGTGGCGTCCATCGTGGACCCACACGCTGTCGGTCGACTCGTGAGGTAGGCAGGTGCGCCTGCGGGCGCACTCACGCGTGAAGGGCCCGAGCGCGTACGAGGCGACGCCCTCGCGAGGATGCTCAGATCGGTCGCGGACACTGAAGTCGCCGTTGCAGGAGGAGAGAATGACGACACACGATCCAAGCCGCCGCTATCGGCGGCTTATCGAGAGAAAGACCGACCCGTTCACGGTCGAAGGCCTGCGCCAGCGCTCGGTCCTGATGAAGAGCGCCAGCGTGCCGCGCCCGGCCGACTATCTACGCGACGCTGCGGCACCCACGGATGCTGCCTACACGGCCAAGACCTTCGAAGAGGGTGACCGCGTCAAGGCCCAGCTCGACGAGCACTTCAAGACGCGGGGCAAGGACGTGACGTTCGACTACCAGGGCTCCGTCACCAACGACACTCACATCAAGCTGTTCAGCGACATCGACCTGCTCGCGATCATTGGCGATTTCTACCACATCGTGCCACCGCTGACCGTGACGGTTCCGTACTCCGGGGACGCGGTGGCCGTGTCACGCGACCGACGCGAGAGTGCCGCCGCACGCCTGGCCAGCTCGTTCTACGAGGCCGACGTCGACGTCTCTGGAACAAAGGCGATCTGCATCTCCGGCGGTAGCCTGGCGCGCACGGTGGACGTGGTGACCTGCAACCTCGTGCACACCGCGCGATACGAGCAGACCGGCCACAGGAAGTACCTTGGCATCAACATCTTCGATGCCGTCACCGGCGCCCGCATCACCAACTACCCCTTCCTCCACAACGCCCTGCTCGCCGAACGGGACAGGGCCACCGGAGGCCGCCTGAAGGTCGTCATCCGGCTGCTCAAGTCCATGCGCTACGACGAGGAGCTCAACCTCGACATGTCGAGCTACGACATCTGCGGCCTGGCCTATCGCTTCCCTGACCATGTGTTCGAGCCCGACGACTGGAACGAGCTGCTGCTCCGTATCGCAAAACACCTGCTGCGCACCTCGGAGCGGGCCGACTTCAGCGACTTGCTCGTGGTCAACGAGACCCGACCAATCTTCAAGGATGCGGCGACCGCCACGGCGAGCCTGAACACGCTGTCGGGGGCACTGATCGAAATCCTGCAAGAGGTCATGGCGACCGATCGCCGCGAGCTGCGCATCGCGCCATGAGTCGTTCCCATGCCTATGTCGCCGATGGGAATCGGAGCACCACGTTTTTCGCGCTCGGGCTTCTCGGGCTCTTGTCAGGTATCGCGCTCGGGGAGCTGCAAGGAGCGCTCGGCTACACGCTGCCCTCGTGGCTCGATGTGCCCGGCGCTTTCGGATTCGCCGGCCTCTACTTCGTCCTCTGGGACCGATACCTCTGGCGCGCGCGCCCGTTCAGGTGGCTTCTAAACGCGACTCCCAACATCTCGGGGAGGTGGAGTGTCGAGCTACGCAGTAGCTACGACGGGCACACCAGCGTGATCGTAGGAGCCGTCACGATCCGGCAGACATGGACCCGCATATCGATCTCGTTCGTCGCGACCCAATCGCAGAGCTGCAGTGTCGCGGCCTCGTTGGTGCAGAGCGCTACGGGTTGGGCACTGCTCTACCACTACGACAACGCGCCCGACGCGGCCGCGCCCGCGTCGATGGAACGCCACGACGGAACCGCGTGGCTCGAGTTCTCGAACGACCTGCACACCGCGAACGGCCACTACTTTACCGGTCGCGGCCGTATGACTCAGGGCAGTCTTCACCTGACGAGAAGCTAGATGCCTTGGCTTCGATCCGCGTGCGGAAAGCGTCGAGGACGGTCCAGTAGGGAAGGTGGCGCTCGCTGTGCTTGCGTTGGACGGCCATGAACTTCTTGGTCATGGTCGCTGAGCCGAAGTGTCGCGCGCCGTGGGCGCCTACGCAGAGCGCGGCCTTCGATCTGCCGCTCGAGGCTCACACCACGCGCACGACCTACACGCTGGTGGCGCTCGGCCCGGCCTCGGCCGACACATGGGATAATGGCGCGGCGCTCACGTTCGACGCAGCCTGGCAAACGCCAGGTCGGGTCGTCGCTCTCGGCAGCTGCGATGAAGGCGTCGAGGTGGTCACGCAAGAGCGTAACGAGCGCCGACTCACTGGGGTCGCGCGGGTGGTAGGTGCGGGCGAGCTGAGGCGCCGCGGCGATTGGGATCGCGGTTTCGGATTCCGTGGGCTTGAGCAGAGGCATGGGGCGCAGCAGGCGCACATGTCATGCCAGCGCTCCGCCTCGGGGCGGCCTCGGGGGCCGCCGACAGCGAACGCGACGTGTGTCACGGCTGTGCCAGGTGTCCCATGCGTGACACAGGGTGCCGCATGCTCGTCGTTCCTTGCCGGTTCGGTTCGGTCGCTTCCACACCTCGACCGGAGCCACGAGCATCCGAAGCCAGGCGACGCTCTAAACGCGGCGCGTGCGGGGTGTGACGGCGAACGCGATTGCGAGGCCGCCGAGCAACGCCCAGGCCGACGACGCGCCGCCGGTGCAGCCACCACTGCCCTGGGCGCTGAGGCCGGTGAGGTCGAGGGGGGGCTCGCTCAGGTCGTCGTCTTCGATGTTGGGATCGGTCTCGCCGGGGTCGACGCGGCCGTTGTGGTCTGCGTCTTCGACGCCGTCCCTGATGCCGCCGTGGTCGGTGTCGGGGTCGAGCGGGTCGGTCGTGGTGCTCGGGTCGAGGTCGGGCACGAAGACGGCGGGATCGGTGTCGTCGCTGATGGCTTCGTCCATGCCGATCTCGGTGCCGTCGAGGATGCCGTCGCCGTCCGTGTCGGGGTTGAGCGGGTCGGTGCCGCTGGCGACCTCGTCGCCGTCGAGGATGCCGTCGTCGTCGCTGTCCTGGTCGTCCTTGTCGGTGCCGAGCGCGAGCTCCTGCTCGTCGCTCAGGCCGTCGTCGTCGTCGTCCGGGTCTGACACGACCGTGACGGTGACGGTCGCGGTCGACGTGGCGCCCGAGGGGTCCTGGATCGTGTACGTGAAGGTGGTCGTGCCCGAGAAGTCGAGGTCGGGCACGAACACGATGTGGCCGTCCTCGATCTTGACGGTGCCGTGCTCGGGGTCGGTGACGGCGACGACCGTCAACGGGTCGCCGTCGGGGTCGCTGTCGTTGGCGAGCACGTCGCTGACGACCTGCTGGTCTTCTTCGGTGCTGACGCCGTCGTCGACCGCGATTGGCGTGTCGTTCACAGGGGTTACCGAGACGGTGACGGTGGCGGTGTCGCACAGGTTGGCGGCGTTGCACGCGACGTAGGTGAAGGTGTCGTCGCCGTTGTAGTTCGGGTCGGGCACATAGACGATCTCGCCGTCGACGATGGTGGTCGTGCCGTGCTCGGGCTGGGTCACGGAGGCAATCGTCAGCGGGTCGCCGTCGGGATCGGTGTCGTTGTCGAGCACCGGGATCGAGACGCTGCCGTCCTCGTCTACCGCGGTCACGTCGTCGCTTGCGGTCGGCGGGATGTCGTCGCGTGGCGTGACGATGACCGTGACCGTCGCGGTGTCGCTCGCGCCGGACGGGTCCTGCACGGTGTAGGTGAACGTGTCGGGGCCGAGGTAGCCCGCGTCCGGTGTGTAGACGACCTGGCCATCGAGGATCGTGGTCGTGCCATGGGCCGGATCGGTGACGGTGACAATCGTCAGGATGTCGTCGTCGGGGTCGCTGTCGTTGCCGAGCACGTCGATCGTGACCGGCTCGTTGGCGAACGTGCTGGCGGTGTCGTCGACCGCGACCGGCGGGGCGTTCGGAGGTGCGACAGGCGTCACGGTGACGGTCACAGTCGCGGTCGCGCAGGCTGCGTCCTGGTCGCACGCGCTGTAGGTGAACGTGTCCGTGCCGACATAGCCGGGGTCGGGCACGTAGCTGATCACGTCGCCATCGATGGTGGTCGTGCCGTGCGTCGGGTCGCTGACCGAGCCGATCGTGAGCGGGTCGTTGTCGGGATCGGTGTCGTTGGCGAGCACCGGGATCGACACCTCGCCATCGCCGGGCACGGTCGCGATGTCGTTGTTGGCGACGGGCGGTCCGTTGGGCTGCGGGACGACGACGACCGTGACGGTCGCGGTCGCGGTGAGGCCAGCGGGATCGCGGATCGTGTAGCTGAACGTGTCTGTCCCGGAGAAGTCCGCGTCGGGCGTGTAGACGACCTGGCCGGCGACGATCGCAGTCGTGCCATGGGCGGGATCGGTAGCGCTCGAGATCGTCAGCACATCGGCGTCGGGGTCGCTGTCGTTCATGCGCACGTCGATGGTGACGGGGCTGCCGGCGGGCGTCGTGGCTTCGTCGGCGACCGCGATCGGCGGGTGGTTGACGTGCGTGACGGTGACCGTGACGGTCGCGGTGGCGCAGGCGTTGTGCGGGTCACAGGCGCTGTACGTGAACGTGTCGGGGCCCTCGTAGCCCGCGTCGGGCACGTAGACGATCGCGCCATCGTCGATGGTCGCGGTGCCGTGCGGCGGGTTGCTGACGGTCGCGATGACCAGGGGCTCGTCGTTGGGATCGGTGTCGTTGGCGAGGACCGGGATCTCGACGCGGCCGTCCTCGGGCACGGTCGCCGTGTCGTCGTTGGCGTCGGGCGGCTGGTTGCCGCGCGGGCCGACGGTCACGCGCACGGTCGCCGTGGCGGTCGCGCCCGAGGGGTCGCGCACCGTGTAGGTGAACGTGTCCGCGCCTGCGTAGCCCGCGTCGGGCGTGTAGCTGACCTTGCCGTTGACGATGGTCGCGCTGCCGTGCGGCGGGTCGGCGACGGTCGCGATGGTGAGCACGTCACCATCGGGATCGCTGTCGTTCTTCACTACGTCGATGACGACCGGCGTCTCGTACGGGGTCGTCGCGACGTCGTCCAACGCGACCGGCGGGTCGTTGTCGGGCGCGACGGTGATTAGCACCGTGGCGGTGGTGCACGCGCCCGAGGGGTCGCAGGCCTGGTAGGTGAAGCTGTCCGGGCCGTTGTAGTTGGCGGTTGGGGTGTAGCGGACCTGAGTCCCCTCGACCACGACCGTGCCATGGCCCGGCGTGCCGAGCGTGGGGCCGACGGTGAGCGCGTCGCCATCGGGATCGGAGTCGTTGGCCAGCACATTGACGAGCACCGAGCCGTCCTCTGCGACCAGCGCCGTGTCGTCGACCGGCTCGGGCGGAGCGGTGACGACGTTGATAACGATCGTCGTCGTGCTGCACACGGCGGGGCTCGCGGGCGGCAGCTCCTCACAGATCTGGACCGTGCAGGTGGCGCTGCCGAGCGCAGCCGGAGCGGTCGCGCGGATGGTGCCGCTAGCAACGGCGGCCGAAGGCGATACGTCGGCGCCGTTCAAGACGCACGGGCCCGAGAGCACCTGCACGGTGCCGATGCCGTCGCTGTCGCCGTCGCTCGGGTCGTCACCGGAGACGAGGCCGAGCGACTGCACGAGGCTCATGACGGTAACGTCGGACGTCCCGCCGCGCGGCAGCTGGAGGCTCACAGTGTTCAGGACCGGCGGGTCGTTGAAGAGGATCGTGACGGTGCCGGTGCCGCATGCGGAGGGCGTGCCGACGTCGCAGACCTGGACGCTGATTGCACGCGAGCCGGGCTGGTTGGGCTGGCTTGGTGTGTAGGTCAGGACACCCGCGACGATGCCGGTCGTGCCCGCCTGGGTGCTGGTCGGCGAGTAGGACGCGGCCGCGTGCTGGTCGGGGTCGGAGTAGCCGGGGTTCAGGTCGATAACGACCGAGGTGGTGCCGACCGCGACCAGGCGCGTCTGCGGCGCGAGATCGGGCGACCGATTGATCGCCACCGCGACCGTCGCCGTGACGCATGTCGCGACGTTCGGGCCGAGGCCGCAGACCTCATAGGTGAAGCTGTCGCTCGCGGCGGGGTTGGCCTTGGGCGTGTAGGTGAGCGTGCCTTCGATGAGCGTGACCGTGCCGTTCGCGGTCGTGACGCTGGTCACGCCGCCGGGCAGGCGCACCGTGGTGGGGTCGACGCGGGTGTCGTTGGTCGCTAGCTGGCTTGCCGGGAACGACACCGAGCTGCCCTCGGCGACGGTCGTGTTGTCGTTGGCGGCCGCGGGCCCGGGGCCAGGCTGGCAGCGACGCACGGCGGTGTTGCAGACGTAGCCTGGGTCACAGTCGGGGTCTTCGGCGCACTCGACGCAGACGTTGACCTGGCCCAGCGAGATGCACACGGGCAGGTCGCCGTCGCAGCCGTCGTCGATCTGGCCGGCCGGCACCGTGTCGGTGCAGGTCTGGATGGTGCGGCAGTCCGAGCCGATGCTGCCGAGCCGCACGTCGGCCAGCGAGGGCAGGGTGGGAGCGGCGGGGCGCAGGACGTGCTCGACGGTGCCGGTCTGGATGTCGAAGAGCTGGGGCGCTTGCGGGGGGCTCGCGTCGTAGAAGTCGATGGGCGCTTCGGCTGTGCCGATGGCGGAGCCCGAGCCCTGACAGACGGTGTTGTCCTCGACGTAGTAGCTGCCTTCGCCCTGCAGCTTGCCGTCGACCCGCAGGTTGGCCTGGTAGGTCGCGGCGTCGGACGAGGTCAAGATCACCTGGCCTTGCGGGCCCTGCGTCACGATGCCGGGCGAGGTGACGTTGAACTCGAGGTTGCTGCTGTCGGCGTAGACGAAGGCCAGACCGTCGTTGTCGTAGTTGCCGTTGACGTTGTAGGACCCATGCGACAAGAGCGTGCAAGTATTGCGGAAAGTGGCATTGGCGTTGACGTTTACGCGGGTCGTGATCTCCAGCAGGCCGCGGTTGTCGCTCTCGCCGTCGAACGCGAGGTGACCCGAGATGTAGCCGTAGCCGTTGTTTACGAAGGTGGTGCCGGACTCCGAATCGAAGTTCGCGATCGCGCGGAAGATGCCGTCGTTGACCAGCGACGAGCCGCTGCCGCGCAGCGCGAACGACGAGCGGAAGTTGAGCTCGGCGCCCTTGTAGTTGGTTATTGCGGCAGACCCGTTGAAGTTGACGCTGCCGAGCTGGGTGACGCCGAAGTTGTCGATGCTCGCGCCCGCCGCGAACGTGAAGCCGACCGGGCTCTGCACGGTGCCGGCGACGCCGTACACGACCAGCCTGCCGCCGCTGTTGATGGTCGTCACGGTCAGCGCCGCGTCGGTGTCGACGCACACGAGCGCGCCGCTGCCGATCGCGAGGTTGGCGGTGTAGGTGCCAGAATCAATGCACAACGACTGGCCGCTGGTAAGCGTGTGACCGCTGTTGTTGCCAGCGTCGACGAAGGTCCACGCGCCGGCACTGCAGCCGCAGCCGGATGCCAGCGGCGCAGAGATGACCTGGACGGGAACGTCTTGGGTGCCGCAAGCACCCACCGCAAAGAGGGCGACGAACGGCAAGGATCGGAAACCCATGGTGGGGCTCCTTTATGGTGGGCCCGGGAGAGGGTCAGGGTGAGCGGAGGCCTCGAGGATTGAGGCTGCCCACAGAGGATCGGATCAGGAACGTAGACGCATGGATTGTGCGCGCAGAGCGAGCAGCAGAGCCAAGACCGCGAGGCCGGCGAGCGCGCCGGGCAGCGAATGATCGCCGCCTTTGCAGCCTTCCTTGCCGGCGCTCACGCCGCGGGCCTTGAAGTAGACGACGTAGGCTGGGCGTCCGGCGTCGCTGGAGCGCACGGTGAGAGTGCACTCGAACGAGCCGACAACGGGCGCGAAGACGAGGTCGAAAGGCGCGCGCGCGCCGGCGTCGAGCAGGCTCTCGCTGGGGGCGTTCGCGGCGACGCACGCCGGGCCACCTTCGAAGGTCATGTTTGCCAGCGTGAGCGAGCCAGTGCCGATGTTGTCGGCGAACATCGTCAAGACGACGTTCTTGCCGAGCTTCTGGACTGGCAGCGCGACAGTCATTTCGGGCGCAATGGTGTCACCGGCGCTGCTCACCAGTTGGAGTCGCCCGACCTGACCAGCCGACGCGACGTGCAGCTTGGTGAGGCCGGCACCGCTGATGTCGAACGCGACCGCGCCTTCGCCGCGCGCGTTCAGCGCGAACGGCACGAGCTGCGCGCGCTGCGGGGGCAGGGCGGCCTCAGGCTGGAGGAGCGGCAGGGCGTCGATATTGAGCAGCGCCGAGACCGCGACGGGAAGCGGCAGATCGATGCGGTCGGGTCCGTCGTTCACGATCGACCAGCCCGCGACGAACGGCACGCGGGGCGTGATCGGGCCGAGCTGATCGGTGCCCGAGACCGGGCCTTCGCCCCAGCGGTAGAGGCGCAGTGCGTCCGCCGGGACCGCCAACGAGCCGGCGATCGCCTTACCCGAGATGTGCCAGGTCGCGTCGTCGACGACGACATCGACGCTGAATGCGCCGGCGACCTCGGGGCGGATGATGAGAGAGAAAGACAGCGAGCCGCCTGCCGCGAGGACGTCCGGCTCGGCGACGGCGGTGCGGGCGGCGCAGTTGACCTCGTTGGCGAGCGCGATGGTGGCGCCCTTGAGATCGCGCACACCGAGGTTGATGAGGCGGAGCGCGAGCGGCAGGTCCTCGCCGCTACGCGCGTAGCCGACGTCGTCGTACTGGCCGGAGCTCTGGCCGGGGTTCAGGAGGACGCCGCGCACGCGCTCCAGCACGAGGCGTGGAGCGGTCGTCGTGACCGCGTCACCCGCGAGCATGACCGTGAAGATCGGCATGTCGGGGTCGTTCGTCGGCAGCTCGAGCACGGCCGCGCAAGGGCCTGGAAAGGTCGGCGTGAGGTAGACCACGAGCACGTCGTCGTCGCCCGCGTCGATGAGCGGGAACGGCTCTTCGTAGTCGATCGCGACGTTGGTGGTGTTGACGACGGCGACCTCGCCGAGGTCGAGGCGGGCGGCGCCGAGGTTGTCGAGGCGCAGGTCGAAGCGGGTCGTCGTGTCCGGGACGAGGTCGCGCACGACGTGTGGCAGGCCGGCTGCCAGCTCGCGTTCGCCATCGGAGATGTGTACGTCGGGGGCGGCGTTGGCGCGCGCGGTGAGCGTCGCCGCGAAGAGTGCGGCACCGGGGTCGTTGCTGGCGATGGTGAGACCGAGGCGCACCGGTCCGACGGTCGGCGGACGCAGCATGACAACGGCCCGAGTGGACTCGCCGGGGGCGACGCGCGCGGCCGGGGTGACGACGACCCAGGCGCCGAGGTCGGCCTGGGGCGTGAGTGCCAAAAGGGTTTCCGCTAGCCCGAGGTCGACGTTGCCGCCGTTTTCGATCGTGAGCTCGACGGTGTGGAACGCGCCCGCGCCGAGCGTGCCGAGGTCGAAGATGCCGGCGTTGGGGACGCGCTCGTCGTCGATCGTCACGATCAGCTCGGGTGCCGCGCGCACGTTGACGCCGATAGCGTCGGTCGTGGTGCGCACGCCGCCGGAGCCGCTGACGCCCGCATCGTCGCTGGTGATGACGATCTCGGTGCGGCCGACGTAGCCCTGGTCGGGGGTGAACACGAGGCTCGCGAGCGCCGTGTCGAGCCCGGCAATGTCGCCCGAGATGACGATCGCTTTGCTGTCGACGCGGCCCGAGACGACCGTGACGCTGGCGGTCGCCAGATGCAGCGTGCCGTCGGTCGCGGCGAGTGACACCTCGAGCTCGGTCGCGTCGACGTCGCTCACCGCCAAGGGGCCGCCCATCGCGGCGGTGAGGTCGAGCGGCGCGTGTTGCCAGCCCTCGATCTCGAGCGACGGGATGTCGTGTCGCGGCGCATCGTTGACCGCCTGGACGGCGAGCACGAGCGTCAGCGCCGGGCCAGGCAAGGTGGCGTCGCGCGGCTCGAGCGTCAGCTCTACCTCGCCCGAGAAGTCCTGGGGCGGCAGGTAGCGTATGAGGTCGCTGGCGCGCAGGTCTTCGCCGCTTACCATGGCCGACCACTCCTCGCCGCGCCGGACTTGCCAGCGGGTCGCATCACCGGTCACGCGCAAGGTGACGGTGTCGCCTTCCGGGTCGGCCACGCCGAGGCTCTCCATGATGGCCCCGATCTCGGCCGGGGTCGGGTTCTTCTCGTCCTCGTCGATGGGGACCATCAGGTATTCGAGCAGCTCGGCGGTCGGCCGGTCGTTGTCGTCGCTGACGCTGATGACGAAGCTCGTCGTCGCGCTGAGGCCCGTGTCGTCGGATGCGGTGATCGAGATGGCATGGGTGGCGGCGGTCTCGAAGTCGAGCGAGTTGATGACGATCAGCGTGTCGCCGTCGATGCCGAAGCGGAACGATGGATCCGCGATGGTGAACGTGTGGCTGTCGCCGATGTCGGGATCGCCGAGCGCCGCCAGGTGGCCGACGACCGTGCCGTCCGCTGCGTTCTCGCGCACGGTCAAGCTGTCGAGCGCGACGGCAGTGGGGCCCTCGGGGGCGTCGCCGACGGCGATTTCGTAGGTGGCTTCGACGGCGTGGCCGCCCGCGTCGGTGAGTCGCAGCGTGACGGTCGCAGTCGGGGTCGCCTCGTAGTCGAGTGCCTTGCGCGTCACGAGCTTGCGATCGCTGATGGTGAACGCGTCGCCGAGCGAGTCGGCCGCCACGGTGAGCGTGCCGGTGTCGCCCGCGTCGGGGTCCGCGCCGCCCTTCACCTCGCCGACGATGGTGCCGACGGGGGCGTTTTCGACGACGTCGGTGCCGACGAGGGTTATCGGGCTCGGGGGTTCGTTGACGTCCGTCACGGTGATCAGGAACGAGGTCTCGGCCGTGAGACCACCCTGGTCGCGCACGCGCACGGTGACGCGGAAGCTCGTCGGCGCCTTCTCGAAGTCGAACGGCGTGCGCGCGAGGAGGGCGTCGCCGGCCAGCTCGAAGCGGTCGTCCGGGTTGGTCGTGAGCGTGTAGGTGTAGCTGTCGACGACGTCGGGATCGCCGACCGGCGTGAGCTGGCCGACAACGGAATTTGCTGCCGAGTTCTCGGCGATTTCGCGCTTCGAGAGGGCCACGCCGCTGGGCGCCTCGTTGACGTCGAGGACTCTTATCTCGACCAGGCTCTCGACGAACAGGCCCGAGCGATCGGTCGCGCGGATCTTGATCGGGTAGAGCGCGCGCGTCTCGTAGTCGAGCACCTTGGCGACCTGCAGAGTGGCGCCCTGGATGGCAAACGCGTCGCCCGGATTCTGCACCAGCGAAAACGTGTGCTGTTCGCCAGCGTCGGGGTCGCCTGTCACCGACAGGGTCGCGACGAAGCTGCCCTCGTTGCGCGCCTCCTGCACGACCGTGCCGCTGATGTTGATACCGGTCGGCGGCTCGGGCTCGTCGCTGATGTCGATCGTCACGAGCTGCTCGACCGCGGGCCCCGACGGCGGCAGGGCGCGCACGCGCAGCTGCACGGTGCGGGTCGTCTCGAAGTCGATGACTTTGGTGGTGACCAGGCGATTGCCCTGGACCGCAAACCAGCTGCCAGGGTTTTGCAAGAGGGACCACGTGTAGCCCTGCGACGAGTCGGGATCGCCGACCGGCGAGAACGTGCCGACGACCGTACCGACCGGCTGGTTCTCGCGCACGCTGGCGGGGTCGATGGTGAGTCCGGATGCGGGCTCGTCGACGTCGGTCACCTCGATGTTGAACGACTTGTCGAGGAAGAGCCCGACCTTGTCCTTGGCGCGGACGATGATCGTAAGGACTGGCGCACGCTCGAAGTCGAGGCCGCCGTTCCCGACGCGCAGGATGCTGCCGTCGAGGCGGAAGGCGCCATCGCCGTCCTGCAACAGAAGCAGGGTCTGCTCGTCGCCGAGATCGGGGTCGGTGACGTCGATGAACGCGACGAGCGCGTTGGGCGCGGCGGACTCG
>Ga0335397_10004020_pt1 | contig 19532 bp, 14 predicted proteins | sample MAT04_FD_205740 | JGI IMG/M metagenome (GOLD analysis project Ga0335397, IMG submission 205740) | Freshwater microbial communities from Lake Fryxell liftoff mats and glacier meltwater in Antarctica - MAT-04 (spades assembly) (version 2) ... | reverse complement strand
GCGTATCAAATTGATCAATATGGGCATAATGGATGAAGGGGATTATCCATTTTGAAGGGAATGAATTTTTTATATAAAAGATACGATAATCGTTATAGTAGCGGAAGATGATACAAACAAAAAACCTCAGATAGGGCCTGAATTTAGAGCCTTGCGCAAAGTATTAATCTTTTATAAAACTATTTGGAGGATAGTCCACAATCGTAGATAAGCTAATTGCTGTAAATAAACCAAGTCATAAATGCAGCAATTTTAGAAGGTAATAATGGTCTTGCTATTTTTAGTTCTCCCCCTGTATAATTTTCAACTTCGCCTTTTCATGTTCCTTAAAGGCATTCGATGTTTCAAGGTGTTTTTCCATAACATCCATATCATCACCCGTAATTGTAGAACTGAAAACATGCGCTTTTAGCAGCATGCTTACATAGGGTGACGGATCTTGCTGCCTTGTTAGCCGCCTTAATGCAAGCATATAATCATCACGATAAACAGTTGGGATAATAATTTTTGCTGAAAAAATTTTCCATTAAGACAGGTTAAAAAAATTTATTTTAGAATTTTTTCCAATAAAACGGGGTATTTGGCAAATATCTTCCACTAAAAAATAGAGCATTGGGAGAAGTGGGAAATGAAATTGGAACATGCCAGCGTAAATTGTAGCTTGAAATCATTTCCTTAATGGATGATCTGTTTGCGATATACTACCACTTGTGTAGTTAACCGCAAATGAAAAATAGATACAGATTTTGTTATTCTAAACCAACCTTTCGTCCAGCATCCCCTTCCATGAAGTAAAACCACTTTTCGCATCACTGTAATCATGAATAACCCGGCTGAAATTTTCATGATCTTGTCGCAAATATTCCTGCTTGCTGTTGGCTTTAATTTCATTGAGTGTGGATTCAATTTCGTTTAAGCCTTTTCGTAAGGCCTCCATTGATTTCTCAAAATGCCAGATATACGTTGCTTCTTCGCTGTTAAGGGTTTCCCAAACAAGATGATATTGCTTGTTGCCGGAAAGTAAAAACAGGAAAGAAAAAGGGCTAAGAATAAAACGGATTTTTAAGATTGATGAAAGATGCTGGGAAGAAAGATATTTTAAATGCAGATAATGCTTGGAGTCCTTAATGTTAAGAATGTCATCAATCAAATCCTGTTCTGATTTAAATAGTTTTCCTGCAACACCCTTTTCCAATCCTGCTAAACTATCAAGCGTATTCAGGACAGTGGTGCCTTCGGGTTTCCCCTTAAACGTCAGCATTTCTCTTTTTACAAATTCAAAACGAACGTTGTCAATTATACTGTTGTTGATTTTATCAATGTCTTCGGAACTTGCAATTGCTTCAATAATTTCATTTTCGGTAAATCGTATTTTTATTTCAACTGCAACAATCTTCTTCTTTAAAATCCTGATAAAGTAATCTTTTATTGCCTCAAACTCTGGCCTTATATCAGGGTTTTCTATCTCAAATTTAATTTCCTGCTGAAGCTCTTCAATAAAAAGCGGAAAAGTTACACCTGCATTTTGAAACTGAATCTCATTGAATGGAACCTTCATGATTTTTGTAAGTGTTCTTTCAATAGGAGTTTTCGGTGTAATTTCCGAGCGACTTGTGATTACATAATTTATCGCTGGCTCTGATACGGTATGAGCGTTAACAGGCATTCTTTTCAGTTCAACTGATCTTAATAACTGGCCGGTATCAATTGATCTGAAACTTATTTTATCAATAAGCAAAAATTGCAGGGACTGTTGTTTGCTTGTTGACATTTTCGAATTAGCATGGTAGTCCAATATTTCGGTCTTTAATTCACAGGAATCCTCATCATAAGCAAGTACCCTTACCTTCCATATTACACCCTCCCTGAATTTTTCAATTTCCAGGGATATATCCAGGCAACTTATGGGTAAAGCATATTCGGGTGAATTGAGAAAAACGTTAGTTCCGTCAAACAACAGGTGCAACTCATCGTATTGATGTATTTGTCCTGTGTTTAACAGCTTTCTATAATACCGGTTTCTTTGTATAAATTGTTTTTCCAGGTAATCAATATTGATATCCCTGTAATCATAAATTATTGGTGCGGCTTCGTTTCGCTGAACCCTGCCAATATATTGTATCAGTTTTCCTTCAAATGCAAAAGGGTAGGCTAATATTAAACATTCAAGATTATCAAAGTCCGCACCTTCACCGAGTAACTGACCTGTAGCAATTAAAATTTGAAAATGTCCATCTTTAATTTGACTAAATTTTATTTTTTTTGAAGCTCCTGAATCATCGCCTGAAACTGCTATTACCTCATAGTTGTTCTTTAGATATTGATTCAGCACATCTATATGGGCTTTTCTTTCGGTTAAAACCAACACTCTTTTTCCGGTATTGGCTTCTGCTTTTATGTCATCAATAATAAGCCGGTTTCTCTCAGAATCATGAATCAGAATTTGATAAAGCGTTTCAGGTTTATCGGTTTTATAATCAAATGGAATAGCCAGATCAGTTTCCCGAACAATTACCGCTACTTTTTTTGAAGAATCTTTATTGTTAGACAATAGTTTTGTTTCATGAATAACATCGCCAATGTAGATAAATATCAACTTTTCATCATTGTTTTTTCTAACAGGAGTGGCGGTAAGGCCATACATGAAATAGGCCGAAAAAGACTTAATAACTTCCCTGAAAGTTTTAGCAGGTACATGATGGCATTCATCAATAATAATTGTTCCAAATGATTTAAAAACATTTCCTGTTACATCGCTTCCTGGCAGGCTCTGAATCATTGCCACAGTAATGTGTGAACCAATTTTAAATTTACCCGGAGCGATTTTGCCGATAAAGGGTTCTGCAATACCCAAAAAGGATTGAATACGTTCCACCCACTGATCAAACAATTGTTTACGATGAACAATGATTATAGCAGGTTGCTTTTTATTTGCTATTATTCCAAGGCCAATAATGGTTTTTCCGGAACCAGGCGGGGCTACAATAATGCCCATCTGTTTTTTTTCTGTTACATTAATAGCGGTCTGTTGATAATCATACAATGCAGCATTAAAAGAAAAATTGACAGCGGTAAGTTTTTCACGTTCGTCAATGAAACCAAATTTTATTTTTTGTTCAGTAAGGAAACGAAGCAGCCTGCCAATAAACCCTTTTGGCAAAAAAACAAAATCTTCCTTTTCTTCAATCATCCTGAAATATGGTTCTGTACCAAAAGTATTCTTACCAAGTTTCTTTTTTATTAAATATTCGGAGTTTACAAAATTGAGATTGTCTCTTAAAAAAAGAATAATCTCAGGAGTTAGTTGCGCCCTTGAAATTACAATTTGACTATTTAGAATGATCGTAATTTCATTTTGATTTGACGCAGGGTTTTGAAAGCCATGCCGACTTAAATATTCGGGACTTTTAATAGATGTAAAAAGTTTATCTAAGTATTCAATATCCGATCTTTCGATCTTTTGTAAAAAATTCCATTGGTCCTGATACGGTAAAAAATTTTCCGGATCTATAAAACAAGAATTGTTATTATCCGACGCTCCCTTTTGCAGAGGTAATGATATTAAGTTACCTAATCCTTTACCGGAGTGATAATCCTGGTTGGGGAAAACCCTGTCATAGTTGCTATTTTTATCAAATGGCGAAACAATGCCGGTTGTTTCCAAAATATGCAGAATAATCTTTCTGCTTTTATATGATGGATAGTTGGATGTAAAAAAAATCCATACATGCCCACCCTTGCCGCTCCTCGAACGTTCAAGATATGCGGGAACTTGAAGCTGCTTACAAGCCTTGATAAAAACACGACATTCCTCCATCCAGTTTTTTTTGCTTGCCAGGTTTTCATCAAAATCAGCAACAATAAACCAGGAAGAATTATCCGCCAATAATGGGTAAAGGCCAATAATTTCTTTTCCGGTTAAATGATTGAGTATTCTTTGTTCGGTGAGTTTGGAAAATTGTTTGTTTGGAAAGTCTTTTAATGTACCCCCACTTATTTTATACCTCGAAAATTCCTCCCAATTAAAATCATAGGCTGGTACATACCCGCTTTTGCCTTCTTTCTCCCACCTGATGGCAAAAACGTCATCTCTTCCCTTAAATAGAGATTGGAAAATCAAAATTTGGTCTGCGGAGATAAGGGACATATTTTAAGCTTATGACTTTGTAAAGCTACATTCCAATTCTCATGTTATGAATTATACAGTTGCTCCCTATAGTTTTAAATCCCTCCTTAAATGCGTTCAAGGAAATTTATAGTGGTTTAAAGTAAACTTATGTAATTAAGGAAACGAAGCATTACCAAACCCAAAAATAAACTTTGAATTACTCAGCTTGCAAAGCCGGGGGAGCGTTTTGGCAGAAAAGAAAAACGGGAAAACTGAGTATGATCTCAATTTTCCCGTTTTTGTGGTGCGAGCCGGGGTTGAACCGGCGACACATGGATTTTCAGTCCATTGCTCTACCAACTGAGCTATCACACCATCATATCTTTCGATATAATTCCCTTTCGGGGTTGCAAAAATAAGGGGATTTTGTTTAAATAAGAAAGTTTTTTGGAAATTAACCCTTACAAAACAGGGGATCAATTTTTATCTGTAAAAATTGATCCCCTGATATTCATTATTAACAGAGCAAACCGAAAGCTTACGGATGCACGATTATTCAACCTAACTCTTCAAACTTGCCATATCTATCACAAACCGGTATTTCACATCACTTTTCATCATGCGCTCATAAGCGGTGTTTACCTGGTCTGCATTTATCATCTCTACATCACTGGTTATATTGTGTTCTGCACAAAAGTCCAGCATTTCCTGGGTTTCTTTAATACCGCCAATGAGCGATCCTGCCAACGAACGGCGCTGCATGATAAGGTTAAAGCCAGTTACAGCAGAGGGTGATGGCGGCGCTCCTACCAGCGTCATTGTGCCATTGGTTTTTAGCAATGGTAATAAAATATCATAGCTATTAGGCGCCGAAACGGTGTTTAAAATAAAATGGAAATAATTATTAAAACCTTTGAAAGCGTCCGGATTTTTACTGTTGATAAAATTAACTGCACCCATTCTTCTTGCATCTGCTTCCTTAGAATCTGATGTGCTGATAACGGTAACCTCTGCTCCCATAGCAGCAGCCAGTTTTACTCCCATGTGCCCAAGGCCACCTAATCCCACAACAGCTACCCTTTGTCCGGGGCCTACTTTCCAGTGGCGCAGGGGAGAATAAGTAGTGATGCCGGCACATAATAAAGGCGCTACTCCTTTAATATCTAATTTTTCTGAAACATGTAATGTGAAAGCTTCGTCCACTACAATTTGGGTACTGTAACCACCGTAGGTAGGCTCACCATTTTTATCAAGGCTATTGTAAGTACCGGTAGATCCATTTTCGCAAAATTGTTCCTCGTTGGCAGCACACTGCTCGCAGGTGCGGCAGGAATCTACCAGGCAACCAACACCAGCAAGGTCGCCTACTTTAAAGTTTTTTACATGATCGCCAATAGCAGTAACCCTGCCCACAATTTCGTGGCCGGGTACCATTGGGTAAATAGAATTTCCCCACTCATTGCGTGCCTGGTGAATATCTGAATGGCATACACCACAATACAAAATTTCTATTTGTACATCGTGGGGGCCGGGTTCACGGCGATCAATCTTAAAGGGTGCAATGGGTGCGTCTGCTGCAGTTGCAGCATAGGCATTAACGGTACTCATAATGAATGTATTTATATGTTAGGGAATAAAGTATCAGTTATATGCCCGAAAGCCTGCAACAGTTTTAATAAAATATCTAGGTTGCGTTTTATGAATTTTATCCAACAGCGTTTTTTAATTTTTGTTCTGCCCCGCCTCTAATTTCCATATTCACACAAAAATTTAATGCGCATTAATTTTAGCTGCTCCCAGTTAAAACCGCTGTCTGCCAGTTCTTCCTGGGCTACCTGCAAAGAAGAAGTTTCGCAGCTTTTAAAATAATCTATAATTTCTTCCTGGTCATACTCATCTACCATCTCATCAATAGCATAATTAAGATTAAGCTTGGTGCCACTGGCCACAATGGTTTCCATTTCTTCCAGCAATTCATCTATTTTAAGATCCTTGGTTTTGGCAATGGTTTCCAGGGGAATTTTTTTATCTACATTTTGAATAATAAAAATCTTGTTGTTTTTTCTGTTGGCCACACTCTTCATCACAAAATCATCCGGTTTAATGATTTCGTTTTCTTCTACATAAGCTATAATGGTATCCAGAAAAGGTTTTCCATACCTGAGCGATTTTCCTTTGCTTACGCCACTTATTTTTTCCAGTTCTGTCATGCTGGTAGGATACATGGTAGCCATATCTTCCAGCGAACTTTCAAGGAAAATTACAAAAGGAGGCAAGTTTTTTTCTTTGGCCACTTTTTTACGAAGTTCCTTTAGCTGTTCCAGCAATTTTTCGTCTATTGCGCCACTGGCTTCTCCCGGGGTTTCATTGGCTTCATCATCTGCAAAGGCATCTTCAAATAAATTGTTGAGTACAATTTTAAAACTGGTTGGCTTTTTTAAGAAGCTTTCGCCTTTTTTGGTAAACTTAAGTAAACCATATTCTACAATATCTTTTTCCAATAATCCCTCCAGCAGCATTTGCCTGATGAGGCTGCTCCAAAAATGCGGTTCTTTATCGTTGCCCGATGCAAATGCATCCAATGCTTCGTGGCGGTACATCAGTACCTGCGGTGTAGCTTTTCCTGTAAGAATGATTAATACATATTCAATAGCAAACTGTTCTCCCAGGGCTTTTACTACTTTTAATACAGTAACCGCATCGGCTTTTGCTTCTATTTTTTCTTTGGGATGAAGACAGTTATCGCAATGACCACAACTTTTGGTATCATTAAATTCTTCGCCAAAATAATACAACAAGGTTTTGCGGCGGCACACACTGCTTTCGGCATACGAAACTGTTTCATTAATTAATTGCGCACCCACTTCTCTTTCACTGAGCGGTTTATCCCGCATCAGGTGCTCCAGTTTGCTCACATCTTTGTGAGAATAATAAAGGATACATTTTCCTTCCATACCATCACGGCCGGCACGGCCAGTTTCCTGGTAATAATTTTCTATAGACTTTGGTATGTTATAATGAATAACAAAACGCACATCCGGTTTATCTATGCCCATTCCAAATGCAATGGTGGCCACTATTACATGCACTTCTTCATTCAGAAATTCATCCTGCCTGCGGGCACGCAATTTGGCTTCCAGCCCTGCATGATAAGCCACAGCACTAATACCATTGGCATTCAACATGGCGGCCAGTTCTTCGGTAGTTTTTCTGTTAAGGGTATAAATAATACCGCTTTTATTTTTGTGCAACTGAATAAACCTAACAATACTTTTATTGGTTTGATCCAAATTAACCTTGGGCAATACTTCGTAATAAAGATTGGGGCGGTTAAACGAAGAAATAAATATCTCCGGGTTTCTTAAGCCCAGGTTTTTTAAAATATCACTCTGTACTTTTGGGGTAGCCGTAGCAGTAAGTGCAATAATGGGAATGGCAGGATTAATCATATCCATCATTTCTTTGAGGCGGCGGTATTCCGGCCTGAAATCGTGACCCCACTCAGAAATACAATGCGCTTCATCTACTGCAAAAAAAGAGATTTCCAGCTCACGAAAAAAGTCAATATTTTCTTCTTTAGTTAATGTTTCCGGGGCTACGTACAATAATTTGGTTCGGCCCGCTATTAAATCATCTTTTACAATTTTTTGTTGTCCCTTATTGAGTGTACTGTTTAAAAAATGAGCCACATCATCTTTACTGCTATAACTTCTCACAAGATCTACCTGGTTTTTCATGAGCGCAATCAGGGGCGAAACAACGATAGCTACTCCCGGGCTTATCACAGCCGGTAATTGATAACAAAGGCTTTTTCCTCCGCCGGTAGGCATTATTACAAAAGTATCTCTGCCCGATAAAAGGGATTGTATAATGGCTTCCTGTGGATCTTTAAATCCATCAAAGCCAAATTGTTCCTGCAACTGTGCTGCCAGGTCGGAATGGGTGGGTAGGGTTGCTTTTTTTACTGTGCCGTTTGTAGCACTGCTTTTTTTGCTGGCAGCTTTTTTTGTAGTGCCTGATGCCGATTTTGTAGTAGCCATAATTTTGTGATAACGCTCAATTTAAGTACATGATTCAATACCATATACCAGGTTTTTTCATAAAGGCAGGCGAAGTTAATTCAATCGTGTTGTAATGTCAAACCTATTGGTATGTTAAGCATTTCTTAACATTTTTATCAACTGCCTCTTAATTTCGTATTAAGGTAGTTAAAAAATGATGCCCAAAGGAAAAAACTATTCCACACTGTATGGGCTCCTGTACATTCTTTAGGTGTTTGAATTCTTTGCATTGTGAATGAATTAAAGTAGGTTTGCCCGAAGAAAAAAATGAATAATCGTCCCATCATAGCTAGCGCATTAAAGAGTATCCAACTTCAGGCGTCCTCTATTGCCGATTTGGCCGGTTTTATCAACGAATCATTTGAAAAAGCAGTAAACCTGCTGGTAAAAAGTAAAGGCAGGCTTGTAATAAGCGGCATAGGAAAAAGTGCAATAGTTGCTCAAAAAATTGTTGCAACTATGAACAGTACAGGCACACCCTCTTTATTCATGCATGCGGCAGATGCCATTCATGGCGACCTGGGTATGGTGCAACCTGATGATATCGTAATGGTAATAAGCAAAAGCGGCGACAGCCCCGAAATAAAAGTACTGGCACCGCTGCTTAAAAATTTTGGCAATACACTCATAGGAATGGTGGGCAATATGCAATCGTACCTTGCGCAACAAAGTGATATTATTATTAATACTACAGTTACACAGGAAGCCTGCCCCAATAACCTGGCTCCCACCACCAGCACCACTGCACAAATGGTAATGGGAGATGCACTTGCAGTTTGTCTTATGGAAACAAGAGGGTTTAAGTCTGTTGACTTTGCCAGGTACCACCCGGGCGGCGCATTGGGCAAAAAATTATATTTGAGGGTTGCAGATTTAGTATTGCCGCATGAAAAACCAAGCGTAAAAACGGGAGCTTCAATCAAAGAAGCGATACTGGAGATTACGGAAAAGAGATTAGGGGCAGTGGCGGTTCTTAATGAGCAGGATGAAGTAACAGGGATTATTACAGATGGGGATATTCGTAGGATGCTGGAAAAATATGATACGTTCGTAAGCCTTACAGCCAATGATATAATGAGTCTCAATCCTAAAACAATAGAAGGAGATGAATTGGCTGTAGTGGCCCTGGAAAAAATGAGGCAGCACAACATCAATCAACTAATAGCTATTACAGGAAATAAATATATGGGCATTCTTCATCTGCAGGATATGGTGAGGGAAGGTATTATTTAAGAACAAAAATAAACGCATATTTATTTTTGCGCAGGTTTGCACATTTATGAAAACAGCAGCAGTAAAAAATATAAAACGATCGTTATTAAAAATGAGCCTCTTTAACAGAGCAACCATTCAATCATGAATAAAAATCATTACGTAGCCATCATGGCAGGCGGTATCGGTAGCCGTTTTTGGCCCATGAGCCGCACAGATTTCCCAAAACAGTTTTTGGATATTTTAAATACAGGCCGCACGCTGATACAGTCTACCTACGACCGGTTTGCAAAATTTATTCCTGCTGATCATATTTATATTGTTACCTCCCTGCAATACAAAGAAATTGTGCAGGAGCAACTGCCGGAAATGAACCCGGAAAACATCCTCTGCGAGCCATCAAGGAAAAATACAGCAGCTTGTATTGCTTATGTTTCTTATAAACTGATGCAGCTAAACCCCAATGCCAATCTTATTTGTGCCCCGGCCGATCATCTTATAAGTGAAAAAGACAATTTTAAAAGAACCTGTCAGGATGCATTGCATTTTACTTCGCATATTAAAGCATTGGTTACGCTGGGTATTAAGCCCAATCATCCCAACACAGGTTATGGCTACATACAATATGAATCTTTTGCCGTAAGCGAAAACGTTTATAAAGTAAAAACCTTTACCGAAAAACCAGACCTGGAACTGGCCAAAACATTTATAACCAGCGGAGATTTTTTATGGAATGCAGGCATATTTGTGTGGCAGGTAAAAAACATTATCGCAGCATTTGAAAAACTGCTGCCGGAAATGCATGAAGTTTTTGACTCTGAAAAAGCACATTTTAATACTCCCAAAGAAACAGAAGCATTAGAAAAAATTTATCCGCAATGCGTAAATATCTCTATTGATTATGGCATTATGGAAAAGGCAGATAATGTGTATGTGATCCCTTCTGATTTTGGATGGAGCGATCTTGGTACCTGGAAGAGTACGTATGATACAATTGAAAAAGATTACCTGGGCAACGCAGTGGCAGGAGATAATGTGGTGATAATTGATGCCACTAAAAATATGGTACATACCACCGGCAAAAGGCTGCTTGTATTGCAGGGCATGGATGATTATATTATAGTAGATACGGATGATGTTTTATTGGTATGTAAAAAAGATAAAGAACAGGAAATAAAAGAATACGTGGCCGAAATTAAAAGAAGCAAGGGGGATAAATATTTATAATCTTATAACAGCCGCAATATTTTTATCGAAGCTTTCGTTAGAACAGTGATATCTCTTAATAACCGTTTGTTTTTGTAACCTCCGGCAAAACAGTTATATGATAAAACCACTGATCGTAGCAGTTGCTGCATTACTACTATTGCCCAATATACCGGGTATTCATTTTGCAGAAACCCCGGCTTCGTATAACGGAAAAGAAAAATTTTCTCCACAACTTTCATTTATAAATTCTATAGATAAGCTCGAAAAATTTGTAGATGCAGCCGCAGCAAGTAAAAACATTTCCTTTCATTCTTTAGAGTATACCGAACTTTTAGATAATACCATTGCTTTTCGGTTTTACGAAAGCTATTCCTGCAAAACCCTTCAGCAGGACTGGATAACAGTGCTAACCGATAAATTTACCGGCAAGCATTTTTCTTCTTTAGTGTTGCCCAATGATATAATGCAGCACCCCAATGCGGCACCTGTTCAGCAGAATATTATCATGATGGAAATACTTAAAAGAAAAAATATAAACTTCAGAAATATTAATATGGATGGACATGAGGCCATGGAAGTTCAAATTGCCGGAAACTGGTTTTTATTTAATGTGGGCAAAGAGCCTCATTTAAAAGGATATGAACGAATAAGTGGTAACCAGGGTATTTTTGCTACGAATCTTAAAGGATATTATGGTCCTACTTTGCAAAAAGATCGTATAACGGTGCCGCAGCAAATATTATCTGTAAAGAGAGGAGCTATCAATGCAAGTCCGCTTGCTTCACTCAACTTATTACATGCTGTTACAGCCATATTATCTAAAACAGCCTGGGCCTTTTGTTTGCTACTGTTGTGGGTAGTAAGAAAACGGACATTTAAAATGTATGCTATCAGGCCCAAAGGAAAATATATTTACATGTACCCTGCACAGCCGGTTTTTAATGCGTAACCGTTAATTTTGATCAGGCATTTAAAGCCTTTTCAATTTGATACCAACCATACAAAGTAAACTTCCCAATGTAGGCACTACTATTTTTACCGAAATGAGCGTACTGGCGCAGCAGCACCATGCCATTAATCTTGGCCAGGGCTTTCCGGATTTTTTAATGGACCGGGCAATCACAGACCTGGTAAACGAAGCCATGCAGCAGGGCCACAACCAGTATGTGCATATGAATGGCTTGCCGGCATTACGGCAAGGCTTAGCCGAAAAAGTAAAAGACTTATATAATACCGATATACATTTTAATGATGAGATTACCATTACTCCGGGCGGTACTTATGCCATTTACACAGCCTTCACTACCATTCTGCAAAAAGGCGATGAGGTAATTGTTTTTGAACCGGCCTACGACAGTTATATTCCCAATATTGAAATTAATGGAGGCGTGGCAGTGCCCATTTCTCTTACTTACCCCGATTACAGTATTAACTGGCAACTGGTAAAAGAAAAGATCAATGCAAAAACCAGGGCCATCATCATCAACTCTCCACACAACCCTTCGGGAGCTTTACTTACAGAAGAAGATTTAAAAGCATTGTGTGAAATAGTAAGAGGCACCGGCATCTTTATCATCAGCGATGAAGTGTACGAGCACCTGGTATTTGATGATAAAAAACATTTATCTGTTTTAAAATATCCCGAGTTGTATGAACGCAGTTTTGTATGTTTTTCTTTTGGCAAAACCTATCACTGCACCGGTTGGAAAATGGGTTACTGCATAGCCCCTCCGGCACTGATGCAGGAGTTTAGAAAAGTGCACCAGTTTAATTGTTTTACATGTAATAGTCCTGTTCAGTTTGCACTGGCAGCATACATAAAAAACAAAACTGCTTATGAGGGGCTTGGAAAATTTTTGCAAGTAAAAAGAGATTTTTTTGCAGAGGCTATGAAAGCCACCCGCTTTAAACCATTGCCTTCTTACGGAAGTTATTTTCAATTGTATAGTTATGATGGCATCAGCGACGAAAATGAAAAAGCTTTGGCAGTAAGATTGATAAAAGAATATGGTGTGGCTACCATACCGGTATCTGCATTTTATAAATCGCCTGTAGAAAATAAAGTACTGCGTTTTTGTTTTGCAAAAAAAGAAGAGACTCTGGCAGAAGCAGCTAACCGGTTGATAAATGTACAATAGGATGAGCCGGATAATTATTATTTTATTAATATGTTGCAGTTGCAATAACCAGCTAAAAGAAAAACAACTTACCGGTAAAGATGCTGTTGTTGCTAAGCCTGTATTGATAAAAGACAGTGTAAGAAATGATATGGCAGATACGATGAATACAACTGCTGCAAAAATAATTTTGCAACCACAGTTGGTGCATTTACAAAACGGCGATTCTTTTTACCTCAATATCCCTTTGGGTTATCATATCAGTATAGCTGCAGAATTGAATACACGATTGCGTTTTTTAGCTAAAAGCCCTGATGGCCGTTTGTTTGCAACTGATATGAGTGACCGCAGTGATAATCACCATGGCCGCATACTTATTTTTGAAAACTGGAATGATTCAAACAAAAAATTTAAAACAATTACAACGTACTTAGGCAATCTGCACAACCCTAACCAGGTAGCATTTTACAAAAATTATATTTATGTGGCAGAAACGGGTAAGCTTAGCCGTTATGAATATAGCAAAGGCGAAAATAAACCCAGTAACAATGGGCAGGTAATTGCTACTTTTCCGGATTATGGCTTAAATTATAAATATGGAGGCTGGCATCTTACCCGCAGCCTGGCATTTAAAAAAGATAAATTATATGTGAGCGTGGGCAGCAGTTGCAATGCATGTATTGAAACTGAAGAAATAAGGGCCAGTGTAATGGAAATGAACCCGGATGGAACAGACCAGCATTTATTTGCAAGGGGATTGCGAAACAGTGTAGGAATAAAATGGATCGGTAATCAATTATGGGGAACGGGAATGGGAAGAGACCTGATAGGACCCGATAAACCCGAAGATGTTTTTCAGCAAATAGACAGCGGAGGTTATTATGGGTGGCCCTATTATTTTCAGTACCAGCAAAAAATTTATGCTGATAAACAGTTTAAAGATTCTACAAGGGCTGCCTGGGTAAAAGAACCACCCAAAGCATTTCTTGGCTTTAAGGCTCATAGCGCACCTCTTGGATTTGAATATCTAAAAAACTTTAATGACGCAGCTTTAAAAAATTCGGTGCTGGTATGCCTGCACGGCAGCACAAGCGTATGGAGGCAAAGAGGTAATTCAATAGTGAGGGTAGAAAACAACAATAGATATACAGAAATAGTTACGGGTTTTCTTACTGGTAAAACGGAAGCCTACCGCCATGGCCGGCCATGCGATATTTTGATGAATGATCAACAGTCTTTTTTCTTTACAGACGATTTGAAAGGCGTTTTATATTATGTTTGGAAATAGGCAACAAAAATTAAAGGAATTATTTTACGGTTTATGTTCTAAATAAATAATTTCATTTTATGTGGGGCTTTCTGCTATTGTACTTAATGTTTAGCTGCAATGCATTTTAATTAGCCTTTGTAAATAAAGAAAAAATATAAATGCCTGACGAGAAAAGTAGAAATGCAGTAAATATTAGAATTCGATTATAAATCTTATTCTTGAATTTGCTGAGTATTAAGGCAATTAAACTTCCTATAAATGCTGAAAAGACGAGAAACAAAATTATTTTGGTCACAGAATTCATGATAAAATAAGAGTCATGAATATGTATGCCTGATGATGTACTCCTGATTGATAAACTTCAAAATAAAAGTTGCTAAGGTAATTCCCGAAAGCTTTAAAAGCGATAATGTTTCTTGTTTCATGTTGAGATTTTGATCATTTCAGCTAACATGAGTTTGTGAAGAAAACGCTTGTTAAAACAAATATACAAACAGTGTTAATAGCTAAAATACAGGTTAGTATTTGTGTATAAATAGCCATATATTTTATACAAGGAACCAACGGCCATCAAACTTATTTTCCACGCTTTATCACCAGGTAGCACAGATGATTCTGCAAGATTAATCCCAGTCTGGCTGGCTGGGTTGGGATCCTTTTATCCAAGTTATGAAAAAAGTTGTCTCGTTAATGGTGCTGATTAATCTTCCGGCTACACTTGCACAATTCGTGTTATAGGTTGGCATTATCAACCCCTTGTTTTGCAAGTTTTTCAATGGTCAGCCCTTGTATAATGATGCTAAATAAAACGCAAAAATATGTAGCAATTAAAAGTATATTTTTCGTTTCGTTGTTTGGCAGTGATAAAACCAATGCTAAAGAAAGTCCGCCACGCAAACCACCCCAACTAATTATTTTTGCCTCCTTATTTGTCAATTTCAATAGTTTAGGAAATATTAAATGGGGCAAATAAACAATAATAATTCTTGAAAGCAGCACTATAAAAACTGAAATAATTCCTACTAAAATATATTTTATTTTAAATTCAATTACAATGAGTACAAATGCAATTAGTATAAATAGAACCGCATTGAGAATTACGTCAAATAATTCCCAAAATTTATGTACATATTCCTGGGTTGTGTCGCTCATGGAAATGTCTTTTCTAAAATTGCCCACTATTAAACCCATCACCACCATTGCTAATGCTCCGGAAATATGGATATAATTAAACATTCCATAACCTGCCATTACAAAGGCAAGTGTCAATAAGATTTCTGTTTCATAATGATCAACTGATTTTAAAAGCAGGTACAGGCAGTAGCCAAAAAGAAGTCCCATTACTATTCCACCAACAGCTTCCTGAAAGAATAAAAAGCTAAAGTGTGAATAACTAAAGGAACCGGTTTTTAAAGTGTCCAGCAATGCAATAAATACAACCACACCAACTCCGTCATTAAATAAACTTTCGCCTACAATGATATATTCTGTTTTTTTAGGAACGTTTGCTTTAGTTAAAATACCTAAAACTGCAATTGGGTCTGTAGGCGATATTAATGCTCCAAAGATGAGGCAATAAACAAAGCTGATTTGCAAATGAAAAAGCTGGGTTAAACCATAAAATAAAGCTGCAATTGTAATTGTGGAAAGTAAAACACCGCCTACAGCAAAAGTTGCTATTGGTCTTCTTTGTTTTTTAAGACTGTTCCAATTGGTGTGTAATGCGCCTGCAAAAAGTAAAAAGCCCAATAAGATATTGAGGATAATTTTGTCAATATTTGCAATCTCAATGTATGTTTCAATTTTGTCTATTGGAATATTCAACCATAGTTTGGAAGTGATTACAAGTACTGAAAGAATTGTCGATAGAATAAACAAACCGATTACAAAAGGTAGTTTAAGGAAGCGTTGGTTCAAATATGCAAATCCTGCTGATAAGCAAATTAAAATAGTGAGGCCTAAATATATGTTCATTTATATTTATCAATTACGTTGCTGCAAATTTATAGATTAATAGTTTGGAACTTACAGAACACTATAAATAATGAAAATGCCAATTAAAAAAGCAAAAGGTGAAATTAATTGAAAGTAGAAGGGTTTTAAAATATTTGCGGCCCTTGTTGAAAAATTATGATGAATTTGTCTTGGTACAAAATAGAGTATGAAAGAAGTACAAAGCATAAACCAACCCAATATTTTGAATACTTCCGGGTATTTAGATATGTCTGCAGCTACAATTAATGCTGCGGCCGGAATCATTCGTAGCGTAATTTCGGCATAGTTAATAAAGTTAGTGCTGCCTGCTTTTCGTAAAATTTCTCTTGCTCTTTTGGGGTTAAAAAGCATCATTAGTCCTGCACCGATGAAGAATATTCCAAAGATAAGTACCGTCCATTTTGCTATCGTTTCTATCATAATTAGTTTGTCTTGTCGTGCTTTAAAATTTTGCAGGCTGTATGTATATGCTGGCCCATAACGCAAAGATTTATGCTATCAGATAATACCAACTAATTTATAAATCATAGCAAATTGATTATTTAGCAATATACTTTTTATGTGGGCTTTCGGCTATTGTACTTAATGTTGCAGGCAGGCACTTTATTCGCTCCATCTTTGTTTTATAAAACTAGTATTTTACTGTTGCGGAAATTAAAAATACCCAGTCCTGATACATTCTTATCCATTTCCTGCGAAAGTCTAGCTGCCAGGCTTCTAACGATTTTTCAAGGTTATCTTTGTTGCAACCCCGGTTTCTAAAGAATATAAATGGGTTATACCGGGAATAGTTTATTTTTTGTCCATCTTTTTTTCCTTTTACATTATTCTCATTAAAAGGAATATATAACCACTCTATACCTACAAAAAAATCTTTTCCAGGAATAACTATATTATACTTTTCCAGGTTAATTTTTACATGTCTTTTCCCTGATTTTACTTCAATAATTGTATCCGCTAAATCGAAAGATGGTTTGCCTGAAATTGGATCCATATCATACACCCTGATCCTAAACAAAGAATTATCGGCCTCTTTACAAATATTTATTTCACTTAACAGAGAATTCGCTATTGGTGATTGAAGATGCTGAGCTATCTGAGTTACTGATCCTGAGGAGGTATAAGAATTAAAACCACAATTCGAATAATCATTGAGCGTATATGAAGATTTAAAATTGTTTTTAACAATGATAGTTCTTAATTCAATTTGCCTCTCTGAAATTTCAAACTGTAAATTTGAGGGAAGATTGTCAACGGAAAATTTTGATGTCTCGTAGCCTACACATGAAATAACTAAGCTGTCTGCTACATACTTTTTTGATGTTAAACTAAATTTACCATCCTCATCAGCATTGGTTCCAATATTTTCTTTTGTAAGACCTACTGTGGCAAAGGGGATTTTTTCCTTTGTTATCTTATTTACAATATTTCCTTTGTAAATGATTTGGCTATGGGTTATTAATGGAAATAAAAGTAACAAGAGAATTTTCATTTTAACAGGTAAAATTTAGTATAAGCATTTTTCAAAACTTCATTTATTACAGAGGCTCTAACAGATTGCAGCATACGATATTTTGTGACCCCACCCGCCGCCAATCAAATATACACACAATGTAAATAACTAAAATCCAGGTTAGTATTTGTGTATAATTAGCCATACAATTTATACAAGGAACTAACTGCCATCAAACTTATATTGCCACGCTTTGCGATCAGGTAGTTACACACAATGCTGCAAGGTTGGTTTTTGTATGTCTGGTTCTATGGCTGTGCCTGTAAATGGAAACAAAGGAGTTTTGGGGTGTTTTGCCCAAAAAATATAAAATGCTTCTTTCACATCCCTTGTTTCTTGCACCTGCTCCAAAAAAAGGGAAAGGTCATTTATTACTTGTTGTTGATATGGTTTTAATTCCATTCTATTTTTTCTTTCCTGGTTTTTTAATCTCTTTGTCAAAGTCCGAAATAATTTTTTGAGTTTTATTAAACTCATCATACTCTTTAACAGCTTTTTTATCTGCCTGAAGTTTTGATATTTTTCCTTTGCCTTGTAATATTTTGTATTCGTTGAAAGAGAGGAACTTGTTTACGCTTTCAGCCAATTGTTCCATTGTAAAGCTGTTTTCTCTTTCTATCAATCCTTCTATGTAATCAAAGTAACCTGTTACAGTTCTTTCCAGTTGAGCAATTTCTTTTTCAGGCAGGTAGTTTTTTGCAACTATTACATCCGATTTTACAATTCTTCCTTCCGGGGCATTCTTCCAGGTGCTTAAGCCCATATTTTCTTTTTTCTTGTCAGATAGTTTAAACACAATTTCTGCAGCCGTTTTTCCTGTTATTGCAAAGTGAAACTTGTTTTGCACCATTGCATAAAAGTGCTTTGTAGTGTCTGAGTTCCTGTCGTAGTCAATACTGCACTCTGCAAAAATATCAGTTACTTGTTGGTATATTCTGCGTTCGCTTGCACGGATTGAACGAACCCTGCGTAATAATTCTTTAAAATAATCTTTGCCAAAAAGGGTTTGCCCTTGCTTCAGGCGGTTATCATCTAACACAAATCCTTTTATAATATACTCTTTTAGTGTTTGGGTTGCCCAAATTCTGAACTGTGTAGCCTTACTTGAGTTTACTCTGTAACCTACAGAAATAATGGCATCGAGGTTATAATATTCTATATCTCTGTTAACAGTTCTTTCTCCTTCTTGTTGAACTGTTCGGAAATTCCGAACAGTTGCATCTCTCTGTAACTCATTTGTTTCAAATATATTAGAAAGATGCTCGCTAATTGTTGATTTTACTACACCAAAGAGTTCTCCCATGCTTTTTTGGGTGAGCCATACTGTTTCTCCTTCTACAAAAACATCTACCCTTACTTCGCCGGTAGGTGCTGAATAGATAATTATATTTTTCAATTCATCATTCATAATATATAACTCAAAATTTAGTAATGTCTCTTGGTATTTTTTTGAAAATGATGTGATGCTTTGTCATAAAATCTTTAGTAAGCAAACAATTGTCAGCATAAATAACATATTGCTCTGCTTTCGTTTTCATGCTGGCTAAAAAAGCATGGTCTAAAGTTGTTATTCCATCAGCTTCGTAATTAAAGTAATAGCCAGTGTCATTATACTTGCCCAAGAAATGTTTATTGTCTTTGTGATTTGTTTTAGTAAGTGGTTTTTTAGTTTCTGTGTAGTAAACATATTGACGAATTTTTTCAATACCTACCAATTCATTCAAATTACCATCTTCTAAAAACAGGGGTTTACCTAACTCATAAAATTCAAAACTGCCGCCTGTGCCTTCTTTATCTGCATAACCACTTATTACTCTTTTCACTCTTTCGGCGGTAATTGTTTCGGCATAATCTTCCATTTCAACACAAATAAATTTGCGATTTCCACCATCTTGTTTGTTGAGGTTTAAAACGGCATGAGCCGTAGTGCCGGAGCCAGCGAAAGAGTCGAGGATGATGGAATTTTTATTAGTCGATTGTTCTAGAATTCTTCCAATTAACTCAGGTGGCTTAGGAAAATCAAATACCTTGTCTTTAAAAATATCTT
>Ga0335397_10004017_pt1 | contig 19540 bp, 16 predicted proteins | sample MAT04_FD_205740 | JGI IMG/M metagenome (GOLD analysis project Ga0335397, IMG submission 205740) | Freshwater microbial communities from Lake Fryxell liftoff mats and glacier meltwater in Antarctica - MAT-04 (spades assembly) (version 2) ... | reverse complement strand
TGCAGTCGTTGCCCTCCTCGAGCATGCGCGTCACTGCGGCGAGCTGTCCCTGCGCTCGCCGGAGTCGATTGATCACCGGCTTCATGTCGGTCGGATCGAGGTCCACGTTGTCTCCTGATTTGTCGATAGCTGAGTGGAATACTATACCCCCATTGGTATCTTGTATACCCAGGGGGGTATGTGCGATACTGACTCGACGGCCTATCCGGACGCTCGTATCGGCGGCCCGACCCTGAGGAGAACTTCGAATGATCGTGAAGCAGTACTACATCGGCTGCCTGTCGCACGGCTCCTACCTGATCGCCGACGAAGCGACCGGCATGGCCGTCGTCGTCGACCCCCGGCGCGACATCCAGGAGTACCTCGACGACGCCGCCGCGATCGACGCGCGCATCGTCGGCGTCATCAATACCCACTTCCACGCCGACTTCGTCGCCGGGCACCTCGAACTCGCCGCCGCCACGGGCGCCTGGATCGGCTACGGCCGACGCGCCGAGGCGGAGTATGAAATCCGCCATCTCGACGACCACGAGCGCATCTCGCTTGGAGGGGTCGAACTAGAGATCCTGGAGACTCCCGGCCACACCTGGGAATCGATCTCCATCGTCGTGCGCGAGCACCCGAACGACGAAATCCCCTACGCCGTGCTCACCGGTGACGCGCTGTTCATCGGCGACGTCGGCCGGCCCGACCTCGCCGCCTCGGTCGGCGCTTCGGCGACCGAGCTCGCCCACGCCCTGTTCCACTCGATCCACGACAGACTCATGGTGTTGCCCGACGCCGTTCGGCTTCTCCCCGCCCACGGAGCGGGCTCGGCCTGCGGCAAGAACCTGTCGGAGGAGCTCGAGTCGACGATCGGCGCACAGCGCCTCATGAACCCGTCGGTGCAGCCGATGACCGAGGACGACTTCGTTGCGATGATCACCACTGGCCAGCCCGCGATCCCGCAGTACTTCGCCACCGACGCCATGATCAACCGGCGCGATCACGCGCTCATGCCCCACGACACGACCGCCGGTGAGCTGACGGTCGCGCGCGCCGGCGAGCTCATCGCCGGCGGAGTGAAGATCATCGACGCCAGGACCCCCGAGGCCTTCGCGGTGGCGCACCTCGCCGGCTCGGTCAACGTCGGCATTGACGGCCGCTTCGCCGAGACCGCCGGCATGGTGCTGCGCGATTCGGACGACGTGCTCATCGTCGCCGATCCCGGTCGCGAAAACGAGGTCGCCATGCGCCTCGGGCGTATCGGCTACGACCGGGTCGTCGGCTACCTTCCCCTGCCAGACCGGGCGTTCGTCGACCTCGCCTGGCTCGTGCGCCGGGCGGAGCGCATCGACGCCGCCGAGCTCGACGCGGTCGCCGAGGCGACGGGCGCCGTCGTGCTCGATGTGCGCAACCCGGGGGAGCGCGACGATGGCTTCATCCCTGGATCGCTGCACATTCCGCTCGCCGAGCTCCCGCAGCGCCGGGGTGAGATCCCGGAGGACCGTCCCGTGATTGTGCACTGCGCGAGCGGGTGGCGCTCGAGCGTCGCCGCGAGCCTGCTCCGCGCATCCGGTCGCGGCGGCGTCACCGACGTCGTCGGCGGCTACAACGAGTGGTCCAGGCTGCACACTCCGGTGCCCGCTTAACCGGTGCGCGCCTACCACGGGCCCGCCTCACGCCACCGAATGACCAGGCACGACACGAGAGGAATCACAAAATGAAGGAAGTCAGCTGCGCCGACGTGCTCGGTGCCGACCCCTCCGTCCAGATCATCGACGTGCGCGAGACCGACGAGGTCGCGTCGGGAATGATCGAGGGAGCCGAGCACCTGCCAATGGGGCAGATCCCGTCGCGGATCTCCGAGCTCGATCCCGGCAGGCCGGTCATCGCGGTGTGCCGCAGCGGCGCGCGGAGCGCGTCGGTTGCCGACGCGCTCACGGCCGCCGGGTTCGATTGCAGCACGATGCGCGGCGGCATGGTCGAGTGGGCCGCGGAGGGCCTGCCGACCAGCCGCGGCTGACGGCCGACGCGCCGTGCCGCTGCTTCTCGCCATCCCGCTCGGCCTTCTCATCGGCAGCGTCCTCGGCCTCGTCGGGGCGGGCGGGTCCATCATCGCCGTGCCGGCCCTGGTCTACGGCATCGGCTTGAGCCCGCGCGAGGCCATTCCGGCGTCGCTGATCATTGTGGGGTTGTCGTCGGCGGTCGCCGTGCTGCCCCGCATCCGCCGCGGTGTCGACTGGGGCACCGCCACCATCGTCGGCGTGACGGGCATCCCCGCCGCCTTCGTCGGCTCGGCCGTCGGCGCCCTACTGGAGCCCGACGCCCTCATGCTGGCCTTTGCGGCGATCATGCTCGTGGCCGGAGTCCGGATGCTGGTGCCCGGTCGCGGCGGCGGGGTCCGTCCCTCCGCGGGGCGGGTCGTGCGGGTCGGGAAGGCGCTCGGCGTCGGGGTGCTCGTGGGGTTCCTGACGGGACTGCTCGGCATTGGCGGCGGCTTCATCATCATTCCGGCGCTCACGATTCTGCTCGGCGTCGGCATGGCCACCGCTGTCGGAACCTCGCTCGTCATCATCGTCATCAACTCCCTCGCCGGACTCGGAGCGCACGCCGGCAGCCTCGGCGACAACTGGCCCGTCGTGACCGTCTTCGCCGCGACCGCCATCGTCGGATCGCTGCTCGCCTCCCGGTTCGCGACGAAGCTCCCCGACACGCTCGTGAAGCGCGTGTTCGCGATCCTGGTCCTCGCCGTCGGCGTGTTCGCCGCCGTCACGAGCGCGATCGCGCTGTTCGCGGGGTAGCTCTCGCTCAGGCGATGCGGCTGCCCTTCGTCAGGCGCCCGGCCGGAGTTCTGGTTCGGGACCAGCCCCCCGTGAGCGCGATCGCGGCGAGGACGAGATGGATGGCGAGGCCCACGAACCAGCCGGGAACGGTCGAGGCGACGATCTCCTCCGGGGTGGGGAACCCATCCGACCCGCTCGTGTAGCGCGATGCTGCGCACTCGTCGTAGACCTGTTCGGGCTCCGGGGGGAGCTGGGTCGAGCGCACGCTCGACTTGAGCGACCCGAACAGGTCGGTGGGGTAGCCGTCGCGGTCGAACTCGGTCGGCACCGCATCCGCGAGCAGCACGTAGGGGTTTGCGACAAGCACACCCCAGAAGTAGTCGAATCGCGGGGTCGCCACCGTGTCCGACACCGCAGGGGCGCAGTCGATGGGGAAGCCCTCGTCCGTGTAGTCGGTCGCATACGAGTTCGTGACCCTCGTGTCGGTCTGCACCACGAGGCCCCCGAGCCCGAAGGCGATGACAGTGCCGATGCTGAGGGCAGCGACGAGCAGGTAGGTGGTGACGATCGACATCAGTGGACGGTTCAGAATTCCGGACAGCCCCACCCCGATCGCCGCGATCACGCCGAGCTCGACCGCGAGCACGAGCGTCGACACCACGATGGTTCCCGCGCCGAGGTCGCCGATCACCGCCGCATACACGAGGAAGGGAACCGACGCCACGAGAAAGGCGAGCGCCGTGATCCACGCCGCGAGGAACTTGCCCAGGATGATCTGCCACGGCGTGACCAGCGTCACCTGCGTCGTCGCGAGTGTGCCGCTCTCCCGGTCGCCGTTGACGGCGTTTCCGCTGAGTGCCGGCGTCAGCAGGGTGCCGAGCAGCATCACGAAGAAGATGATGCTGGAGAAGATCGCACCGCCGCCGCTGTCGTCGCCGCCGAGCCCGTTGTAGGCGAGAGTCAGCAACACCGTGACGAGCGCAACGAGGCCGACGAAGATCGCGAGCAGCACGTATGACGCGGTGCCGCGCACGCGCTGGCGCAGCTCGAGCGCGAGCATCACAGAAACGCCGGAAGTGGAGCCGTTCATATCGTGCCCGTCGAGTCGAGGTCGAGAAAGGTGTGCTCGAGGTCGCCCACCGCCGGGGCGAAGGCCGACACCCGCACGCCTGCGGCGACGAGACCGGCGAGCAGCGCGGCCGCGGCCTCCTCCGACGCGAGCGGCACGATGAACTCGGACCGGTCGGCGACGATGTCGGCCTCGGCGACGCCGAGCCGCAGGAGTGTCGCGCGCGGGTCGTCGCCCTCCACCGCTTTGATCCTCCACGGCCGCGCGGTCGACCTGGTGCGCGCGACCCTCTCGGCGGATGCCGTGACGCCCGCCTCGAGGTACACCGCGTCGTCGGCCAGCTCGTCGAGCTCGGCGAGCACGTGGCTCGAGATGAGAACCGTCTTGCCCTCCGAGGCGAGGCGCCGCACGAGATGGCGCAGGTCGACGCGGGCACGGGGGTCGAGGCCGGATGCCGGCTCGTCGAGCAGCAGAACCTCCGGGTCGTGCACGAGGGCGCGAGCGAGGCTGAGCCGCTGCTTCTGCCCGCGGGAGAGCACGCGCGTCGCCTGCCCGGCGAAGGCGGTGAGTCCGACGAGGTCGAGCAGCTCGGATGCCCGGGCCGCAGATCGCGCCGCATCCATCCGGTAGAGGCGGCCGGTCGTGACGAGCGTGTCTCGCACGGTGAGCGTCGCCCACGAGCCGAGCACGTCGGGCATCCAGCCGATGCGCGCGCGCACCGCCGCGCTGTCTTCGCTCGGGTCGAAGCCGGCGATCAGGATGCGGCCGGCATCCGGCTTCAGCAGCGAAGCGAGCATCAGCATGAGCGTTGTCTTGCCGGAGCCGTTGGGGCCGATGAGCGCGGTCACGGCCCCTGGATGTGCCGTGAGGGAGACGTCCCGCACGGCGTGCACGTCGCCAAACGCGCGGCGCACCCCCTCGACGACGATCCCGCCCGGACTGGCTTGAGTGTCACTCATGACTACAACCTAGTGGTGAGGCGCGCCTGGAGTGGGAAAACCTGCCGCGGCGCGTGCGAGAGAATCGAGGCATGGCTTCTCCCGTCAATCCTCCGCGCGGAATGCGCGACTTCCTGCCCGCCGACAAGGCGCGCCGCGAGCGCGTGCTGGGCGTCATCCGGGGCATCTACGCTGCGCACGGGTTCGACGAGATCGAGACACCCGTGATGGAGGACAGCTCACGGCTGCACGCGGGACTCGGAGGCGACAACGAGAAGCTCGCCTTCGGCGTGCTCAAGCGCGGGCTCACCCCCGAGGACTTCGCTGCCGCGACCGACTCGCTCGACCTCGCCGACCTCGGTCTGCGCTTCGACCTCACCGTGCCGCTCGCCCGGTTCTACGCGAGCCACCGCTCCGAACTGCCCCCGGTGTTCCGGTCGATCCAGATCGCGCCAGTCTGGAGGGCCGAGCGCCCGCAGAAAGGCCGCTATCGCCAGTTCGTGCAGTGCGACATCGACATCATCGGGGAGCAGGGGCCCCTCGCCGAGGTCGAACTCATCACGGCGACGGCCGCCACGCTGCGCGCGCTCGGACTGTCGGGCTGCAGCATCCGCATCAATGATCGACGCATTCTCACCGGGATGCTCACGGCGCTCGGGTTCGCGCAGGCCGACCACGAGGCCGTCGTCGTCACGATCGACAAGCTTGACAAGGTCGGGAACGACGGGGTCGTGGCCGAGCTGACCTCCCGGGGATTCGGCGCCGCCGCGATCGATGCGCTGCACGACTTCTTCACCCGGCCCCGGCCAAGGGAGATCGAACCGTTCGGGGTGGACGCCATCACGCGCGCCCTCCCGCTCGGCGTCGACCCGGCACTCGTCGCCGAGCTCGCCGAGCTCGGCCTCGCGGTGCTCGCGGCGGGTGGGGGAGTGGAGCTCGACTTCGACCCGTTCCTCGTGCGCGGGATGGGGTACTACACGGGGACGATCTTCGAGATCGCCCACCCGGATTCCACCGGATCGCTCGGCGGCGGCGGGCGGTACGACGGCATGATCGGGCGGTTTCTCGGGGTCGACGTGCCGGCTGCCGGCTTCTCGATCGGATTCGAGCGGATCGTCGACCTCGTCGACCTGCCCTCCGGAGTGAGTGGCAGTGCGGTCGCGCTCGTGCACGACGTCGGGGTCGCCCCCGCGACGCTGGTCGCGCTGAAGTCGGCGCTCATCGCGCAGGGTCGCCGGGTGCGCCTGGAGCGCAAGCCGCGCAATCCAAAGCCGCTGTTCGCGCAGTTGGAGGCATCCGGCTTCACGAGCTTCGCTCCCGTATTGGTGGAAACGACCAGCGTCGACGAGCTCGAGTTCCGGCCGATCGGCTGATCGGCCGCGCGGGCGCCGGTGCACGCCCGCGCCCCCGCGCCGGTTCGCCCGTTTGCCCGTGTGTGGCTTCCGCCCAGTCCCGTGCATCCGCGCCCGTATGGGGCATGCGCACCCGGTCGGCCGGGCGCAGTTGCTACGGGAGGGCGCGGTCGTGATGGTGGCGCACGCCCGCGCGCCCGGTCGGTGCGTGCGCGCCCGTTTGGACGGCCGCGGCCGAGGTGCAGGCTCCTGCTCGCGACCCGTTTGCGGCGCGCGAGTAGGATATGCAGCGCACGCGATTGAGGCGCGCGAGCGCCATCCCACCCCAGACCGCACAACAAAGGAGATCACTGGTGTCAGCGATCGAGGTAGTACGAGCCCGCGAAATTCTTGACTCGAGGGGCAACCCGACGATCGAGGTTGAGGTGATGCTCGAAGACGGCACCGTCTCGCGTGCCGCCGTGCCCTCCGGTGCCTCCACGGGCGCCTTCGAAGCGTATGAACTTCGCGATGGAGACAAGAAGCGCTACCTCGGCAAGGGCGTGCGCAAGGCGGTCGACGCGGTCAACGATGAAATCTCGTTGCAGGTAGAGGGAATCGACGCCACCGACCAGCGCATCATCGACGCCGCCCTCATCGAGCTCGACGGCACCGAGAACAAGAGCCGCCTGGGGGCCAACGCGATGCTCGGTGTCTCGCTCGCGGTCGCGCGGGCCGCGGCCGACTCGTCCGACCTGCCGCTGTTCCGCTACCTCGGCGGACCCAACGCGCACACGCTTCCCGTTCCGATGCTCAACGTCATCAACGGCGGATCGCACGCCGACAGCAACGTCGACATCCAGGAGTTCATGATCCTCCCGGTCGGCGCGCCGAGCTTCTCCGAGGGGCTCCGCTGGGGCGTCGAGACCTACCACGCGCTCAAGAGCATCCTCCATGGCAAGGGCCTGAGCACCGGCCTCGGCGACGAGGGCGGCTTCGCCCCGAACCTCGATAGCAACCGCGCGGCGCTCGACCTGCTCGTCGAAGCGATCTCGAAGGCCGGGTTCACCCCGGGCAAAGACATCGCGCTCGGACTCGACGTCGCGGCGACCGAGTTCTTCGACAAGGGAAGCTACCTCTTCGAGGGCAAGAAGACCTCGGCCGAGGAGCTCAGTGCCTACTACGGCGAGCTCGTCGCCGCCTACCCGCTCGTTACCATCGAGGACCCGCTCGACGAGGACGACTGGGAGGGATGGGCGCAGCTCAACTCCGACATCGGGCACAAGGTGCAGATCGTCGGCGACGACCTGTTCGTCACGAACCCGAAGCGTCTCGCGAAGGGCATCGAACTGAAGGCGGCGAACTCGATCCTCGTGAAGGTCAACCAAATCGGCACCCTGACCGAGACCCTCGACGCCGTGTCGCTCGCGCAGCGCAGCGGCTACACCGCCGTTCTGTCTCACCGTTCGGGCGAGACCGAGGACACGACGATCGCCGACCTCGCGGTCGCGACCGACTCCGGCCAGATCAAGACGGGTGCGCCCGCGCGATCCGAGCGGGTCGCGAAGTACAACCAGCTCTTGCGCATCGAGGAAGAACTCGGCGACGCCGCTGTCTACGCCGGACGCAGCGCGTTCCCCCGCTTCACAGCCTGACCGCGCCTAGTCTGTAGAGCATGACGAGTCGGCAACGCACCAGGAAGGTTCCTGTTGCGTTGCCGACCCTCGACACCGCCCCCGCGAACTGGCTGCGCAGCATTCGGTTATCGGGATTCACCATCGCCACGATCACCCTCATCGTGCTTACCGTCATCGTTCTCGCGCCGAGCTTGCGGATCCTCGTCGAGCAGCGCCAGGAGATCGCGGCGCTCTCCGCCCAGGTCACGGAGCAGCAGCAGGCCGTCGACGACCTCGAGGGCGAGCGCGCCCGCTGGGACGACCCCAGCTACATCCAGTCGCTCGCGCGGGAGCGGCTCGACTATGTGTATCCGGGCGAATACAGCTTCCTGGTCATCGACGACGGTCTCACCCCGACCGCGAACGACGGGCTTCCGATCAGCGAGGGAATCCAGACGACGGATGTCGACTGGGTCGACGCGATGCTGTCGTCGGTATTCACCGCGGGGCTGACCGATGCGCCGCCGGCCGAGGATGGCCTGCCGACCGGGGATGCTCCGCCAACGGGGGATGCTCCGCTCACCGGGGACGCTCCACTGACCGGGGATGCTCCGCCCGCCGATGACGCTCCGCTCACCGGGGATGTTCCGCCCGCCGACCAGCCGACGCCCGAGGGGGACTGACCCGTGACCACACCGCCGTTCACCCCACCGGCGCCGCGCGACATCGAGATCGTCACCCACCAGCTCGGCCGGCCCGCGCGCAACGTCGTGGGGATCGCCGCACGCTGCCGCTGCGGAGCGCCGACCGTGGTCGCGACGAAGCCCAGGCTCGGCGACGGCACCCCATTCCCGACCCTCTACTACCTGTGCCACCCCGCCGGGACGGCCGCGATTTCGACCCTCGAAGCGACCGGGGTCATGCCCGAACTCGCCGCACTGCTCGAGCACCCCGCGGTCGCGGCCGGTTACACCGCCGCCCACCTCGCCTACCTCGCCGACCGGGAGAGCCTCGAGAGCGTCGAGGAGATCGCCGGCATCTCGGCGGGCGGCATGCCGACGCGGGTGAAATGCCTGCACGCGCTCGCCGGACACGCGCTGGCCGCGGGACCCGGCGTCAATCCGATCGGCGACCTGGCCCTCGAGCGCGCCGCGTGGTCGCCGCTCGTCTGTCAGTGCGTGGACTACTTCGCGCCGGAAGCGCCGGAAGCGCCGGAAGCGACGGAAGCGACGGCCGTGCCGGAGGCCTGCGCGACGACAGCGCCCCCGGCAGTGGACACCGCCACGATCCAGTCAGCGGGCGCGCGGACGGCCCAGTGAGGCGCTGGCCCGGCGGCGTCACGGCCCTCGCGATCGCGGCATCCGTGCTCGCGGTCGCGACACCGGCATCGCGCGCCTCGGCGGACGAGATCCGCGATCGGCAGTACTGGCTGGCCGACTACGGCATCACGCGGGCCTGGGAGACGACGAGGGGCGCTGGCGTCACGATCGCGGTGATCGACACCGGCGTCGATGCGACCCACCAGGACCTCGTCGGCGCCGTCGTCGGCGGAACGGATGTCTCGGGCATCGGCAGCCTCGACGGCCAGACCCCGGTCGGCGACGACAGCGGACACGGCACGCGCGTCGCGTCCCTGCTCGCCGGACGGGGACACGGCGCGGGTGACGGTGTGATCGGCGTGGCCCCGGAGGCCGCGCTGCTTGCCGTCTCGGTCGGCTTCGGCGCCGGCGCCACGACGTCGGACGACCAGATCGCCGACGCGGTGCGCTGGTCGGTCGACAACGGGGCCGACATCATCAACATGTCGCTCACCCGCAACACCCTCGACTGGCCGCAGAGCTGGGACGATGCGTTTCTCTACGCGATGCAGAACGACGTCGTCGTGGTCGCGGCGGCGGGCAACCGCGCCACCGGCACGACGGTTGTCGGCGCACCGGCGACCATGCCGGGAGTGCTGACGGTCGCCGGGGTGGACCGCGATGGCCGGGCGAGCGCGAACGCCTCGTCGCAGGGGATCACGATCTCGGTCGCCGCGCCGAGTGAGGCCCTCGTCGGCGCCGGGCCCGGCAACGAGTACTTCGAATGGGCCGGCACGAGCGGTGCCGCACCGCTCGTCGCCGGCCTCGTCGCCCTCGTGCGCTCCGCGCATCCGGAGCTCGACGCGAACAACGTCATCAACCGCGTGATCCGCACCGCGAACCCGGTCGGCACAGAGGTGCCGAGCCCGATCTACGGCTACGGCCTGATCGACGCGGCCGCGGCGGTATCGTCCGATGTGGACCGAGTGGATGCGAACCCCATGGGCGACCTGGGGGAGTGGATCCGCCTCAATCGCCGCGCACCGGCGACCCCGCCCCCCGCCGATCCGACACCTGCTCCGATGCCGAGCCAGGCGCCCACCCCCTCGCCGCCGCCGCCAGACCGGGCCGCCGATGCACCGCCGCCAGGGGAGATGCTGCGCGACGTCGGAATCCCGCTGCTCGTTCTGGGTTCATTCGGGTCACTTTTCGGTATCGCGCTGTGGCGGGCCGTCCGGGAATACGGGCCTTTGCGCCGGAGTCGGTGATTGTCCTGCGGTGGTAGATTGTCACCCGTGCCAAAAATCCTGATTGTCGGCGGCGGATATGCCGGTTTCTATACTGCCCTCGGGCTCGAGAAGTGGCTTGCGGCGGGTGAAGCGGACGTCGTGCTCGTCGACCCGCTCCCCTACATGACCTACCAGCCCTTCCTTCCGGAGGTCGCGGTCGGCTCGGTCGAGGCCCGCCACGCGGTCGTTTCGCTGCGTCGGCACCTCTACAAGACCGAGGTCATCACGGCGAGAGTCACCGGGATCAACCACGCGACCAAGACCGCGACCCTCACGCCGGAGCTCGGCGACCCGTGGGACGTCGCCTACGACGTCATCGTGGTGACCGCCGGCGCCGTCTCGCGCACCTTCCCGATCCCGGGGGTGGCCGACGAGGCGATCGGCCTCAAGACCATCGAGGAGGCCGTCGCGATCCGCGACCGTGTGCTCGGGAACTTCGACCGTGCCGCGAACCTCCCGGCCGGCCCGGAGCGCGACCGTCTGCTCACGTTCACCGTCATCGGAGGCGGGTTCGCCGGAATCGAGCTGTTCGGTGAGCTGCGCAGCCTCGCGAGCGCCCTGCTCCGCTTCTACCCGACCCTCACCTTCGACGACACCCACTTCCACCTCATCGAGGCAATGGGTCGGATCATGCCGGAGGTGTCGCTCAAGACGAGCCACTGGGTTATCAAGAACTTCGCCCAGCGGGGCGCCGAAATTCACCTCGACACCCAGCTGAAGTCCGCCGTCGACGGCCGCGTCGAGCTGTCGACCGGCGAGTCGTTCGAGTCCGACCTCATCATCTGGACCGCCGGGGTCATGGCGACGCCGATGATGCGCAACACCGATCTGCCGATTGAGGAGCGCGGCCGCCTTCGCGTGGGCGCCGACCTTCGCGTGCTCAACGACGCCGGAGTGGTGGCGGACGCCTGGGGAGCCGGAGACGTCTCGGCCGTTCCGGACCTCACGGGCAACGGCGTCGGGGGCTTCTGCGTGCCGAACGCCCAGCACGCCGTGCGCGAGGGCAAGCTCATGGCGAAGAACATCGTCGGCGTGCTCCGCGGCGACGCGCCAGCGGAGTATCGTCACGAGAACCTCGGTGCCGTCGCGACCCTCGGGCTCTATGTGGGCGTGTTCCAGTCGGGAAAGATCGCGATCACCGGATTCCCCGCCTGGGTCATGCACCGTGGATACCATGGCCTCGCGATCCCGATGTGGGAGCGCAAGATCCGCGTGTTCTCCAACTGGGTGCTCAACTTCCTGCTGCGCCGCGACATCGTATCGATCGAGGCCCGCGAGGCGCCGCGCGAGGCCTTCGTCGAGTACGCGTCCCGCCCGAAGGTCTAGGCAGCCGCGGCCGCGGCTACGTCCGCTTCTCCCGGCGTCCGTGCTCGCGCGCCCGGCCGGCTGTGCCCCTTGGGCATGCTCGCGGTGAGTGTGCCCGGGTGAGCGTGCCCGGGTGAGTGCGCCCGTTCGGTGCAATCGCGCCCGGTCGGCCGGGCGCGCTCGTTACAAACGGGCGCGGAGCCGTGTCGCGGGCGTGGCAGCCGTGGCGCGGGCGCGGCAGCCGTGTCGCGGGCGCGGAAGCGTGCCATCCGGGCCGGCGGGTCGAGGCCCGGCCGCCGCGCTCGGTAGGCTCGACGAGTGCGCAGAAATGGCGCGCCCCCGTAGCCCAACCGGCAGAGGCAGGCGACTTAAAATCGTTCCAGTGTGGGTTCGAATCCCACCGGGGGCACGCACGCTGCGGCGTCTGCGGCATCTGCGGCATCTGCGGCATCTGCGGCACGTGCGGCACTCGAGCGCCCGCACACCGAAGCGGGGCCGGAAAACTTCGAGGGAGGCGCACGTGGTGAGGTTCTTCGTTCCCGACGCCCAACGCGGTGACAGCGAGGCGGCCTACCATCGCCTCGCGGCGCTCGCCGGCGTGACACCGGCCCCTTCGGGGCGGCGGGTGAGGCAGGCCTCCCTCAGGATCGGGCGCGAGAGCTGGACCGTCACGGTCGGTGAAAAGCCGCGCGGCACCCGCCCGCAGCACAGCCGTCGCCGGGGCGAGTTCACCACCACCTTCGACAGGCTGTCCGACCCGGCTACGGTGCTCGCGATCTTCGCGCACGACCGTTTCACCGTCGTGACCGACGCCGAACCGGTCGGCGCGTCCCCATCCGGAATGGAGAACCCTTTCTCCGTCGCGAAGGCGACCGCCGTTCTCTACTTCTTGCCCGACGACGCGCGCTGACGCGCCGCGTGCCGAGCGCCGGGAGCGGGCGCGCCGGGAGCGGGCGCGCCGGGATCGGGCGCGCTGGGAGGCGGCTCGACGGACGCGGGCCGCAGAGGCGCGTGCTGCAGTGGCGCGGTCCCCGCCGGTGCCCGCGCATCCGTCGCCGCGCGCGGCTCGACGAATCGAACGAATAGCCACATGGCGAGGCTCACGGCGGAGAATATTCCCGCAACGACCAGCCACGGCAGGAGATTCCCGAGGGTCAGCGAGTTGCCGTAGACGACGGCGACCACAATGCTCGCGACCACCACGACCGTGCCCACCCAGGTGGCGAGGGACCACTCGAGGATCACCCTGCCGGGGAGGGTCGCGAGCGGAAGGGCCAGCACGAGCGCGGACCCGAGGCCGGCGAGGCACACCGTGGCGAGCGTCTCGCTGGCAAGCGAACCCCAGAACCCCTGCACCGGGCCGAGCAGCCCGTGAACGAACCACGCCAGAAGGCCGAGCACGAGCACGCCACCCACCTGCACGAGATTGACGATGGCCCGCGAGCGCAGCGGGGTGGATGCCGCGAACACCAGGCCGATGAGCACCCCGACGACGAGGGGCGGGTCCATGTCGGTGAAGCGGGAGACGAGGGTGGCGAGTGCGGCAGCGAGCAGCATGAGCGGCAGGAACCGCAGCTTCGTGCTCGTGCCCGCACGCTGCGCCCCCCACCGGGTGAGCAGCGCGGTGCCGATGATGTTGAGGATCGTGAGTCCCAGGCCGACGGCGAGCAGCAGCCGCACGTACCTGACCTCGCCGATCACCCCGCCGGCCAGCACGATGAGCCCGGTCGCGGCCGCGATCGGCACCGCGCCGGCGACCCACGGGTTGACCGGGCGGGGCACGTCGGCGGGGGAGTCGATCCGCGGATTGCGGTTGCGCCCCGTGAGATTGCCGTGCGGCATCACCACCCGCCCGCGCAGGGCGGAGGCGAGGAGTCGCAGCGGAAGCGCGATCAGGGCGAGGAACACGAGCCCGAGCACGGGAGAGGCGAACCAGGGGCCGCGGGCGCGATCGTTGAATGCCGCGAGCGAGCCACCGAAGCCGGTCGGGGTTCCCCAGTTGGTCAGCGCCTCGGAGGGGGCTGCGACCGACCAGTCGGGAAGGTCGGGGCGCTCCGGCTGGTCGGGGGGCTGCTGCGGCTGAGGCTGCGGCTGCGGCTGCGGCTGCGGTTCGGCGTCCGGCCCGGGCTGCGGTGCTGGCGGGTCCGTGCCGGGGTCGACCCTCCCGTCGCCGTCGGGGACCGGTGCGGGCGTTCCCGGGTCGGCGGGCTGTTCTGCGTCGGGGGAGGGCGTCGCAGTCGCGGCAGGGCCGAACTCGACCACCACGGGTGCGCTCGGTGCGGCAAAGTTCCCTGCGGCGTCCCGCTGGATCGCCTGCAGTGACCGCGTGCCGGGCCGCACCCCGCCGACCTCGCAGCTCCAGGTGGTGCCGCGCACCGTCGTCGAGCACACGGGAACGTTGTCGACGTAGACATCGATCGATGCGTTCGACTCACCGGATCCGGAGACGACCGCCGGTTGGCGTTCGATGCGGCTCCCGGCCGCCGGCGAGGCGATGACGGCGCTCTTGGGCGGGTCACGATCGATCGTGACCTGCTGCGCGTTCGAGTACGCCGACAGGCTCCCGCCGCCGATCTGCTCGGACGACTGCTGGGATCGCACCGTGTAGGGGCGGGTGCTCGATCCCGCGGCGACGTTGCACGACCAGTAGCCGTCAGTTGACACGGGAACGGCGGCGCACCTGGGGTCGACCGTTCCGTTGATCGTGACCGTGACGGCCGACTCCGGATGTCCGCGGCCCGACACGAGCCCCGTGGTGAGGTACCGGCCCGTTCCGTCCATGACCGGCGGGCCGAGCACGTCGACCGCGGTCGTCCCCGGCGCCGGCTTCACCGTCGAGGCGGCCGGGGCCTCGGTCGCGGTGAGGCCGATTTCGGCGCCGTTCGGCATCAGCTGGGCCACCGCGCACGCCCACGCCGTGCTCTCGGCCGGCGCGCTCGTACACACGCGCGCCCCCGTCGCCGTCATGGTGACCACGACCCCGCTGCCTGGCTGGCGGGTGCCCGCGATCGTCACGAACCCGGTGGGGGAGAAGTCGGCCGGGGTAGTCTCGATGATGGTCACGAGGGTCGACTTCGTCGAGGTGCCCGGGTCGCCCTGGTCCTCTCCCGGTGCCGCCGCGGCGGGGGAAACCGCCAACGCGACCGGTACGGACAGCGCCACAACAGCTATTGCGGAAAGCACCCGGCTGCGCGAACCGATGGGTTGCGCTTCGTTGGCACGAAACGGTCGGCGGAGGACGTTCGAGAGGATTGCGAGCACTGTGCTCCCATTTAGCGTGCTGCTTCGTCAAGTGTCAAACCACCGGGCCGGGGGTTGCGCAATGTTCACCTGAGACCGACAGCCGCTTCGCGGTAGGTTCTTGTCTCATGCGTGAATATTCACCGACCGGGCACCGGCCGGCGGCACCCTGCCGCGGCCAGCTTTCCCCGGCCGTGCGCGCGGGAATTTCGTGAGGCTCGACCTGGCACGCACGCCGTCGTACGACTCGCGCGACCCGGCGCGGTACCGGCAGCGCGTCAACACCGCCGTCACTCTCCGCAATGAGCGGCGGGCATACTTGTGAGGCCTGCCGTGTGGCGCAATTGGGGCAGGAGCGAGCGGGTGCGCCCGCACGCCGTCGCGCAGCCGGGCAGTGTCGACGAGGTCGTCGCGGTGGTCGACGACGTCACGGTGCGCTGCGTGCCGACATTCCTTGTGCACTCGGTCGAACGGCCGGAGCCGCTCGAGGAAATTCTCGAGCAGTTCGCCTGGCGCGCCCAGGTCGTCGGGCACTTCGAGCTTTTTTGGGTCCCGCACACCGAGGTCGTGCTGACCAAGACGAACACGCGCCTGCGTGGCGATGCCGTCGCCCAGCCACTCGGCGTCGCGGGGGCTTTTTTCGAGGACCGAGTGATCGCCAACACGGTCTTCCGGCTGAGCTGCGGTATATCGCGCCTGCTGCCGGCGCTCACCCCCGGCATCAACCGATTGCTGATCTGCCGCCGGCACGGCGGGCGGCCGCACTGGGGAAAGCACCACTTCCTCGACGCCGCGGCGCCCGCCGAGTCGTATCCACGGCACGCCGACTTCGTCGCCCTCCGCGACCGGCTCGACCCCGATCGCATGTCTACCAACCCGTACCTCGAGAAAGTGCTCGGCCGATGAGACCCACTCCCACCGAAAGCCCCTGGCTGCACGATCCGGCCGGACTCGCCGCCCTGGCGCCGCCCGGATTCCGCGTCGGCGCCCACACCTCGGCCTTCCAGGTCGAGGGCGCGGTGCGCGACGACGGCAGGGAACCGTCGACGTGGGACACCTTCATGGGGCAGCCGGGCCGCATCGTCGACGGGAGCAACGCCGCCGTCGCCTCCGACCACTACCACCGCGATGGCGAGGACGTGCGACTGCTGCGCGAGCTCGGGGTCGACACGTACCGGTTCTCGATCGGCTGGCCGCGGCTGCAGCCGAACGGGCGCGGCGGGGCGAACCGCTCCGCCGTCGCGTTCTACGATCGCCTCCTCGACGCGCTCCTCGCCGAGGGCATCCGGCCGATGGCCACGCTGTTCCACTGGGACACCCCCGAGCCGCTCCAGCACGCGGGCGGCTGGCTGAACCGCGATACCGCCTCCCGCTTCGCCGACTACGCCTACCTCGCCGGCGAGGCCTTCGGCGACCGGGTCGACGCCTGGGTCACACTCAACGAACCGGCCACGGTCATGCTGAGCGGGTATGCGCTCGGCGTGCACGCGCCGGGAGCGACGCTCCGGTTCGACGCCCTGCCCGCGGCGCATCACCAGTTGCTCGGCCACGGGCTCGCCGTCGAGGCGCTGCGCGCCGCCGACGTGATCGGGAGGATCGGGATCGCCAACGTGCACACGCCGGTCGAGCCGGCATCCGACGCTCGCGCCGACGTGCTCTACGCGGAGCTGTTCGACACGATCCACAATCGGGTCTTCACCGATCCGCTGCTGCTCGGGCGCTACCCCGAGCTGCCGGAGGAGCTGCGCTCCCTCTCGAGTGCGTTCGACGAGATCGAGCCGAGCGACCTCGCAGCGATCGGCCGCCCGATCGACTTCTACGGGCTCAACTACCGGGCGCCGAGCCGCATCCGGGCCGGCCACCGCCCGGCCGTGCCCGACGCTCCGGCGGATGCCTGGCGTCATCTCCCATTCTCCCTCGCGCCGTGGCCGGAGTCGCCGGTCACCGGCTCGGGGATGCCGAACGCTCCGGAGCACCTCGGTGTCGCGTTGCGCGAGCTCGCGGCGCGCTACGGGAGTGCCCTTCCGCCGGTCGTGATCACCGAGTGCGGAGCGAGCTACCCCGACGTGGTGCGCGCCGACGGGTCGATCGACGACGAGGCGAGGGCCGCGTACCTCGCCGAGCACCTCGCGGTCGCCTTCGCCGGCGCAGAGGGGGTCGAGGTGACGGAGTACCAGGTGCGGTCGCTGCTCGACGGCTGGGAGTGGGACGCCGGGTTCGGCCAGCGCTTCGGGCTCGTGCACGTCGACCGCGACACGCAGGACCGCACGACCAAGCGCAGCTACCGGTTCCTGCAGCAGGTTCTTGGCAACCGGTGAGCCCCCGGCGCCGCCGTCGCGGCGGTGCCGGAGGCCGGGGCGCTACGGTGAGACGACGCCTGCGGAGACCAGAACGGACGGCCCAGTGACTCGAGACCGCCTGATCCTCGCCGCCGGTGACGGCCCTATCCGGGCTCCGCACTACCTCCCCGTCGAGCCCGGGAGCTATCTCTGGGGCAGGCTGCCGTGCGCGACCGACCGGCCGGTGTTCACCGTCGACGCTGGCTCAGAGGTGACGATCGACACGCTGAGCCACGAGGGGATCCTCGAGGACCAGGGCCGCGATCCGCTCGCCTTCTTCGCGGCTCATGGCGTCGACCCGCAGCACGTGCTCGGCGACGCGATTGCGGTGGCCGGCTCCGGCCCGCGGCGAAACCCCTCGAGCGACGGCCCCCACATCGTCAGCGGCCCGATCGCCGTGCGCGGGGCCCGGCCGGGCGACCTGCTCAAGGTCAGCGTGCTCGCCACCCATCCCCGCGTGCCGTACGGAGTCATCTCCAACCGTCACGCGCGCGGTGCCCTCCCCGCCGAGTACCCGGTCGGCGGCGGCACGGTCAGCGTGTTCGCCTCCGTCGACGACGACGGCGCCGGGAGCTTGCCGCTGCGGGACGGCGGCGACGAGCGGGTGCGGTTCCCGCTCCGCCCTTTCCTCGGGATCATGGGGGTCGCGGTGTCCGGCGATCGTCGCCCGCACTCCGTCCCGCCCGGCCCGCATGGTGGCAACCTCGACATCAACCTGCTCACGGCGGGTTCGGCGCTCTACCTGCCGGTGCAGGTCGAGGGAGCCCTCGCCTACGTCGGCGACCCCCACTTCGCGCAGGGCGATGGCGAGGTCGCCCTCACCGCGATGGAGGCGTCGCTGCGCGTCGACCTGCGGTTCGACGTGGTCACCCGCGCCGAGGCGCTGGAGGAGTTCGGCGAACTCGTCGGGCCGCTCGTAGAGACCACCGAGTTCCTCGTGCCGACGGGAATGGACGAGGACCTCGACGAGGCGATGCGCGAGTGCGTGCGTGCCGCGATCGCGCTCCTCCGGGCGCGATACGGCATGGACGCGCACCTCGCTTACGCCTACCTGAGCGCGGCGACCGACTTCAACATCTCCCAGGTCGTCGACCTCGTCAAGGGCGTCCACGCCCGCATCAGGGTGAGTGACTTCGGTGGCTGAGCGGACGGATGCGATCGCGGCGGCCGCCCCGGGGGCGAATGCCCCGGGCACGGTCGCCCCGGCCGGGCTGCTCGACGCGGTGCGGGCCTATGAGGTCGTGCTGATGGCCAACGACCTCGAGGCCCTCGACGCGTTCTTCGCCGACGGTGCCGGCACCCTCCGCGGCGACGCCGCCGGGCTGATCGTCGGCCACGACCGCATCAGCGCCTTCCGCCGGGGCCGCGGCGGCGCCCCCGAGCGCACGATCGAGGAGGTCGAGGTGCGCACGATCGACGACGACCATGCGCTCGTCATCTCGGTGTTCGCCCCGCTCGGCGGCGGCCGGGGCCAGCAGACGCAGCTGTGGCGGCGTGCCGCATCCGGCTGGGTCATCGACGCCGCCCACGTGAGCGCGCCCGCCCGCGCGATCGACGGATCGATCTGGCGCACCGTCGGCACGCCCCTCGTGGCCGGAGACGCAGGGGGCGCGCTGTCCGGCCTGTTCGTCGCGGTCAAGGACCTCTTCGACGTTGCCGGCCATCCCGTCGGCGCGGGAGTGCCCGCATTTCTCGCCGAGTCGGCCACGGCCCTGGCGCACGCGCCGGCCGTCGCCGCCCTGCTCGCCGCCGGAGCCGACGTGCGGGGGATCGCGCGCACCGACGAGTTCGCGTACAGCATCGCCGGGCGCAACCCGCACTACGGCACCCCGCCGAATCCCGCGGTGCCGGGCGGCATCCCCGGCGGCTCGTCGAACGGTCCGGCGGCGGCCGTCGCCCTCGGGCAGGCCGACATCGGCCTCGGCACCGACACGGGCGGGTCCGTCCGCGTCCCCGCGTCGTACCAGGGCCTGTGGGGGCTGCGCTCGACGCACGGCGCGGTGGCAACGGAAGGCCTCGTCCCGCTTGCCCCCACCTTCGACACGGTCGGCTGGCTCACCCGCGATGCCGCGACGCTGAGGTCGGCGGCCGCCGCGAGCCTGGGGTCGGCGGCGGGCCCGCCGTGGCCGGGGCCGGATGCGGCGCCGCTCGACGGATTCGCCGTGTGCGACGCCGCCACCGACCTCGCCGACCCGGATGTGCGGCTCGCTTTCACCGGGCTGCTCGCCGAGCTCGGCGACCAGGGCCACGCGGACCCCGTGCGCGTCGTGCTCCCCGACCTCGACGAGCTGTTCGAGGCGTTCCGCACGGTGCAGGCCGCCGAGGCGTGGAGAGCCCACGGCGACTGGAT
>Ga0335397_10004014_pt1 | contig 19545 bp, 22 predicted proteins | sample MAT04_FD_205740 | JGI IMG/M metagenome (GOLD analysis project Ga0335397, IMG submission 205740) | Freshwater microbial communities from Lake Fryxell liftoff mats and glacier meltwater in Antarctica - MAT-04 (spades assembly) (version 2) ... | reverse complement strand
CCAAGCCCTGTCCCTGAAGGCCTTCCACCAAGCCGAGGACCCACCCCAGCGCTCCTGACCCCACCAAACCGCGCTAGCTCGCACCCGGACAAGCCACCGACCTCGATGTGCGGAACGCCCGGCTAGCGGCTCGGGGTCGGGCCGTCAGACCTTGGTGGCCCAGACGATCGTCCACGGGTAGGGCGAGGAGACCTTGCGGACGGTGGCGACCTGGGAGACGAAGCGCTGGAAGCCCGCGCCGGTCCAGTGGTTCAGGTGGCCCGGGGTGTTGCCCAGCTCCTTGAGGTAGCGACCGGTCACCAGGTTCGAGCCGCGGAAGAACGGCTCGTGCGGGACCGACAGCAGCAGGTGCCGCGAGGTGACCCGGGCCAGCTCGCGCAGGCCCGCGGCCGGATCGCGCAGGTGCTCAAGGACCTCGACGCACACCACGAGGTCGAACTGCTCGTCGCGGAACGGCAGCCGCTCGGCGTCGCCGTGCAGGTAGTGCGGACCGGGTCGTGACCGCCACTCCTCGCGCAGCCCGGCGTCCGGCAGGTCGAGCCCGACCGCGGTGCCGAAGCGCTCGTGCATCTTGAGGCTGATGACGCCCTCGCCCGCACCCACCTCGAGCGGGCGGGTCCCCGGCCGGACGTCCGCCGCGATCTCCCCCACGATGCCGTCGAGGCGGGCCACGAAGCGCTCGGTCAGCCACTTGATGGCTGGGTTCTTGGCTGTGTACTTCTTGGTGTGGTTGCCGATCACCACACCAGGTGTCTCGGGCGTCGCGGTCATCCGTCGAGGTTAGCCCCCTGCCGTCTAGCGTGACGACGTGCGACCTCCCCCCTGGACCGGCCGCGTGGTGCGGGTCGGGTTCCTGGCCCTGGCTGTCGTCCTGCTGATGCTGGCCCTGCGGGCGCAGGGACCGCAGGCCCTGGACGCCGCGCGGGCGGTCGGTCCCGTCGCCGCGGTCGCGTCGCTGGTCGCGGTCGTCGTCGGGCTGCTCGCCAGCGCGATGGTGTGGCGGGCGCTGCTGGGCGACCTCGGCACGCGGCTGCCGCTGCGACCGGCGCTGCACGTCTTCTTCCTCGGCCAGCTCGGCAAGTACGTGCCCGGCAGCGTGTTCGCCATCGCCGCGCAGATGGAGCTCGGCAGGGCGCACGGGGCCCCTCGGAGCCGGGTCGGGACGACGGGGCTGCTGTTCATGGGCGTGCTCGTGGCGGCGGGGCTGCTGACCGCCGCCGTCACCCTGCCGCTCACCAGTCCTGAGACCTTGCGGGACTACTCGTGGGTGCTCGTGGTGCTGCCCGTCGGGCTGGTGGCGCTGGCCCCGCCGGTGCTGACGCGCCTGGTCGGCCTGCTGCTCCGGCTCCTGCGCCGCGACCCGCTCGAGCGGCCGCTGTCGTGGCGCGGGACCGGGTCCGCGCTGGGCTGGGCGCTGGTGATGTGGGCCGCGTACGGCGTGCACCTGTTCGTCCTCGTGCGGACCCAGGAGCTGGGGGACGACGCGCCGGACCGGCTGCTGCTGAGCACCGGCGCGTACGCCCTGGCGTGGACCGCAGGGTTTCTGTTCGTTGTCGCGCCCGCCGGGTTCGGGGTGCGGGAGCTGGCGCTGGTCGTGGCGCTGGCCCCGGTCCTGGACAGCGGGGCCGCGCTCGCCCTTGCGGGGCTGTCCCGGGTCCTGATGACGCTGGGCGACCTCGGGTGGGGAGCGGTCGGGGCGCTGCTGCGTCCTGGTGCCGTTCGGGCTGGTTCCGGAGGAGAGGCGACGGAGGTGGCTGGTGTGACCAAGGTCAAGTCGGAGGGCAGCTCTGCCGAGTCCTGACAGGGCCGTCGGACGCACCGGTCCCGGTCTGACCTCGGAGGACACCGATGCGCGCACCACGGACGCGGACCTCCTGGACGGGGCTGGGCGTGCTGGTCGGCGCGCTGGCGCTGTCCGCGGCCGCTGCCCCCGCCGCGTCGGGAGCCACGGTCGAGGTCGCCCAGCGGCCCGCCGACGGCGTGTTCGTGGTCGAGGGTCGCGGCTGGGGCCACGGCCGGGGGATGTCGCAGTGGGGCGCCCAGGGCGCGGCGACCGCCGGGGTCGACGCCAACGCGATCCTGTCCGCCTACTACCCGGGCACCACCCGAACGGTGCTGGAGCCGGCCCCGATCCGCGTTCAGCTGTCCGGTGACGAGGGTGCCGACACCGTCGTCCACGCCGCCCAGGGGCTCACCGTCACCGACCTGGCCAGCGCAGCGACCACGCCGCTGCCCGCCGGGCCCACCCGCTGGCGGGTCGCCGTCGACAGCACGGGGCTGCGGGTCGAGTCGCTGACCGGCACGGTGTGGAGCGCCTTCGCCCTCGGCGTGGGTCCCCTCTCCGGACCGGTGCGGTTCAGCGGTCCGGAGTTCGTTCGGGTCGTCTACCCGAGCGGTGCCAGCCGCGACTACCGCGGGGCCGTCCAGGCCGTGCGGACCGCTTCCACCACGCTGGCCAGCGTCGCCATCCTGCCGCTGGAGGACTACCTCCTGGGCGTCGTGCCGCGCGAGGCCCTCGCGTCCTGGAAGCCCGCCGCGCTGCAGGCGCAGGCGATCGCCGCGCGGTCCTACTCGGCGAACAAGCGCGAGCGCGTCGCCGGCACCGGGTCGTGGGACATCTGCGACACCACGTCCTGCCAGGTGTTCGCGGGCAGCCGCAGCTACACGGCGGCCGGCGTCGCCACCGAGCTCGAGCCGGCCACGACGACGCAGGCCGTGCGCGCCACCGCAGGTGTCGTGCGCACCTCGGGCGGGCGCAGCATCTTCGCGGAGTTCAACAGCAGCAACGGCGGCTGGTCGACCAAGGGCGACTTCGCCTACCTCGTCGCCCAGCGCGACGGCTGGGACGGCCTGGTGCCCAACTCGGTGCACAGCTGGAAGGCGACGCTGCGGGCGACCGACCTCGAGCGTCGCTTCCCGGCCGTGGGGACGCTGAAGCGGATCCGGGTGACGGCCCGCGACGGCGGTGGCGAGTGGGGCGGCCGGGTCACGTCGGTCATCCTGGAGGGCGTGAGCAGCAGCGGAGCCCCGACCAGCGTCGCGACCACCGGGGCGGGGGTCTACGCGTCCCGGTCCTGGCCCGGCAGCAGTGACGGGCTCAAGTCCTCGTGGTGGCGGATCCCGGCGACCACGACCACGACCATCGAGGACCGTCGGGCGACGTCCGGCCGAGCCCCGACGATGCCGTTCAAGGGCTCCGGGCCCGCCGCCCCGTCACGATGAGCGGCCCGATGTGAGGGTGTCGGTCCTGCTCGAGCAGTGCCTGGCGCCCGTGCCCGGCGGCACCGGTCGCTACAGCCGCGAGGTCGCCGCAGCGCTGGCCCGGCAGGCCGGCCCCGCCGACCGCGTCTGCGGCGTCGTGGCGTGGCACCGGTCAGTGGACGCCGCTCGGGTACCCGGCGTCTACGGCCCCCGTCGGCTGCCGCTCCCGCGCCGGGCCGTGGTGGCCGCGTGGGAGCGCGGCCGGCCCGTCCCGGGTGGGTCGTGGGGTGACGTGCTGCTCGCACCGACGCCGCTGCACCCGCCCGGTGGAGGCGCGCCGACCCTCGTCGTCGTGCATGACGCCGTCCCGTGGACGCACCCCGAGACGCTGACACCGCGCGGGGTGGCGTGGCACCGGTCGCAGGTCGGGCGCGCTGCTCGTGAGGCCGCCCTCGTCGTGGTGCCGACCCGGGCGGTCGCCGACGAGCTGGCCCGGCATCTCACGCTGCCACGGGTGCTGGTCGTGGGTGAGGGCGTCAGCGGTGACCTGGCCGTACCGTCCGACGCGGACGCCCGGGCCGCCCGCCTCGACCTGCCCGAGCGCTTCCTCCTGACCGTCGCGACCCTGGAGCCGCGCAAGGGCCTGGACGTCCTGTTGACCTCGCTCGCGATGCCCGGCGCGCCTGAGCTCCCGCTGCTGTGCGCCGGGCAGCCCGGGTGGGGCGGCCAGGACCTGCTCGCCCAGGCCACCGCTGCAGGGCTGCCGGCGGGGCGCGTCCGGCTGCTCGGCCGGGTCAGCGACGCCGACCTGGCGGTCCTGCTCGACCGGGCTCGTGCGCTGGTCGTCCCGAGCCGGGCCGAGGGGTTCGGGCTGCCGCTGCTCGAGGCGATGGCGGCCGGTACGCCGGTCGTCACGAGCGACGCCCCGGCTCTGGTGGAGGTGGGCGGCGGCGCCGCCCGCGTGAGCCCGCTCGAGCCGTCAGTCCTCGCCCTGGCCCTGGCCGAGGTGGCCGACGACGACGCCCTGCGAACACGCATGGTGAAGGCGGGTCTGGCGCGGGCCGCGGCCTTCACCTGGGACCGCACCGGGCGGGAGCTCTGGACGGCGCTGCGCACGGTGTGCGCGGCGTGATCGGCGTAGGCTCGGCCCCCACCAGGGCACAGTCCCCCCACCACCCCCGGGAAGGAGCCGACGCTTGTCCGGCGGCACGTCATCGTCAGGCCTGAGCGGCCCACGGGTCCTGGTTGACGCCACGGCCGTCCCGGCTGACCAGGGCGGTGTCGGGCGCTACGTCGACGGGCTGGTCGCCGCCCTCGCCGCCGCTGGTGCCGATCTCGCGATCGTCTGCCAGCGCGCCGACGCCGAGCGCTACGGCCGGCTCGACCCGGACGCCCGCGTCGTCGCGGGTCCCGCCGCCATCGCGCACCGCCCGGCCCGCCTGGCCTGGGAGCAGACCGGCCTCCCGCTGGTCGCCCAGCAGGTCGAGGCCCAGGTCGTGCACTCCCCGCACTACACGATGCCCCTGCGCGCCGGCCGGCCCGTCGTGGTCACCCTCCACGACGCGACCTTCTTCACCGGCCCCGACCTGCACAGCGCGGTCAAGGGCACCTTCTTCCGGTCCGCGACCCGCACCGCGCTGCGCCGTGCCGACCGCGTGATCACCCCGTCCAACGCCACCCGCGACGAGCTCACCCGGGTCCTCGAGGCCGACGCCACGTCGATCGACGTGGCCTACCACGGCGTCGACTCCACGACCTTCCGTCGACCGAACGAGGCCGAGAAGCGCCGTGTGCAAGCACGTCTCGGACTCGCGGGCCAGAGCTACATCGCCTTCCTCGGCACGCTCGAGCCGCGCAAGAACGTGCCTGGCCTGATCCGCGCATGGGTGCAGGCCTGCGAGGGCCGCGAGCTCACGCCCGCGCTCGTGCTGGCCGGCGGCTCCGGCTGGGACGACACCATCGACGGCGCCATCGCCGAGGTGCCCTCTCATCTGCGCGTCCTGCGCCCGGGCTACCTGCGCTTCGGGGACCTGCCGGGCTTCCTGGGCGGCGCGACGCTGGTGGCCTACCCGAGCCTCGGCGAGGGCTTCGGCCTGCCGGTGCTCGAGGCGATGGCCTGCGGCGCGCCGGTGCTCACCACCGAGCGCCTGTCGCTGCCCGAGGTCGGGGGTGACGCGGTCGCCTACACCGAGCCCGACCCCGCCTCCATCGCCACCGCGCTCACCGGGCTGCTCGACGACCCCGACCGCCGGGCCGCGCTTGGCGAGGCCGGTCACGAGCGCTCGTTCCAGTTCACCTGGGCGGCCAGCGCCGAGGCGCACATGGCGAGCTACGCCCGCGCGCTCGCGTCGTGAGCGCCCTTCTGCGATGAGCCCGCGACCCCGATGAGTGGGGCACAGCTGCGCGTCGTCGTCGTCACGTTCTCCCCCGGGGACACCCTCACCTCGTTCCTGACCACGCTGCAGACCGCTGCGCCGTACGAGGTGGTGCTCGCCGACAACGGCAGCACCGACGGTGCTCCCGAGCGGGCCGTCGGACCGAGTGTGCGCCTCCTGCCGACGGGGGCCAACGTCGGCTACGGCCGGGCCGCCAACCTCGGGGCGTCCGGCTTCGCGGGTGACTGGCTCGTCGTCGCCAACCCCGACGTGACGTGGTCGCCCGGGGCGCTGGACGAGCTGCTCGCCGCCGCCGTGCGCTGGCCGGGAGCCGGTTGCCTCGGGCCGGCGATCCGCACCACCGGCGGACGGCTCTACCCCTCGGCGCGCGCCTTCCCGTCGCTGGGTCGGGGCATCGGCCACGCGCTGTTCGGCTGGTGGTGGCCGGCCAACCCGTGGACCCGGGCCTACCGCGCCGAGGCCGGCTCCCCGGTCGAGGGCACGACCGGCTGGCTGTCCGGCTCCTGCATGCTGCTGCGCCGCGAGGCCTTCGAGGCGGTCGGCGGCTTCGATCCCTCGTACTTCATGTACTGCGAGGACATGGACCTGTGCCGGCGGCTCGCGGAGGCGGGCTGGTCCAACGTCTACGTGCCCTCGGCGGTCATCACCCACGAGGGCGGCCACGCCACCTCGCGCTCCGCGGGCCCGATGCTGCGTGAGCACCACCGGGCGCTCTACCGCTACCTTTCGCGGCAGTACAGCCGGCCCGCCCAGGCCCCGGTCCGCGCCGTGCTCGGGGTCGGGCTGCTGCTGCGCTACCTGCTGGCCGCCCGCGTCCGTGCCATCGGCGAGGGCGCCGCTCCCACCCGCTCGGCCACCGTCCTGGAGGACTCGTGAGGCATGCCCTGATCCTGGCGGGGGGCTCGGGTACCCGGCTCTGGCCGTACTCCACAGCGGCCCTGCCCAAGCAGCTGGTCCCGCTGCTCGACGGGCGGTCACTGCTCGACGTCGCGGTGGCCCGCGCGGCCTCGGTCGTCCCGCGCTCCCAGGTGTGGCTGGGTGCGGGGGAGCAGCTGCGGGCGGCGGTGTCCGAGGTCGACGGCTTGCGCGCCGACCGCCTTGTCGTGGAGCCGTCGGGACGCGACACGCTGCCGGCGGTCGCCCTCGGGTGCGCGGTCATCGCCGCCCAGGACCCGGATGCCGTCATCGCGGTGCTGACCGCTGACCACCTGATCGAGCCCCTCGCGTCGTTCGCCGCCACCCTCGACCAGGCCTTCGCGCTGGCCGAGCAGCGCGACGACTCCCTGGTCACGTTCGGCGTCGTGCCGGACGCGCCCGCCACCGGCTTCGGCTACCTCGAGCTGGGCGAGGCCCTGGGCGACGGCCACGTCGTGGCGTCGTTCCGCGAGAAGCCCTCGCTCGAGCGGGCCACCGAGTTCGTCGCTGCCGGGCCGTCGCGCTACCTGTGGAACAGCGGCATGTTCGTCTGGCGCGCGTCGACGCTGCTGCGCGCGGTCGACGCGTTCGTGCCCGAGGCGGCGCCGGTCCTGCGCGAGATGGGCGCTGCCTACGGCACTCCCGCGTGGGAGGCCCTCGCCCGTGACGCCTGGCCGTCGCTGGTCAAGCGAAGCATCGACTACGGCGTCATGGAGCCGGCGTCGCTGTCGACCGACTTCACGGTCGTCGCGCTGCCGCTGGCCGCGCGCTGGCTGGACATCGGCTCGTGGCCCGCGTACGGCGAGGCGATCGGTGTCGACGCGTCCGGCAACGCCGTGGGCGCCGCCCGCACGGTCCTGCACGAGAGCACCGGCAACGTCGTGGCGTCCTCCGACCCCGAGCACCTGGTCGCCCTGGTCGGCTGCGAGGGCCTGGTGGTCGTGCACACCCCGAGCGCCACGCTGGTCATGCCCGCGGCCAAGGCGCAGCAGGTCAAGGACCTGCACGCACGCGTGGTCGAGGTCGCGCCCGAGCTCGCCTGAGCCGAGCGTCTGCGACCCTGTCCCCGTGCTGCACATCACCGGGCTCGACGACGGCCGGCTCCTGCTCGACCTGCCCTGGTCGGTGCCGCTCGAGCAGTGGCCGGAGGACCAGCTGGTGGCGCTGCCCCGCGGCATCTCCCGCCACGTCGTGCGCTTCGTCCGCGTCGAGGGCCTGGTCTACGCGGTCAAGGAGGTCGGCCAGCACGCCGCGCTCAAGGAGTACCGCCTGCTGCGGGCGATGGAGCCGCTGGACGTGCCGTGCGTCGAGGTCGTCGCGATCATCGACGGCCGTACCGCGTCAGGCGGCGGGGACCTCGAGCCGGCGCTGATCACACGCCACCTGCAGTTCTCCCTGCCCTACCGGGCGCTGTTCTCGCAGACCCTGCGACCCGACACAGCCGTGCGGCTGCTCGACGCGCTGTCCCTGCTGCTGGTGCGGCTGCACTCCGAGGGCTTCTACTGGGGCGACTGCTCGCTGTCCAACACGCTGTTCCGACGCGATGCCGGCGCGTTCGCGGCCTACCTCGTCGACGCCGAGACAGGGGAGCTGCACCACACCCTCTCGGACGGGCAGCGGTCCTACGACCTCGACATCGCCCACGGCAACATCATCGGTGAGCTGCTCGACCTGCAGGCCGGCGGACTGCTCGACGAGAAGGTCGACCCCTTCGCCACCGGCGACTCCGTGCTGGCCCGCTACCGCACGCTCTGGTCCGAGCTCACCGACCCGGAGGACATCGGCATCGGCGAGCGGCACCGGATCGCGGCGCGCGTCGAGCGGCTGAACTCGCTCGGCTTCGACGTCGAGGAGCTGCAGATCACCACCGACGCGGGCGGGACGACGATCCGGATCCAGCCCAAGGTGGTCGATGCCGGTCACCACTCGCGGCGGCTGCTGCGCCTGACCGGCCTGGACGCCGAGGAGAACCAGGCCCGACGCCTGCTCAACGACCTCGATGCCTACCGCACCAGCGCGGCCTCCGACGCCGACGAGGAGATCGCCGCGCACCAGTGGCTGGCGGGGGTCTTCCAGCCCTCGGTCGCCGCCGTGCCGAAGGAGCTGCGCGGCAAGCTCGAGCCGGCCGAGCTGTTCCACGAGGTGCTGGAGCACCGGTGGTTCCTGTCCGAGGAGGCGGGCCGCGACGTCGGGATGGTGCCGGCCGTCGCGTCGTACGTCCGGGAGATCCTCCCGACCAAGCCGGACGAGCGCGCGGTGCTGGGGCAGCGCCTCGGGGCGCCCAGCGTCGACTGACGCGGCGGCCCCCTGCGCTGGGCGGCACCGTGGTCGCATGTGCCGCAGCATCAAGACCCTCCGCCCGCCGTTCACCGACGACGTGGGGGCCGACGACGTGCACGCCGCGGCCCTGCAGTACGTCCGCAAGGTCGCCGGCATGCGCGCGCCCTCGACGGCGAACGTCGCGGCGTTCGCGGCCGCCGTCGAGCAGGTGGCGGCCAGCACGCTGCAGCTGCTTGACGCGCTGGTCGTCCGCGGCTCCGGCGCGCGGCTGACGTGGGCTGAGCCACCGGTGACGACGGCGTGACAACCGTAGGGCGGGGAAGGTCGACGGCATGAAGCGCGTCCCTGCCGTCCTCGCCCTGCTGGCTGCCTTCCTGCTGCTCGGCGCCGCCACGGTCTCGGCTCAGACGGTCACCGCGGTCGACGACATCGTCGACGAGCTGCGCCAGGACCAGGTCTTCCTCGCCCCTGACGCACAGGTCCCGCTCGACGAGCCCGACGTCGGTGCGGCGGTCCGGTCGTCCGAGGTGACGGTCTACGTGGCCGGCGTCTCGCAGGCCACGGCCGACCGGGCGGGCAGCAGAGCCGCGCTGACGGACGACATCGGCCGTGCGCTCCAGGACCCGAGCGCGGTCGTCCTCGTGATCACCGACGCCCCGGACGTGTGGGCCGCCGAGGCCACCGCGCTGCGCGAGCGGGGTGTGGACGCGGGGGCCGCCCTCGAGCAGGTCAACGTCCGCGGGGACTTCGACGAGCAGAACGTCACCGGCCTGGTCCGTGACTTCGTCGACGTCCTTGGCGAGCAGCTCGCGGCGGGTGGCGGCGGGGGGTCTGCTGGCGGCACGTCGCTGACGCCGCTCCTGCTGCTCGGCGCCGTCGGCGGTGGCGGCTACCTGCTCGTCCGGTCCCGACGGCAGGGCAAGGCGCGCACGCAGGAGCTGGCGGACCTGCGTGCCGACGTCGAGTCGCTGCACGGCCGGCTCGGCAGCGACGTGCAGCTGCTCGCGCCGGGGGATGACCCGGTCGCCGAGCAGGCGCTGGCCGACGCCGCGGAGCGCTACGGCGCCACCGGGGCGCTGATGTCCCGGGCCGACAGCCCCGGCGAGTTCGCGGCAGCCCGGCGCACCGCGATCGAGGGCATCACCGCGGCGCGCGTCGTCCGCGCGCGGCTCGGGCTCGACCCCGGGCCGGACGTGCCGATGCCCGCGGCCGAGGTGCCGACCCTGGTCGAAGAGTCGCGGGTCCGGATCGGCGACGAGGAGTACGAGGGCTCCCCGGACTACCGCCCGGGTCACGCCCACTACTACGAGGGCGGCTACTACGGCGGCCGTCCGGTGCCGTCAGGCTGGTACGCCACGCCGTTCTGGCAGGGACTGCTGCTCGGCGGGCTCGTGTCCGGCAGCCGCCGTCGGTCGGGCTGGCCGTCGGGCTGGTCCTCGGGCGGGGTGCGGCGCGGCGGCTCCAGCGGCTTCGGCGGCGGCGGGGGCGGTGGCTGGGGCAGCGGTGGCGGTCGTGGTGGCGGCGGTCGACGCGGAGGTGGCTGGTGATCATCATCGGCGGTGGGGGAGGCCTGGCGCTGCTGTTGCTCCTGGCCTTCCTGGTCCTGTTCGTGGTCCTGCCGATCGCGCTGCTGCGGGCCGCCCACCGCGCCGTGTCGTCGCCGGCGCCAGGCTGGGCCGGGGCGTACGAGGAGCCACGATGGGAGCTCCCCCGGGAGCCCGCGCTGCCGCCCGTCTCACCGGGTGAGGTGTCCTCGCTGCGGGACCGGCTCGGGCACGACGTGCGCACCCTGGACCCGCGCGGCGACCGGGTGGCCAGGCAGGCGCTTGCCGACGCCTCGGAGCGCTACAGCACCTGCAGTGCCCTGCTCGAGCGGGCCGACTCGCAGGCGCAGCTGCGCACCGCCTGGCTGGCGGCGGCCGAGGGGCTGTCCGCCTCGCGGCTCGTCCGCACCCGGCTGGGACTCGACCCCGGGCCGGAGATCCCGCTGCCCCCCAGTGGCCCCACGCTCGCGGGACCGACCCGCATCGAGGTCGACGGCCGCGCCCACGTCGGCGGTGCGACGTACGGCCCCGGTCGGGCGCACTGGTTCCCCGGCGGCTCCTACGGCGGGCGCTACGTCCCCGCTGGCTGGTACGACGCGCCGTTCTGGCCCGGCGCTCTCGTGCTCGGCAGCCTCGGCGCCCTGGGCGGGCTGGCCCTCGGTGGCCTGGCCGCCGGCGCGATGTTCGGCGACGACCTCGACGCCGGCTGGGGGGACGGAGGTTGGGGCATCGGCGGTGGTGGCGGCGGTGGCTGGGGTTCCGGTGACGGCGGCTGGGGCGGTGGGGGAGACCTCGGCGGTGGCGGCGACTGGGGCGGCGGCGACTGGTAGACCGGCCGTTCACGGCGCGCGGCTCAGCTGAGCGGGCGGCCCTGCTCGTCGAGGTGGTCGCGCCAGCTGCGGGTCGGCCGGTAGCCGAGCAGCCGCTCAGCCTTGGCGCAGGAGATCCCGCTGGCGTCCGGCCGGGAGAGCGGGCGGACCTCGATCTGCTCGCCGTAGTGCTCGGCCATCGCTGCCGCCAGGTCGCGTCCGCCGACGTTGTCCGGCGAGGCGATGTAGAAGACCTCGTGGCCGGGGAGGTCCGAGGCGACGGCGAGCACGATGGCGTCGGCCAGGTCCTCGGCGTCGATGTAGGACCAGATGCCCTCGGAGGTCAGCGACCGGTCCGCCAGCAGCGGTCCGAGGTTCTGCGCGTAGTTGTCGGCGTTCTGGACCCAGCTCGGCCGGATCGTGATGCAGCCGAGGTCGGAGCGGCGGACCGCGGCGTCCATGAGCTGCTCGCCGAAGTGCTTGGCCAGGGCGTACGGGTCCTGCGGCGCGATCGGGTGCTCCTCGTCGACCGGGACGTAGACCGGCAGGACCGGCCGCTCGGGGAAGAAGAACCCCGGGACCGTCTCGGAGGAGATGTTGACCAAGCGCGGGACGCCCCAGCGCACGGCCGCCTCGAGCACGTTGAAGGTCGACATGAGGTTGTTCGCGAACACCGTGTGCGCGGGGTTCCGGGTCGGTTCGGGGATCGCCGCCGCGTGCACCACCGCGTCGTGGCCCCGCACCACGGCGTACGCGTCGCCGGCGTCGGTGAGGTCGGCCTGGAGGTAGGCCGCCGCCCCCGGCTCCGGCCGGTCGAAGGTCGGGCGGGCGACGTCGACGCCGGTGACGTCGTGGCCCGCCGCAAGAAGTGCTGAGGACGTGGCCCGGCCGACCTTGCCGAGGGCACCGGTGAGGAGTACGCGCATGCGCCGGACCTTAAGCCCGACCCGGGACAGCCCGCCCGACGCCCCCGGACAAAGCGGAATCCCCAGGGTCAGGGTACTGGGGATTCCGCTCCGTCGCGAGAACGGCGGGGGTCAGCGGTAGGTGACGGCGTCCGGGGGCAGGTGGGCGTGCTCGTTGAAGGTCACCAGCGTCGTGCCGCGGGCACCGAAGGCGAGCTTGGTGATCGCCCCGTTGACGGCGACGCGGTTGAGGGCGACCACGCCATCGGCGCCGAGCCCGAGCAGCTCGGCGCAGACGGCGGCGATGACCCCGCCGGAGGTGAACACGACGGCGTCGCGCCCTGAGGACAGGCTGCTCACCAGGTCGGCCAGGGCCAGGACGACGCCGCCGGAGAACACGGGCCAGCCGCCGTGGTCGCCGTCGCGGACCCAGGAGGCGAGCGCCAGGTCGAGCAGCCGCTGCATCGAGGCCGAGGTGCCGTCGTGCCGGGTCTCGCTGTCAACGACGTAGCGCTTGAGCAGGCCGAGGTGGTCGTACTCGTCCCATCGACCGTCGACCTGCAGCGGGAGGTCGGGCACGGCGATCGTGCCGGTGTCGCGCTGCCGGCGCAGCGTCCCGCTGATCGCGACGGGCGAGCGCAGCCCGCGGGCGGCCAGCGCCTCGCCGACGACCCGCGCCTGCTCGCGCCCGAGGTTCGACAGGTGGTCGTAGTCCTCGGCGCCGAAGGACGCCTGGCCGTGCCGGACGAGGTGGACGACGGGCATGCGCAACCTCCTGGAGCGGAGGCAGGTCCTCCGGGCTGCAGTGTGGCCGACCGGCGGGCAGGGGCGGACGCGGGGGACACTGCGGGCGTGACCCCTTCGACAGCAGCCCTGGCCGCCGGCTACGCCCTGGCGGTGCCCTTCACGCTGTTCACGCCCGGTTTCCTGCGGCTGTGGCGCCGACGCGAGCCGGCGGTGTATGCCGCGGCACAGGGCGGCGCGCTGCTCATCGTCGCCGGCTGGGCGGCTCGCGGGGACGTGCCTGCGGCGCTCGGCAACAGCGCCTGGCTGCTGGGCTTCGGTGCGGCCTACGCCGCAGAGGGCCGAAAGCGGAGCCGCTCAGCCGGCTGACAGCCGGCCATCGGCGAGCACCAGCACCCGATCGGCCACCGCCGCCGCCCGGGGGTCGCCCTTGGCCACGACGACGACGGCCCTGCCGCCGTCGGCGCGCGCCCGAACGACCGACAGCGCCGTACGCACCCCTGCGCCGTCGAGGTAGCCCAGCGGCTCGTCGAGCAGCAGCACCGGTCCGGGGTCGGACAGGGCCCGGGCGAGCCGGACCCGCTGGCGCTCACCACCGGACAGCGTCCAGAGCTCGCGGTCGAGCAGCTGCCCGGCGTCGAGCTCGTCGAGCGCGAGCTGCCCAGCGAGCGAACCGACCACGTCGTGCGGCTCCCAGTCCTGCCCCGGAGGCTGGGGAAGCAGCGTGCCCGGGAGCAGACGGAGCAGGCTGCTGGTCCCGCAGCCGTCCTCGCCGGTGAGCACCACCAGCTCGCCGGCGGCCACCTCGACGGCGACGTCGGCGAGCACGACCCGGTCGTCGTACGACAGGCAGAGGCCGGCAGCGGCGAGCCCGGTCAGGACAGCGCGACCGTCAGGTCGGGCTCGGTGGCGGCGCGGACGTCGTCGACGCTGACGCCCGGCGCCGTCTCGCGCAGCACCAGCCCCTCGGGCTCGACGTCGAGGACCGCCAGGTCGGTGATGATCCGCTGGACACAGGCCAGCCCGGTCAGCGGCAGGGAGCACTCCCGCACGACCTTGAAGCCGCCACCGCGCGGCGAGTGCTCCATCATCACCAGCACCCGCTTCGCGCCGTGGACCAGGTCCATCGCGCCGCCCATGCCCTTGACCATCTTGCCGGGGATCATCCAGTTGGCCAGGTCACCCGTCTGGGAGACCTGCATCGCGCCGAGGACCGCGACGTCGACGTGACCGCCACGGATCATCCCGAAGGACGAGGCGGAGTCGAAGTACGACGAGCCGGGGAGCACCGTGACGGTCTCCTTGCCGGCGTTGATCAGGTCCGGGTCGACTGCGTCCTCGAACGGGTAGGGCCCCACGCCGAGCACGCCGTTCTCGGAGTGCAGGACGACGTGGACGCCGTCCGGGATGTGGTTGGGCACCAGGGTCGGCAGGCCGATGCCGAGGTTCACGTACTGCCCGTCGGTCAGCTCGAGGGCGACCCTCGCTGCCAGCTCGTCACGCGTCAGCACGGGACACCGTCCTCTTCTCGATGCGCTTCTCGACACCCGGCACGTGCACGACGCGCTGCACGAAGATCCCGGGGGTGTGGATGGTGGCGGGGTCGAGGCCACCGGGCTCGACGAGCTCCTCGACCTCCGCGATCGTGAGGCGACCGGCGGCCGCGCAGAGCGGGTTGAAGTTGGCCGCGGTCTTCTCGTAGACCAGGTTGCCGTGACGGTCTCCGTAGCGGGCGTGCACCAGGGCGAAGTCGGTGGTGATCGCGCGCTCAAGGACGAAGACCTGGCCGTCGAACTCGCGCACCTCCTTGGCCTCGCTGGCCATCGCGACCCCGCCCGACCCGTCGTAGCGGCGGGGCAGTCCGCCGTCAGCGACCTGCGTCCCGACGCCGGCCGGGGTGAAGAACGCCGGGATGCCCGCGCCGCCGGCCCGCAGCCGCTCGGCGAGGGTGCCCTGGGGGGTCAGCTCGACCTCGAGCTCACCGCCGAGGAACTGCCGCTCGAACTCCTTGTTCTCCCCGACGTAGGAGCCGGTGGTGCGGCGGATGCGCTTGGCGGCCAGCAGGCTGCCGAGCCCCCACTCGTCCACGCCGCAGTTGTTGCTCACCGTCTCGAGATCGGTGACCCCGGACTCGAGCAGCGCGTCGATGAGCGCTTGGGGAATGCCGCACAGGCCGAACCCGCCCACCGCCAGCGACGACCCGCTGATGATGTCGGCTACGGCCTCGGCGGTGGTGCCGATCTGCTTGTCCACGCGATCTCCCTGGTCCGGCGGTCCTGCCGCGGACCTTAGGCCACAACGCCTGAGGCACGATGTGCGGCATGTCCGCACCGGCTGCGCTGCGTCCTAACGCGGCCACGACCTGGCGTCCGGCGCTGCCGGTCGACGTGCGGCGCACGCTGTCCCCGCTGCACCGCGGCCGGGCCGACCCGACCCACCGCGTGACCGACGACGGCGCGGTCTGGCGCACGTCCGTGCTGCTGACAGGCGCGACGACGTACCGCCTCGCGCAGCGCAGTCTGCACGAGATCACCTGCGAGGCATGGGGAGACGGCGCGCAGGAGCTGGTTGCCGGGGTGCCGGACCTCCTGGGCGGACGCGACACCGCCGAGGGGTTCGAGCCCCGGCACGCCCTTCTCGCCGCGTCGGCCCTGCGCCACCCCGGGCTCCGCGTGCCGCGCACGGGTCGGATCGTCGAGGCGCTGGTCCCGGCGGTGCTCGAGCAGAAGGTCACCGGCAAGGAGGCTCGGCAGTCCTTTCGCCTCCTGACGCACCGCTTCGGGGCGCCGGCCCCTGGTCCGGCCCCGGAGGGCATGTGCCTGCCGCCGACGGCGCAGGCCTGGCGCACCATCCCGTCGTGGGAGTGGCACCGGGCCGGCGTCGACCCGAAGCGGTCGCGCACCATCTGCCACGCCATGCAGTACGCCGCCCGGCTCGAGGAGGCCGCCGGCATGGCACCGGACGACGCAGCCCGCCGCCTCTCGGCGGTCCCGGGCATCGGTCCGTGGACCGTGGCCGAGGTCGCGCAACGGGCGCTCGGCGACAGCGATGCCCTCAGCGTCGGCGACTGCCACCTGTCGCAGTACGTGGGCTGGGCCCTGGCCGGCCGGCCGCTCGACGACGACGGCATGGTCGCGCTGCTCGAGCCGTGGCGGCCGCACCGCTACCGCGTCGTCCGCCTGCTGGAGTGCAGCGGCTTCGCCAAGCCGCGCTTCGGGCCACGGATGACCGTCCAGGACCACCGCTCCCACTGACCCCGTCTCGGGCTGCGGGGGTCGCCGTCCTGGGGCAGGATCGGCCCATGAGGGACCTCGACGACCCCCTTCTCCTCGCCGCCATGGCGGCCTACGTCCGCCTGGCCGACCAGCTCGACGCGACCGCCGCGCTCGGGAGCCAGGCCCGTAACCTGCTCGACCAGGCGGAGGCCAAGGCCATGGCGGGCCTGGCGCTGCGCCGTCGGTTGGTCGAGCTCGGTTGGACGCAGCCGGAGCTCTCCCGGACGTCCCACGACAGGGTGTCAGCGCAGAAGTGAGAACGCTGCCGGGTCGCGCGGCGGTCGCGGGGCGGCCGGCGCAGCGGCACGGCCGACGGCCACCGCACCCATCGGCTCCCAGCTCGGGTCCAGGTCGAGGACCTGCTGGACGACGTCGGGGCAGAACAGCGTGCTGCTGACCCAGGCGCTGCCCAGACCCTCGGCGGCCAGCTGGACCAGCAGGTTCTGCACGCCGGCCCCCATGGCCACGAGGAACATCCGCTCCTCGGCCCGGGCGCGGCGCTCGTCGGGGTAGGCGTGGGCGCCGTCGCGCACCAGGCACGGCACCACGACGTACGGCGCTGCGCGCAGGACATCCCCCCGCCGCAGGCGCCGCTGGATGCTGTCCGGGCTGAACCCGTCGGCCTCCAGGTCGCTCGCCCAGCGAGCGGCCATCGCGTCCAGGAACCGGGTGCGGCGCTGCTCGACCAGCACGAACCGCCACGGCGTCGTGTGGTGGGGCGCCGGTGCGGTGACGGCGGCGTCGACCGCGCGCAGGACCACCGCGCGGTCGACCGGCTCGTCGCTGAAGCTCCGGACGGTGCGGCGCAGGGCCAGCGTGCTCCGGTGGGCCTCGGTGGTCCCGAGGCTGAACCAGTCCTGCGCCGCCGGCCGGACCAGGGCGGTCGCGTCGCGTCCGTCGTCGGGCAGCTCCAGCCCCCGCACCACGGCCACCGGGACGCCGTCGGCCTTGCCCTTGACCAGCTCAGCGGCGGCGGCGAGCTCGTCGGCGACGGCGATCTCGGTGACCTCGAGGACGGCGCCGAAGCTGTCGGCGGTGCCGCGGGAGTCGCGGATCGGCGCGAGGCCGGCGACCCCGATGGCCTGGTCGACCTGGCCCTGGCGCCACGGCCGACCCATCGTGTCCGAGACGACGACGGCGACCTGACGACCGGTCAGCTCGTGCAGCCGGTCGCGCAGGGCGCTCGCGCTCGCGTCGGGATCGATCGGCAGCAGGGCGATCTCGTCGCCGCGGACGTTGCTCGCATCGACGCCGGCGGCGGCGAGCACCAGGCCGTTGCGGTTCTGCGCGATCGTGGTCGTCCCGCGCCGGGCCACGACGCGGACGGTCTCCTCGTCGACCGCCTGCCGCCGCACCGCCTCGCGGTCAGCGCCTGGGGGCACCGCGACCAGGCGCCCCTCGGCCTTGCTGAGCAGCTTGCTGGTGACCACGAGGACGTCGCCGTCGAGCAGCACGACGGCGGCCGCGATCAGCGCGGCCACGTCGTCACCGGGTCGCGCGTCAGGCAGCCCCTGGACGCCGAAGACGGTGTAACCGGGCCGCTCAGGCGCGGGCCGCTCAGGCACCGGCGAGGTCCAGGGCGGCGCGGGCCATCGCCGTCGCCGCCGCAAGGTCGTTCATGAGCAGCGGGACCGCGCGCACCTCGACACCGGGCACCGCGACGCCCTCGTCGGTGCTGTCGACCAGCCAGCCGTCCAGCAGACCGCCCTGGGACCGCGCGCCGTAGTGCTCGGCGATGGCCTGAGCGGTCGTCGCCACGCCGATGGCGGACAGGCACGCGTCTGCCATGCCGCGCACGGGGGCACCGCCGATCACGGGAGACAGCCCGATGACCCGCTTGGCGGCGAGCGCCTCGCGAATGCCCTTGACCTGCAGGATCGTCCCGATGCTGACGACTGGGTTGCTCGGGGGCAGCAGCACGACGTCAGCGGCGTCGATCGCGTCCAGCACGCCCGGCGCCGGCTGGGCCGTCTCGGCCCCGACCGCGACGATCGCCTTCGCCGGCAGGGCCGCGCGGTGGCGCACCCACCACTCCTGGAAGTGGATGACCTTCTCGGCCCCGTCGAGGTCGACCCGCACGTGCGTCTCGACCCGGTCGTCGCTCATCGGCAGCAGCGTCGCGCCCGGCTGCCAACGGGCGCACAGGCCCTGGGTCACCTGCGACAGGGGGAACCCGGCGTCCATCATCTGCCGTCGTACCAGGTGGGTGGCGAGGTCGCGGTCGCCCAGTCCGAACCAGGCGGCCGGCGCGTCGTACGCCTGCAGCTCCTGCTTGGCGTGGAACGTCTCGTCCTGCCGTCCCCAGCCGCGGACGTCGTCGATGCCGCCGCCCAGGGTGTACATCACGGTGTCGAGGTCCGGGCAGATCCGCAGCCCGTAGAGGGTGATGTCGTCGCCGGTGTTGACCACGACGGTCAGCTCGGCGTCGGGCACCGCAGCGCGGACCCCCCGCAGGAAGCGGGCCCCGCCGATACCGCCCGCGAGGGCCACGATGCGCATGGCACCACTGTGCCAGCCCACCGACGTCCTGACCTCGTCGACGAGCTCGAGCGCGCGCGAGGGGCACACTGAGGCCATGAACGAGAATCATGCTCAGGACGCACACGGCGACCCGGCGCACGGGCAGCCGGGGCACGTCCACGACGAGGCCTGCGCGGCAGCGCACGGCGACATCACGCTGCCCGCCGACCAGCGGCGCCTCGTGCTGGTCTTCGTGTCTCCCGTCGCCGCGGAGATGGCGGTGCTCGCCAATCGGCTGTCCTGGCCGGTGACGATCGTCGACCCCGACCCGGCTCGGCTCGGCCCCGACCCCGCGTCCTCCGCCCGGATCGTCGCCTCGATCGCCGACGCCCGGCTCGACGCGGGCTGCGACGTCGTCGTGTGCGACCACGACCGGCCCGAGCTCGGCGACGTCCTGGCCGACGCGCTGGCCGGCCCCACCCGCTGGGTCGGTGTGATGGGGAGCCTGCGCCACACGGCCCCCCACGTCGCGGCGCTGCGCGGACGCGGTCTGCCCGAGGACGTCATCGCCCGCGTGCACCGGCCGATCGGCCTGGACGTGGGCTCCCGGACGCCGCCGGAGATCGCGCTGTCGACGATGGCCGGGCTGCTTGCCGACCGCAACGGCAAGACGGGCGGCCCGTTCCCGACGGCAGCGGAGGTCTGAGATGTGCCCCCCGGAACCGCGCTTCCTCGAGCGGACGCCCTCACAGAAGGCATCGGTCGCAGGAGGCCGCTGTTCCGTGGGGTCCTGCGGCTCGAGGCCGGCACTGGCGTGGGTGACCGGCCCTGGCCCGGAAGCCTCCGTTGCTGCTGGATGAGCACGACCCGCAGCCGGTGGGGGCGTTGGTCCGGCTCAGGCCGTAGGCAGCGGCTGCCGCGCAGACCGGCCTGCGGGGCGTGCTTGTGCCCCGGTCTGGCCGTCCGAGGGCGGTCTGGCCGGGGCGTGGGCTGGGGTGGGTGGGTCAGAACGGTGG
>Ga0335397_10004013_pt1 | contig 19548 bp, 14 predicted proteins | sample MAT04_FD_205740 | JGI IMG/M metagenome (GOLD analysis project Ga0335397, IMG submission 205740) | Freshwater microbial communities from Lake Fryxell liftoff mats and glacier meltwater in Antarctica - MAT-04 (spades assembly) (version 2) ... | reverse complement strand
TCACCGCAGTCATTTTCCAAGATAGTGCGCCGGTGGTTCCGCACTGAGTGTCCGACCAGCCTTCATGATGCGCAGTCCGCACAGAGGAAGATCGAAATGAGTGATCGCACCGTTCTGCGTCGCGTAGCCATCGCGACTGTCGCGCTAACTGGCCTTTCGCTATTTGCGGCGGACTTGCAGGCTGCTAGTCCTAGCGTGGGGTCGGTCTCGCCGAATGGCGGACAACGCGGAACCGAGATCGAGGTTTCCTTCAATGGCGCCCGTCTGGCTGACGCGCAGGAGATTCTTTTCTCCTACCCTGGCATCACGGTGCAAAGTCTCGAGGGCGCCGACGCCGCGGTAAAGACCAAACTCGCCATTGCGCCGGATTGTCGCCTGGGCCAGCATGCGATGCGCGTTCGCACAGCCAGCGGCATCAGCGAACTGCGAACGTTCTACGTCGGCGCCTTGGCTGAAACCAAAGAAGTCGAGCCGAATAGTCAGTTTGGCGAACCGCAAAAGATCGCCCTCGACACCACGATCAGCGGCGTGATCGAAAATGAAGACGTCGACTATTTTTTGGTCGAGGCCAAAAAGGGAGAGCGGATTACCGCTGAAGTCGAGGGCATTCGGCTGGGGTACGCCTTCTTTGATCCGTACGTCGCCATTATGGACATGCAGAGGTTTGAGCTAGCGAGTTCAGATGACGCAGCGCTGGTCTGGCAGGATGCTGTCGCTTCGGTCCTTGCCCCGGCGGATGGAACGTATGTGATTCAACTTCGCGAGACCGCATACGGCGGGTCAGGCGCGTGCATGTATCGACTCCACGTCGGCCGCTATCCGCGCCCACGAGCCGTTGTCCCCTCCGGCGGCAAATTCGGTGAAACTGTCGACATCCGCTGGTTGGGAGACGTCACGGGGGATCGCGCGGAGAAAATTACGCTCCCCACCGGACCGACGCCCAAGTTCGGACTGTTCGCTCAGGACGACAAGGGCATCTCGCCATCGCCCAACGTTTTTCGTCTCGGTGATCTGGGCAACTGCCTCGAAGTCGAGCCGAACGGCGATGCAGCCACTGCCACGCCGTGCGAGGCGCCGATCGCGCTCGGCGGCGTGATTTCGCAGCCAGGGGACATCGATTGCTTCAAGTTCGCCGCCAAGAAGGGACAGGTCTACGACATCCGCGTCTTGGGTCGCGGAATCCGTTCGCCGCTGGACCCAGTGCTCAACGTCAACCGTATTGGCGGACAGGGCGTGGCCGGCAACGACGATAGCGGGGGCCCAGACAGTTACATCCGCTTCACAGCGCCTGAGGATGATGAGTACGTGATCCTGGTGCAGGACCACTTGCGTCGCGGCGGCGTCGAATACGCTTACCGTGTTGAAATCACCACAGTTCGCCCACGCTTGGTGATGGGGCTCCCGGAGCGCCAACAATTTGTCGACATCACGGTCAGCGTTCCGCAGGGGAACCGCACGGCGATGCTCGTCAGCGCGTCGCGCGTCGATTTTGGCGGAGACCTGGCGATCGAACTCAAAGATCTGCCCCCAGGTTTGACGGTGGAGACGGACAAAATGCCAGCCAACCAGACTACGATCCCCGTGCTGGTGACGGCCGCTCCAGACGCGGCGCTCGCAGGCAAGTTGACGGACATTGTCGGCCGGCACGTCGATCCGGCGCAAAACATTGAAGGGCACTTGGACCAGACAACCTCGATGGTCCGCGGACAGAATAACATTAACGTTTGGACGCACTCCAACGAACGTTTGGCGATGGCCGTGACCGAGGCCTCGCCGTTTTCGATTGAGATCATTCAGCCTCAGGTGCCCATTGTCAAAGACGGAGCCATGGATCTGAAGATTCATGCCACCCGCAAAGAAGGATTTACGGCGCCGATCTCGGTTTACATGCTCTACAACCCGCCGGGCGTTGGCTCGCCCAGCGCGGTAACGATTCCAGAAGGGCAGAGCGACGTTGTGATGCCACTGACGGCCAATAGCGGTTCTGAGGTCCGAGTGTGGAAGATCGCCGCCATGGCTTCGGCCACGGTTGGCAATGGATCGGTGCTGGTCTCTTCGCAATTGGCGAATCTGGAAATCTCTGACCCGTTTGTCAGCTTCGCGTACATCGCTTCGGCGGTGGAAAAGGGGAAAGAGACAGACGTCGTTATCAACGTCACTAAGAACAAAGACTTCGAAGGACCGGCCAAGGTCGAACTGCTAGGTCTACCGAACGAAATCACCACGGCCGTGGGCGAGATCAACAAGGACTCCAAGGAGTTGGTCTTCCACGTAAAGACCACGGCCAATTCTCCGGCCGGCAAGCATAAGACATTGCTCGCCCGCGCAATGGTCGTGGCCAACGGTGAGCCTATCACGCACATGATCGGCGGCGGCGAATTGCGAGTCGATGAACCACTCCCACCGAAAGCGAACGAGCCAGCGCCCGCAGCGCCCATGCCTGCCGCCGCGCCCATGCCGGAGAAGCCGCCCGAGAAGCGGCTAACGCGGCTGGAACAATTGCGGCTCGATCGCGAAAAAGAAAAGGCAGCCGCCAAGGCAAAAGCAGCCGCGCCTGAAGTAGTCCCCGCCGCGCCGGCGCCGGAAGCGGCCCCTCCGGCAACGCCACCCGCTGCTCCACCAGCGGCGCCGGCTGCAGCTGCGCCTGCAGCCCCAGCTACGCCGTAATACCGCTCAATTGTTCAAAACAGAGTCCGTTTTTGACTTCGCAGACAGAAGTCGCCATGGATCGAGCAGGTTGCCGGAAGCAACCGACCGCGCTATCGATCAACAGGAGATAAAACGCGTGATTGCCAATCGAATGAACTCCGTGTCCCGGCGCCTGCGGAACGCCGCGCACTGCCTGGCCGCCGTAGTAGCGCTCTCAGCGGTCGCCCGGGCCGACGTCGCGGTGACAAAGATTGAGGTTTTTCCGCCGAATGTCGAACTATCGACGGCGCGCGACTTTCAAAAGATGATTGTCGTCGGCACGCGCGCGGATGGCGTTACGCTCGATCTGACCGCGCAGGCCCAGTTCAAGCCGGCCAACGCCGCGCTTGCGCGCTTCGATGGCTCCACGGTTTTTCCCGTGGCGGATGGCGAGACGTCGCTCGAAGTGACCTGCGCTGGACAGACGCAAACCGTTCCCATGGTGGTCAAGCAGGCCACGGCGGACCGGGCGATCAGCTTTCGCTTGGACGTGATGCCGGTCTTTATGCGCGCCGGTTGCAACACCGGTAGCTGCCACGGCGCCGCCCGTGGTAAGGATGGTTTCCGATTGTCTTTATTTGGATTCGATCCGGACGGCGATCACTTCCGCTTGACGCGTGAGCTGAGTTTTCGCCGCGTGAACCTGGCGATTCCCAATGAGAGCTTGTTGGTCGAGAAGGCCATCGGATCCGTGCCCCACACCGGCGGAAAACGTTTTGACGACAAGAGCGAATACTGCCAAACCCTAGTGCGCTGGATCGAAGGGGGAACGCCCAACGACGCCGCGGAGATCGCCACCGTTACCGGCGTGGAAGTCTACCCCAATCAGGCTGTGCTCGAAGGGGAAGGCGCCACGCAACAGTTCATCGCTCGCGCCAAGTATTCGGACGGCACGGATCGGGATATCACCGGCCTGGCCGTCTTTTTGACGAACAACGACAACTCCGCCGCCATCAGCCCAGACGGTCTGGTAACCGCCGCCAATCGTGGCGAGGCCTTCGTGATGGCGCGCTTTGCCACGCACACGGTCGGCAGCCAGGTGCTGGTACTACCGAAGGGCTTGGAGTACACGCCGCCAACGGTTCCGCCGGCGAACTACATCGATGAACTGGTCAACGCCAAGCTCCAAAAGCTGCGGATCTTGCCGAGCGAGATTTGCAGCGACGAAGTCTTTTTGCGTCGCGTGACGATCGACATCGCCGGCATGCTTCCCACGGAGCAGGAATACCACGAGTTCCTCTCCGATCAAGATGCGCAAAAGCGATCCAAGCTGGTGGACCGACTCCTACAGCGCAAGGAATTCTCGGAAATCTGGGCTATGAAGTGGGCCGAGTTGCTGATGGTCAAAAGCACCAACGACGTCAGCTACAAGTCCATGTTCTTATACTCCAACTGGTTGACCGAGCGGATCTCGAGCAACATGCCGTTGAACCAAATGGTGCAAGAGCTACTGGGCGCCAATGGCGGAACATTTACTAACCCGGCCACGAACTACTACCAGATCGAGCGAGACACGCTGAAGACGGCCGAGAACGTCGCCCAGGTCTTCATGGGCATTCGCACGCAGTGCGCCCAGTGCCACAACCATCCGTTCGATCGCTGGACGATGGATGACTACTACAGCTTTGCGGCATTCTTCTCGCAGGTCGGTCGCAAGACGGGCGAGGACTATCGCGAGACGATCATCTTCAACTCCAACTCTGGCGAGGTGGCGCACCCGATTGGCGGGCGCGCGATGCCGCCTAAATTCCTTGGCGGTCCTGCCCCGGAACTCGCCGGTCAAGATCGCCGCGTATTGTTGGCTAAATGGCTGGCTTCGCCTGAGAACCCGTATTTCGCTACCAGCGTGGCCAACCGGGTTTGGGCCCACTTCTTTGGCGTTGGCATTGTGGAACCGGTGGACGACGTGCGGGTTAGCAATCCGGCCACCAATCCAGAGCTTTACAAAGCGCTCGGCGATCATTTCACGCAATACAACTACGACTTCAAACAACTAGTGCGCGATATCTGCAATTCGCAGGCGTACCAGCGCAGCAGTCAGCAGAACGTCAGCAATGAGTCGGACGAATTGAATTTTGCCCATGCCCGCATTCGCCGGATCTTTGCGGAGAACGTGCTCGACAGCGTCAGCCAGATTACGGAGACCAAGGATAAATTCCCCGGTCTACCGATCGGCGCCCGCGCGGTGCAAATCGCTGACGGCAATGCTTCGACGTATTTCCTCTCGACATTCGGCCGTTCGAACCGGGCGACGGTGGGCGTATGCGAAGTGAAGACCGACCCCACGCTTTCGCAATCGCTGCATCTACTGAATGGCGAGACGGTGGAAACCAAGGTCCGCGACGGCGGCCTCATCAAGCGCATGCTGGACGCAGGTAGCACGCCGACACAGTTGATCGAAATGATGTACGTCCGCTCGCTGGCGCGGAAGCCCACGCCGCAAGAGATGGAAAAGCTGCTGGCCATCGTGGCGGCCGAGACAGCGCCGCAGAAGGGCTTGGAAGATATCTTCTGGGCTGTGCTCAATTCTCGTGAGTTCTTGTTCAACCACTAAAAATGGCATTCCTTATGTTGTTCCATAAATCCATCGTTCAGCGCGTGCTGAGCTTTGCCCTGTTGACGCTGTGTATTGCTTTACCGACCGTGGCTCAGGCCGACGAGGCAAAGCCCGACGATAAGGCGATGCCCAAGGTCACGTACGAGGAGCACGTGCAGGCGATTTTTCGTCAGCATTGCTTCAGTTGCCACGGACAGGACAATCCCAAGAGCGATCTGCGGGTCGATAATTACGCAGCCATGATGCGCGGCGGCGCCAGTGGCGAAGTGGTCGAGCCGGGCGATCTTGAGTCCTCGCGATTGTGGAGGCTGGTCGCGCACGAAGAAACGCCCGAGATGCCGCCGAAGCAAGACAAGCTCCCCGAAGCGGCGCTGACGACAATTAAGCAATGGATCGTCGGGGGCGCGCTGGAGAAATCTGGCTCCGTCGCCAAGGTCAAGGCCAAGCCCAAGGTAGAACTCTCGGCCGCGGCCGGAGCAGGTAAGCCAGAAGGCCCGCCGCCGATGCCGGAAAAACTTTCGAGGCAGCCAGTCGTCTATACAGCGAAACCAAGTGCCGTGACGGCGATCGCCGCCAGCCCTTGGGCGCCGCTGGTGGCCGTGGCCGGTCAAAAACAGATTCTGCTCTACAACACGGACACCCTCCAGCTACTAAATGTCTTGCCGTTCGCTGAAGGTATGCCGCAGGTCCTCCGGTTCAGTCGCTCCGGTGGATTGCTGCTGGCTGGTGGTGGCCGGGGCGGTCAAGCCGGCAAGGTCGTTGTGTTCGACGTCCGCACGGGTGATCGTGTGGTCGAAGTGGGGGACGAATTGGACGCCGTGTTGGCGGCTGACATCAATGACGATCACACCCGGATCGCGCTTGGCGGTCCTAGCCGCGTGTTGCGGATCTATTCGGTCGCGGACGGTTCTGTTGTTCATGAGATCCGTAAGCACACGGACTGGATCTGTGCGCTGGAGTTCAGCCCGGACGGCGCGCTGCTGGCGACCGCAGATCGCGGCGGAGGCATGTTCGTCTGGGAGGCCGAGACAGCCCGCGAGTTCCAGAACCTGAAAGGGCACACGCTGGGAATTACCGCCGTTAGTTGGCGGATCGATGGCAACGTACTGGCCAGCAGTAGCGAAGACACCACGGTCAAGCTGTGGGAAATGGAAAACGGCACGGTCATCAAAAATTGGAACGCCCATCCAGGCGGAGCTACGTGGGTGAGTTTCGGTATGGATGGTCGCCTGGTGTCGACCGGTCGCGACAAGCTGGCCAAGGTCTGGGATCAAAACGGCCAAGCCCAGAAGCCGATCGAGGCGTTTGGCGATATCACCCTGCGGGCGGCGTTTGCGCATGACGGCGCTCGCGTGGTGGCTGGGGATTGGACGGGCGAGGTCCGCGTCGCCGAGACCACGGAAGGGAAGGTGCTAGGACACTTGGCAGCCAATCCACCGACTCTGGCCATGTTGGCAGAGTCCGAAGCCGCGAAGGCCGCCGCGACGCAAGCCGCAGCCGCCCAGGCAGCCACGGAGTTGGCAGCGCTACAAAAGGGCGCCGAGGAAAAAGCCGCCGCCACGGCAGCCGCCGCAGACCGCCTGAAAGCGGCCCAGGCGGAACTGGACAAGCTCGCCGCCGAGAAAGCGGCCGCTGATAAGCTTCTGGTCGATAAGGCCGCAGCGGCGAAGCAGGCGGCCGATGCAGCGACGCAAGCCGCCGCGGCCGCCGCGCAAGTCGCCGAAGAGAAAGCAGCCTACGAGAAGGCCCAGGCCGCTGCCGCCGCTCCACCGGCTGTCGTTCCACCGCCTGTCGTTCCCGCAGCGCCGCAGGCCGCCCCACCAGCCCCGGCCGCCGCTCCTGCTCCCGCGGTCGCGCCCCAGTAGCCGCGCTTTTATTGGTTGAGCGCTGGACGGTATTCAGCGACCTCACATGTGAATCATGTGAGCGATCGCGCTCTTATTCGCAATCGGCGAGCGCTTCGATCGCTGGATCAACGCGCAGAAATGCCTGTGCGGTAAGGATTTGCTAAGGATCCGACAGGGCGCGATCAAGAACGATTGCGCGCCAGCAATCAAAAGATGGCGGATGATCGAGACCTAAGCATCGCATCCCGTGTTTTTTCATGCGCCGCATAACGGACGGGCGCGATTGCGCCCTGCCCCCATCCTCCACCACAGAATCACAAGTGTGCAACACATCTGGTGTTCTGTGGCGTCGCCAGGCGAATCAGATTCGCCCCGGCGAGTTTCCAAGCTGCTGATGCCCTACCGCCGGCGGGGCGCCAACACGACCGACATTGGCGTCGGCCGTCGCGATCTTACTCGCGTGGGCGAACAGCGCCGGTCAGGCCGGAGTAGTCAGCACGGTCGTCTGGGTGCCACAGTGGCAAGCCCATCGCAATCCGAGCAGCTAATACGTCGAGCTTCTCGTTCGAACCGGCTGGGGCCTCGGTGGCCTCGAACTCCTTCGTCTCGACTGGAGCAAAATCTTCGTCGTGGCCGAACTCAAGAATCGCTTCAAATACATTCCGCATCGCAACAACCTACCTTCCAAACAACAGGACCATCAAAAACAACAATAGCACCACGTCACAAAAAATGAATCACGATCCGTACTGCACCAAAGAGTGTCGGACGGTTTCAGCAAACGCCGATCAAGGACCGGCTAGCGTCCAACAAAAGTAGAGCCTGCAAGCGAGAACAAAGTCGAACGGCAAGCTCCCACAACGAGTACGGTCATCTAACTGGTTTCTGAACACGCAATTATTCTTGGAACGCTCAGTAACGTCAAGCTTTTGCACACATATTTCTAACTTGTCAGGTAATAATCTCGCGCGCCGATCCATCCACCGTCTATTACGCGTGAATCGATTAGGGCCGGCGGGCAGGCGACAGGGACATTTAGGCCGTCCCTCTGCCCAAAAACCCATAAAGTAGGGCATTTGGACCGGGTTTTACCTTGGCGCTGGCCGCGCCAGGCGCGCTAGCGGCAAGCTATCACCGTCTAGAATGGACCTCGCGTGGCGCCCTTTCGCTCTCACCTTTTTTGGCCCCAAAGCAGTCACCCATGGCCTGGTTTCAACGCACGCTGCGCTTGCCCGCCAAGCGGCGCGGTTTTCATCCCATTACTGACGCTATCTATGCCGGACTACCGGAGCTTGGCAAGGTTCGCGTCGGCCTGCTGCACGTCTTCATCCAGCACACTTCGGCTTCGCTGACGATCAACGAGAACGCGGACCCTGACGTGCCGCGCGATTTGGAAAGCGTTTTCAATTCGCTCGCGCCGGAAGACTTTCCGTACCGTCATACGTGCGAAGGACCGGACGACATGCCGGCCCATGTCAAGGCGGCGTTGTTGGGGAGCAGCGTCATGGCCCCGGTGGCGAATGGAAGACTGGCGATTGGCACCTGGCAGGGAATTTATCTGTGCGAGCATCGCGATCGCGCCACGCCCCGGCAACTCGTCCTCACGCTGCAAGGCGAGACCGACGCAGAGGAGTAGGAGCAATTCACTTGTGCAAGTCGCGAGCGCTAATAAGGAAAGCGATCGTTGAGTTCCGCAGCCGATAGCTCCACCAAGAACTTGCTCAAGCGCTCCACCAAACGTTCCATCATCTTGCGCCCTTTTTCGGCGGTGGCAGCGTGCGGGTTTCCGGAGCCGGTGTTCGTGGTCAGCAAATGCCACGGACGGGTGATGGAAATCCAGCCGCGATTGATCGCTTCGAATTTGGTCTCGGCCGTGGCGCCGTCGTCGGCGGCCAGCCCACCATCTGGACGGCGCGCAACCAACTCTGGCCGGTAGGCCATGATGAACGCCGTTTCCATCTCGCCGGCGTGATCTCCGGGGTCGTCGAAGATCTCGCGCTCGCAGTCGGACAGCACGCGGTACCAATTGCAGAGGAAGAGGTGGGCCGTGGTCTGCCCGAAGAGTTCGCGTAGAACCGGCTTCAGGTCGTTGCCGCCGTGACTGTTCAGCAGCACGATTTTATTGATCCCATGGCGCGCCAACGATTCCACCAGGTCGCGGATTACCGCGCAGAGGGTCGATGGATTGACGTTCATCGACAGTGGGTAGGCGAGCTGGTTGGTCTCAGTGCCGTACGGAATTGTTGGCAGCAAGATCACCTTTGCCCCTTGCGCGTGGGCAGCGGCGCAGATCTCTTCGCCGACAACGTCCCCTTCGATCGTGTCGGTGCCGTACGGCAGGTGCAAATTGTGAGGTTCCGTTGCGCCCAGTGGCAGCACGGCGACCTCGAATTTGTGTTCCTTAACGTACGCGTAATTTGTTTCGGCCAGTTTCCAGGGACGCAAAGTCAATTCTCCCAGCAAGCGCGATAGAGCGTTACGGAATGCTCTTAAGAAATTGTCGGTATTGTTCGTCGAGCTTCAGGTCGCTTTCGCCAGTCAGCGAAGATAGCGTCCCGGTTTGGTCGCGACCCGTATAGACGGCCACCAGATACTCCACCAGCGCCCCGCGGTAACGACTCGCGTTCGCATGCACTAGAAAGTGAGTCAACCCGGCAGATTGACTATAGAGCATGGCAATTCGCGGGTAGCGTTGCAACGCATCCATCCCAAATCCGCAGAGTTCCGCTAGTGGCACGTAGAATTGATCGACCAGCAAGCGATGCTGCGCATCGCGCAGGCGGACAGCGTCGTTCCCGCCGAGCAGCGTCCAATCATCCTGCTCAACCAGCGATTCCATGTAGCAAGCGATGCCTTCGATGATCCAAAAGTTGGCGTCCCGCCCAAGATCGCGGGTGACCGGCCGGATCTCGCTAAATAGTTGGTGCGTGGCCTCGTGGAACAAGTTGGTATCGTCGCTCTCTTCGCCTTCGTCGTGGCAATAGAAGTAGGCCTCGCGTTTTGACGCCAAATAGTAGCCGGTTGTCACGCCGATATTAGGCTGCTCGCGCCGCAGGGCTTCGACATATTCATCGCGATTCCGAAATAGCACCACCTTGTGCTGCAGGGGCTCGCGCCGCACCGCTGCCTGGCCGTGATAGCGCCGCGCCAATTGCTCTTCGGTAGCGACAAACGCGGCGAACATCTGCTGCCAGACGTCGTAAAGCCGCTCCAACCGCGTCGCCAGCCGTACGCCCTCCTCCAGGCTGTGATTGGTGTGAACCTGGTAATGCTCGGTTGCTACGTCCCAGCCATTTTTGGGTTTCGCCCCCAGGCGGTTGGCGTCCGCTGATTTCATCCAGCGTCCGCGATAATACTGCTCTCCCCCTTCGTAGCGTTTGACGTTGGCCGCAGGCAACCAGCCAAACTTGGGATGCCAGACTTGCTTTTCGCGCGCCTTGCGGGCTTCGTAGTGAGTCAGCCAGCGATCTTGCGAACTCTCGTAACCCAGGGTCTTGCGCGCTTCGGCATGATCCGGATTTTCGCGCAGCGTTTCAACCAGAATCGAAAAGGCGAAGCTGGCGACTCCGGCATCGACCGCATCGCCGGCCAACTTAAATAGCGAGTCAGCTTGCGCCACGCGAGCCTGTGTAAATCGCTCGTTCCACTCTCGTTCCGCCGTGGGGGCGGATTTACTCGCGGTTGCGGCGCCAGCCACTGTGGCCATCGGAGGGCGCTGAGCGTAACGGATCGTATTAGGAGGTAATTTGGGGAGCCACTTTCGAGCCAGCTCCGCTTGCGATTTGAGGCCAGCCCCATCCGCGTCTGCGGCCAATGCTTGCAGGCGTTCGCCATACTCGGCGAGTAACTGGTCGTGGCGTTTGACAATTTCCGCAGGCGCCGCGGCCCGGCACGGGGTTACTGCGGCCGTCGCGATCAACAACAGCGCAATCGCCAAGGCGCAAACGCGGCGAAGGCAAGTCGCTGCGCGCGCACTGAAATCAGGAGATTGAGAGTCGAAGCGGTGAATGGCCGACCCCTTGGCGCCGGGACGTGATACGGACCATTCCAGTGTAACACGGGCTTTCCGTGGGCAAGTTACGCCGCGACGTGACTTGGCCGGGACGCCGTTATTTCTCAGCAAAAGCTGCGTCAAAGGCCTGCCGGCTGGGCTGAAAATCAAGCCGCTTGACGAACTCGGCTGCCTCGCGGGCGCCTGCCTCGCGGTCCATGCCGACGTCTTCCCACTCGACCGATAGTGGCCCTTCGTAGCCCAACACGTTGAGCGCCCGGATGATCTCTTCGAAATTCACGCCGCCGCGGCCGGGTGAGCGGAAGTCCCAACCACGGCGCGGGTCGCCAAAGTTCAGATGGCTACTAAGTATGCCGGAACGACCGTTGAGCGTCACCACGGCGTCCTTGATGTGGACGTGATAGATCCGATCGGGAAACGCCCGCAGGAATTCGACAGGGTCAACCCCTTGCCACAGCAGGTGGCTTGGATCGAAGTTAAAGCCAAACTCCTCACGACGATCGATCACTGCCAGAGCCTGCTCCGCGCTGTAGAGATCAAAGGCGATTTCCGTCGGATGGACCTCGAGTGCGAATCGCACGCCGCAATCGCCAAACACGTCTAAAATCGGATTGAACCGCTCGGCGAAAAGGGCGTAACCCTCGTCGATCATCTCTGGCGAGATGGGTGGGAACGAATAGAGCATGTGCCAGATGCTCGATCCGGTGAAGCCGTTGACAATGCCAACGCCCAACTGCTGCGCGGCGCGGGCCGTCTGTTTTAGCTCCTCGATCGCCCGGGCGTTGACGCCGGCCGGTTTGCCGTCTCCCCAAACGCGCGCCGGCAGAATGGCCTGATGCCGCGTGTCGATCCGGTCGAGCACCGCCTGCCCCACCAGATGCGTGCTGATCGCGTGGACTTGCAGGTCGTAGCGTTCCAGCAGATCTCGTCGGGCGGCGCAATAGCCGGGCTCGGCTAATGCGCGATCGACTTCGAAGTGATCTCCCCAGCAGGCGAGTTCCAAGCCCTGGTAACCGAAATCCGCCGCCTTGCGAGCGACGTCTTCCAGCGGTAGATCAGCCCATTGTCCGGTGAACAAGGTTAACGGTCTGGCCATGCTGGCATCCTTTACGGCACGGAGAAAGATCGGGCGGGGCGCGCGCGGCGGATTCTCGTCGGGCGCCGGACGAATGGTGGATTGTCGCAGAATATCGCGAGGTCGCCAACTGAGGGCGCCGGGTGAGAGTACGTCCGCCAGCGGCGGACTCGCTCGCGGTCTGGCGACTTGTTGACCACGACGTAAATTCGTACGCTGGCCCTTTTCCAGCACATAACGCGACCCACGGAACTAGCAACGTATGAGCGGAATATCGCAGCCAGTGCGCGTGGCGATCATTGGCGCTGGCGCAGTGAGCGATTATCACCACGTCCCAGGCATCCTGCTCGACCCACGCGCGACACTCGTCGCTGCCTGCGACGCGGACCGGGCGCTTTTGGAACGCCGCAAGGCGGACTGGGAAATCGACCGGGTCACCACTGACTTTCGCGAGCTTTGCGCGGACCCGAACATTGACGCTGTGATTATCGCCACCCCCAACTTTACGCATAAAGAGATCGCGCTAGCGGCCGCGGCCGGCGGCAAGCACATGATGTGCGAAAAGCCCCTCGGCCTCTCGGCCGTTGAAGTCGAGGAGATGTATGTCGCGGCGGAGCATGCTGGCGTTGTCCACATGACAGCGTTTACCTACCGCTTTGCGCCGTCGATGATTTACCTCAAGCATTTGGTCGCCAGTGGTCAACTGGGCGAGCCTCGCCACTTTCGCTCGCAGCGTTTTCTGGACTGGCCTGAGACGAGCTGGGGCTGGCGGCAATATAAAGACAAGGCTGGCGCCGGCGACCTATTCGACATGACGATCCATCGGATCGACTTTGCCCAAGACCTGTTGGGGCCGATCAAGAGCGTCAGTGGCGCCGTGGCCCGTTTCGCTCCGAGAACAACCACGCCCGACGGCCGCGACTGCCCACCGTCCGAGGTCGACGATTGGTCAGCGTTTATCGGCGAGTTTGCCAGCGGCGCCGTTGGCGTTTGGGAAGGGACTACACTTGCCAAGGGCTACCACCGAGATGGTTTCGGCCACGAGTGGGCCGAGATCAACGGCAGCGAGGGCTCGGCCGTTTACCGCTTGCACGAGCCGAACGTCATCCTGCTGGGCGGAACTGGCAAGGACCTGGCCCCGGTCGAGGTGCCGCCGGAGTATTTAAAACCGGCGGACAGCCCTCGCAACCCAGCGGAAGGCAAGCCGGCCACGGTGTTTCGTTACGACCTGGTTTGGGAGTTTATCTCGGCGATCACCGCTGGGCGTCCGGCCGTGCCGAGCTTTCGAGATGGCTTGCAAGCGCAGCGCGTGGCGGACGCGGTGCTGAACTCGTACGAACAGCGCCGCTGGGTTGATCTGCTCCTGACATAGTCTACTCCTGACTTAGCCTGCTCCTGACTTAAAACTGAACCATCCGAACGGCATCGCCGAAGGGCTTAACCAGAATGATCTCGATGAAAGTCAAACAGCTTCCTAAACGCAGCCAGGTTAAGGTAGCGGATCAATGGGACCTGACCAGTTTGTTTGTCGACGACGCCGCGTGGGAGACCGCTTTCACAAAATGGGAGCGGAAGATCTCCGGCTACGGCAAATTCCGCGGAACGCTGGGGGATGACCCAAAGGCGCTGGCCGCGTGCCTGAAGTTCGATATTGCGCTCGATCGCGAGGCGGAGCGGCTTGGCACGTACGCGTTTCTGAAAACGGCTGAGGACACCGCCAACAGTCTCTACCAGCGGATGCAGGGACGCTATCAAAGCGCCGGTAGCCGAGCGGCCCAAGAAGCCAGCTATATCCGGCCAGAGATCATTGCCATCCCCTCGGCCAAGATAAAGCGTTTTCTCGCCGCCAAGGAATTGGCGCCCTATCGTCTGCTGCTGGAGAGAGTTCTCCGCTTCAAGCCTCATACATTGACCGACGGCGAAGAAAAGTTACTGGCGATGCAGAGCGAAATGGCCTCGGTCGCCAGCCAGACGTTTCGCCAGCTCAACAACGCGGACCTTAAATTTGGACCGGTCGAAAACGACAAGGGAGAACGCGTTGAGCTGAGTCACGCGTCGTTTTCGGCCCTACTGCATTCGCCCAAACGCACCGTCCGCGAGAAGGTCTTCCGCCAGTACTACCAGCAATTTACCGCGCACGAAAACACGCTGGCGGCAACGTTGGGGGGCTCGATCCATCGCGATGTTTACTACGCTAAGGCCCGAGGCTATGACAGTTCGCTCGCCGCGGCCCTTTTCCCGGACAACGTGCCGACCACGGTCTACGATAATTTGATCACGTCAGTCCGCCGCAACTTGCCGGCGCTCCATCACTACTATGACCTCCGCCGCCGCAAGATGAAGTTGAGAGATATTCACCAGTACGACACCTACGTTCCCATTCTGAGCGAAGTCGAGTCTCGCCACACCTGGGATCAGGCGTGCAAAGTAGTAATCCAGTCTTTGGAGCCGCTAGGGAGCGACTATTGCGAAGTCGTTTCTCTCGGACTTAATGGGCGGTGGTGCGATCGGTATGAGAATCAAGGGAAGCAAAGCGGCGCGTTCAGTTCCGGCTCGTTCGAAGGCGATCCGTACATCCTGATGAATTTTCAGGCGGATGTGCTGGACCACGTCTTTACGCTGGCGCACGAGGCAGGACACTCTATGCACTCGCACTACTCGGCCAAGGCGCAGCCATTTCAGTATTATAACTACACGATTTTTGTTGCCGAGGTAGCCAGCACGTTCAACGAGCAATTGTTAAGCAAACACTTAATGTCCAAGGCGCGAGACAATCGCGAACGGGCCTACCTGATCAATCGTGAAATCGACGCGATCCGCGCCACGGTCTTGCGGCAGACGATGTTCGCCGAATTCGAAAAGATCACGCACGATCTGGCCGAGCAAGGGGAGCCGCTGACGGTCGACCGCTTCAAGAGCGTCTACCACGAGCTGCTGGTCGCATATTTTGGCCCGGACTTTACGCTCGATCCGGAGTTGGACTTGGAGTGCTTCCGGATTCCGCACTTTTATCACGCCTTTTACGTCTACAAATACGCCACAGGCTTGTCCGCGGCGATCGCTCTGAGCGAGCGCGTCACGACCGGGGTCAAAGATTCCGTGCGAGACTACTTGCAATTCCTGCAGGGGGGCTGTTCGAAGGACCCGTTGGACCTGCTGCGGGACGCCGGAGTTGATATGTCCCAGCCGGCGCCGGTTGATACCGCCCTGGCCCATTTCGCCCACCTGGTCGACGAGTTAGACGAGCTGTTGTAGCGTTTGGAGAAGTCAGTTTTGACACTGCCGCGGCACTGGCAATCGTCCTTACGCCGTTTCATACTGGGGCCTAATACTATGCCGTTTTGGTCCCGCTTCCATTGTTGGAAAGAACGCCGCCATGCAACTTGGATTAGTCACGTACCAATGGGGCGCCGATTGGGATCTCCCCACGGTGATCAAGAATTGCCAGTTGAGCGGCTTCCGCGGCGTGGAGCTGCGCACGCAACACAAGCATGGCGTGGAGATTGCGCTCAACCCAGAGCAGAGACGCGAAGTTGCCAAGCGATTCATGGACAGCGGCGTGGAGTTGGTCGGTCTGGGGAGCACTTGCGAGTTTCACTCGCCAGATAAAGCGGTCCTCAAGAAAAACATCGAAGAGACCAAAGAGTTCATCAAGCTCTGCCACGACTGCGGCGGCGCCGGCGTCAAAGTTCGGCCCAATGGCTTGCCGAAAGAGGTTCCTGTCGCGCAAACGCTCGAACAGATCGGTCGCTCGCTCGATGAAGTTGCCGCATTTGGCGAGGGCTACGGCGTCGCCATCCGGCTCGAAGTTCACGGTCGCGGAACGGACCAGTTGCCCAACGTCAAAACCATCATGGACAACGCCAAGAATCCAGGCGCCACCGTCTGTTGGAATTGCAACGAGACTGACCTCGCCGGCAAAGGGTTGGCGGAGAATTTCAAGATGGTTCAGGATCGTCTAGGCACAATCCACATCCACGACCTGATTAGCAGCTATCCCTGGCAGCAACTATTTGAATTGCTGAAAGGCGCCAACTTCCAGGGGTGGACGCTCGTGGAAGAAGGGGACAAAACAGCCGATCCGATCCGGGTGATGAAGTACTACCGCATGCTATGGGAACGAATGACGGCCTGAGGCGCGCTCGACCCAGCAGGAGATTGCAGTTACGCCGTGGCGATTGCCGCGCGAAACGCGGTGATTCGCTCGGCCATGGGTCCTGGCGCGGTCAATTCGTAGTCCGCCACCCGGGCGACCTTCAGGACAATCAACCGTGGACCCGGTTGCGCTAGCGTGTCGGCGGCGCGAGCCTCCCATTCGGCCAGGTCGCTGAAACTGGCGACGCTGGTGAAGCCGGCCGACCGAGCCATGCCAGCAAAGTCGACTCCGATCCGCGCGGCGGCGGTTTCTTGTCCGCCGGTGACTTCGTAAACGCCGTTTTCGAGCAGAATCAGCGTCAGATTCTTTGCGCCGCTGGCGACAATTGTCACCAGGCACCCCAAGCTCATCAGCATGCAACCATCACCATTGAACACGATGACCTCGCGCTGCGGCTGCGCGAGCGCCAGCCCGAGCGCCAACATAGGCGCGTGTCCCATGGCGGACGGTATGTAGTGGAAATCGAGCGGATGGCTGGATATTTTCGGCCACTCGCGCGCCGCCCCCATCGTCGTGACAACAATACTCTCACAACGCAGTCGATTGACGACTTCCAACGACGCCGCAAGCGGCATCCGCGCGTCGGGCTGATTGCTCAAGGCGTTCATCGTTGCGATCCTACCCTTTGCCTTCGGCCACGAGCGCCACGCCTGGTGTGCCGGCGGACTGGCACGCGCGATAATGTTCCGCGAGTCGCGGTAGCGCCGCGGGCGAATCAATCATCACGTGCGGAATTCCCCACGCTTCTAGAATCGGCTCGGTCAGTCGTTTGGCGGTGTCCGGGGAGTTGGGGACCAGATAGCCGCGGTATCCGATCATGGCAAACAGCGGCAATCGCAAATCAAACAGCACGTTTCGCAGCGCGTCACCCGATTCGAACAGGCCGGTGTTTTGCATCAGCACTAGCGGCCGCTGCCCACCCAAGTGCAGGCCTGCGGCGATCGTCCAGGCCTCACCCTCGCGACAAACTCGCACGAGCGTAATCTGCTTCGATGCGACGAGCGCCTGTTGCCATGGACCGAGAGCGGAGTCTGGCAGCCAGACAACGTGAGATACGCCCAGTGACTCAATTGCCGCCACAACTTGTTCGCCGGGCAGTATCACGGCGCCTTCTCCGGAACGTCGCTTGCTCGTTTGGCGGCCGGTTTGGCGCTCTTTGCCTTGGGGGCAGGGGGCGCCGCGCCACTGGCGGCGCGAATCAAAAGAAATGGCTGGCCGGCGTCGTCAATGCGGAGTTCGTTCTCCAAAAACTTCGCTCCCAGCGCGCGATCCAGAACGCTGGCATACACTAGCCGTCGGGCGGGGAGCGAGACGCGCGTCTTGGTCAGGTCAATCTGCGCCTTTGCCAGACTGCGGCGGTCGACCAGGATGGGAATATGGATCGCCTCGCCGACGCTTTCCAGCACCCGGCTCAATTCGACGTCGTCCAACTCCACTTCAATGGTTTCAAAAAGCGCCGGCGCCAGCTCCGGTTTCGGACGTTGCGGCGGTAGCCCAATCGGCCAGCGCTGCTGCTTGGAATCGGCCGGGATTAGGGCATAGGCGATCGGCTTTGTCGCGTCGACCCGCGGCGCCAGCGCCAGGCCTGCGACATCCAATACGTAGGCCGCCGCCGTGCCAGCGGTCATCCCGCGCAGTTCGACGTCGAGTGGTGGCGAAAGTTTGAGCGCCTGCGCGGAGACGTTATCGCCGGTCACGGGGTATGCCAAGACGTCCGCCAACTGATGAACGAAATCGGCTGGCTTCAGGCCGACCGTGGAAAAACCAATCGGCGTGGAAAGGTCCTTGGTGGCCATTCCGAACTGTTCTTTCGTTAGTCCAAACGGCAGACGCGGGGCTCCGGCGGCCCGGGCTGGCCCCTCCTGCCGCAGTCGAGTGAGCCACGCAGTAAGTCCGGCCTTGTCCGACATTTGAAACCGGCCGCCGGGAAGCGTCAGCGCATTGGATCCGCTTAGACGGCCGACGACTTTATAGCTCAGCGCCGAGGGGGAACCGACCGAGGTGATCTCCGGCTTATCCGTGGGCCTGGACGAGCGGATCCGGACGCCATCGACCTTGAGATCGGTCAGCGTCTTGTGCCAATCGTGCGACGCTGTCGGCGGCAGGCCTGCTTCGAGCGAAATTTCCATTTCGATCCGCGCCGGCCGATTGATCGTGCGCTGGGCCGGCTGCGGCGGTTGCGCGGCGACAATCTGAGCGCTGACCGCGCACAGCGGCAGACAAAACACGGCAAAGTTGAGCCAGAGTCTTGCGGTTCCGCTGTGAATCCGATGTGTCTCGATCATTTGGACGCCGATGCGATGATCAGGCTGCGGCGAAGACGCAACCTCCGAAAGCCCCGATGCCCCCTCTAACGATTATACCCGCGCTTATGGATTACCGATGTAGCGAATGAGCCGGGACCAACCGTCCTGCAGTCTCCTTTCCGATTCGGTGAAGGTCCCTTCTTTCGCTTCTTCAGCAGTTAGGATTCCCTGGAATTCGTGATGTAGAATAGACGAACAATGTGCCTGCTCGCGATTCTTTATCAATCTGTGCCAGACGCGCCGTTGCTGCTGGCGGCCAATCGGGAAGAGTTCTTTGATCGTCCTTTCGATCCGCCGTGCGTCTTGCCGGGCCCTCCGCGAATTCTGGCCGGCATTGACCTGCGCGCCGGGGGAACCTGGCTGGGGGTCAATCAGTTCGGCCTGATCGTGGCGATCACGAATCGGCAGATGGCCAATCCACCGGCCGACGCCCGCAGCCGAGGGCAACTCTGCCGCGACCTGCTCCTTTGTTCCAATGCCGAGGTGGCCGCGAGCCTGGCAACCGCCGAACTCACCAGCGGAAGGTATGCCGGCGCCAACTACGTGGTGGCGGACGCGAACTCCGGATATCTGCTGGAGCACGCGGACGAATTCGCGAAAACTTCGCTTTCGGCCGGGCTCCATCTGGTGACCAACGGCCAGCCAAACGATCCGTGGGACCCGCGGCAGTCGCTCGCCCGAGAACTCTTCGCGGCGACGCCTATCCGCAGTGCGGATGACTTTATCAACACCGCGCGGCAGGTTTGCGCTCACGGGCCAGAGGATGCGACTGGGCGGACGATTGTCGTCCAGATGGCGCAGCGCGGGACCGTTTCGTCGACATTGATGGCGCTGACGACCGATCCGGCACAGTCCGTATATGAATTTGCCGCAGGCGCTCCGGACGTGACTCCGTACGGGAATTATT
>Ga0335397_10004012_pt1 | contig 19551 bp, 5 predicted proteins | sample MAT04_FD_205740 | JGI IMG/M metagenome (GOLD analysis project Ga0335397, IMG submission 205740) | Freshwater microbial communities from Lake Fryxell liftoff mats and glacier meltwater in Antarctica - MAT-04 (spades assembly) (version 2) ... | reverse complement strand
CGCCCTTCAGTTGAGCCGAGTCAACCTTTGATTGCGTCAGCTTCCAAAGCCCCACTTCATTCAACGGCCCAATTGTCGCCGGAATATCTCCGGAATCCGATTCGGACGGCGCGGGAATAGTGATGTCTAATACCTTCTGCGACGGGGATAAAAGAAAGGTCCTGCTTGCGTCAATGGATTCTTTTTGGACGGTTAGAGTCGTCACAGATCCCGTCGGAACGGAAGCCTGGAGTTCACCGGTTGTTCCGGAAAACCAGCCGAGCGAATTCGCAATCATAATCGGAAACGCAGTACGAAACGCCAAATCGCTGCTGTCCAGGTTTACGCTGAGCGCCAGACATTTGCCATTGGGGCGTTTGACGTCTGCATAGACGATTTCGCCAGATAACGTTTTGGCCAGCGAATGTGGAGGTGTCTTGAACTGCAACTGCCGTGCATCTGGAACAAGTACGTTGTCCAGGCGAATGTGGGTCATCAACGGAGATGCCTTGTCTTGATCTGTCACGATCGGATTTTCCAGGATTTCCCCCTGATCCCATTGATCACAGTTCCCAATTGGATCAATCACAAACACATTTCCCGGCGGAAGCGTTTCCGGAATGTTTCCGTGCAGCACTATGATCCCGTCCACTGGCCAGACCTGGGGAAATTCTTTCTGCACGGAGACCTCAACCAGAGCATTGGATTCAAACACTTTTTGAAGAAACCAATTCCCCGCCGAAACGATCAACACTCTTTGGGTCTTTCGATCAGGCAAAAGTGCGTACGCGGAATTGTCGGTGGGCAATTGATCGACTTCAGGCTGGTTCGTGGTCGTTGCCGTCTGTTTCGAACCCGCACCGGCAACAGACTCATCACTGCCAGGAGCAATTTCTGTCAACGCGGCTTTCAACAGTCCGCCTTCGAGGGACGTCTTTTCAATCGAACGACTCCAGAGTTCTTCTGGTTTGAGCTTCAGCGGAATGACATCGACTGGAATGTCATTCAACGTAAGCTCCAGCCGACATGTCACCGGCGATGCGGAGGCATTCTTCACCGCCGCAAGAATCTCATAACCCAACGGATCGATCAGGCTTCGACGTACTTGTAGCTGAATGATTCCCACGTTTGCCGCTTCGCTGGCAAACAAGCGATACTCCACGGACGGCATAGATTCCGTCTTTGCAACGGCGGCCTTTCCTGTAGACGGCATTGTTTTGGTTTCCGCCGTGTTGATCATATCGACGCAGCCATCGGTCATCACCAGCACCTGACCATGAGGATGGTCACCGATTAGCCGGCGTCCAAGATCAATCGATGTTGTCAGCGATGTGGGATTGTCCGAAAACGGAATTCCATCAATTGCTTCCCGCAACGTGGGTGCGTGACCGGTCATTCCAACAACAACTTCTGGTGTGTTGCCAGCGAGCACAATGGCAACTTCATCCCGAAACCGGAGCCCGTTGATAACTTCCTGAGCCGCCTTTTTTGCGGCATCAAGGCGAGTTGGCAGAATGTCGAAGCTTCTCATACTGGCTGAGTTATCCACAACGATCACGATTCGTCGTGCCTGAAGCAACTGCCACGAAAAATATGGATCGGCAATGGCGAACACGATCAGCAGCAGCAACAACAACTGCAACAGCAACGATAACAGATGTCGAAAGTGCTGCCAGATGGATCGCGGAGGCTTTTCTTCGTAAATCTGTTTCCAGAACAGGTTCGTCGATACCGGAACACGCCGCAGTCGGACCTTCAAAATGTACAGCGCAATGATCGGCAGCGCGAGGGCCGAAAGAGTCAGTGCGATGGGGAGTGCGAAGGACATGGATGTTGGTTTTTAAGGGGGAATGTTTGGTTAAGTGTGAGCACCCATTTCACCGGCCACTGCCAGATTCTCTCATCATCCTCATTATTAAATCATCAAAACGAATCACAGACGGCGATTGGGTACAGCCCAGATTGTATGTATGGCAATAGTCTCGCACTGCCGATTGGTGATTCACGAAAAGTTCCTTGTACATCTTTAAATTGCGTTCGGTGACGGTGACCTTTCGAACTGATTCTGTTTCGATATCAACCAGTTCCGCATCACCCAGCAACACGGGATTCGCTTCGCCAGGGTCATGAAGTTGGATCACGTGAGCGTCAAAGCGGCGATAGCGAAGCTGGTCGAGGCCTCGCTGAAATCCGTGTTCATCGAACAGGTCGCTGACCACCACGGCCAATCCTGTCCGTGTGCCCCGATGAATCAATCCCTGAACCGCCTTTGCGAGATTCGTATCCTGTCCGGTCGTGGGCAGATCTTCCAGGAACTTCATAATTGGCAGAATGCGGGCCTTGCCCCGAGTCACTGGAAGTTCGGCCACGATACCATTCGCATACGCAATGATCCCGATGCGATCCAGATCGGCCAGCGCGATGTAAGCGAGGGCTGCGACCAGATGCCGAGCCAGATCGAACTTCGCGGGTTCGCCGACGGCCATGCTTCGCGAACAATCCAGCATCAGATAGACGTGCAGATCCTGTTCTTCCTGAAATCGTTTGAGCAGCAAATCGCCGTGGCGGGCATACACGTTCCAGTCGAGATACCTCAGATCATCGCCGTATGTGTATTCACGATGGTCCGAGAACTCAATGCCTGACCCCATCTGCATCGTTCGCCGCTGCGCCAGCAATTGACCACGAAATACACGTTTCGAAATGATCGAAAGGTATTCAAGGCGAGTCAGGAAGTCAGGAGGAAAGAGCATTTATGCCGCCACCAGTGCGTCTTCTTTCACATCGCTCAGCATTTTCTGGATCACGTCATCGGCGCTGATCCCTTCGGCCTGGCCTTCAAAGTTGAGAATCATCCGATGCCTGAGAACCGGCAGCGCCATTGTCTTCAGATCTTCACGAGCCACATGGTAGCGGTTGTCCAGGATGGCTCGGATCTTGGCTCCCAGAATCAACGCCTGCAATCCGCGAGGGCTGGCTCCGTAGCGGACGTATTTCTTTGCTGACGCTGACGCCAGTTCGTGATCGGGATGAGTTGCCACGACCAGAGCGATTCCGTAACGCCGCACATCGTTGGCAATCGGAATCAGTCGAGACAGTTGCGACATCTCCAGAATCCGCTCGCCGCTCAAAACCGCTTCCGCTCGCGGTTTCAGGTTCTCGGTCGTTCGATCCAGAATTGTTTCAAGGTCCGTCACACTTGGATACTTCACAAGCAACTTCACGAAGAACCGATCGAGCTGGGCTTCCGGCAGAGGATAGGTGCCTTCCATTTCCAGGGGATTCTGGGTGGCCATCACGAAGAACGGTTCAGACAGCTTGTGAGTGACCCCGGATACCGTGACCGAGTGTTCCTGCATCGCTTCCAGCAGTGCTGACTGCGTCTTTGGAGTCGCTCGATTGATTTCGTCCGCCAGCAGAACGTTGGCAAACACTGGCCCTTTCTGAAATTCAAAGACCTTACGGCCATCGGCTGCTTCGGCGATGACCTGAGTCCCGATGAGATCCGCTGGCATAAGGTCTGGCGTGAACTGGATGCGATGAAATTCCAGATGCAGCGCATCGGCCAGAGTCCGCACTGTCAGCGTTTTCCCAAGCCCCGGGACGCCTTCCAGCAGCACATGCCCGCCCGCGATCAGCGAGATGAGCGTGTCATCCAGTATCTCATGCTGACCGACAATCACCTTGGAGATTTCCGATCGCAACCGATGAAAGTCTTTACGAAACTCGTCCAGTTGCTGCTTGAGCGGATCGTCAACGTTCATAAATGAAGAGCCTGTTGAGATTGTTGAGTAATGCTGTGTTGTGAGTGATAAGTGTTGTACTTTGAACGGTGCGAATTGAACTCCGGCGAGCCGCGAGACGTCAGTCTCCGGATTTGTGTTTGTGCATGAGTACTTAGATTCAGTCAGTGGCATCGTGAATCGCACGAATCGCAATCAGGGGACTCACGTCCCTCCGCTCGCCGGGTTCCCGGCGAGCCGCATGCCCCATATCCTCCGGACGATGGTTTCTAGCAATCACCCCCCGGATTTGGTAGCTTCGCGACTCCCTTGATTCCCGCAGAAGGCAAATTTCGGAGCAAAAGCATGATTGCTGTCCGTCCGTCTGGTGGCTTGTTCAGTGTCGTCCTAATCAGTGTTTGTGTACTCCTTCCTGCGAGCGATTTTGCTCTGCTGTCAAAGGTGCCCGCCAATGAGCCTTCAGCCGATGAGCCGTCAGCGGAAGAGGTCGAGCAAATCAAGGCGGCCGAGCGATTCCTGACCGTACTCCAGAAAAATCCGCGTCGTGGCACAGCGTTGGATCGTATCTACGGTCATCATGTGGAATTCGGCACGCTCGACAAATTCATCGCGACTTTGAAAGAGAAGACAGCCGCTGACTCCAAAGATGGCACATCATGGATGCTGCTGGGGCTGATGGAAGCTCAGCGAGGTCAGGACGGAAACTCGGCGGATGCGTTTCGTCAGGCGGAAGTGACGCGACCCACGGACGCGATGGCATGTTACTACCTGGCTCAGTCATTGCTGCGAATCGGACAGAACGAAGAAGCCATCACGGCCTTCGAACTCGCCATTGAGCGGAAGCCGCAGCGAAATGATCTGCTGGAGATTTTTCAGCAACTGGGCCGAGTTCATCAGCGAGCTCAGCGAACGGAAGAGGCGATGAAAGTCTGGTCGCGGCTGGAACTGCTTTTTCCGGATGATCCACGAGTACTCGAACAGATCGCGGTCACACTGGCCGAAGAAGGAGACAGCGCGCAGGCGCTGATTCGATATGAACGACTCGCAAAACTTGTGAAGGACGATTACCGTCGCACGATGTATCTGATCGCAGTCGCTGAACTGAAAATCAAGACCAGCCAGAAAGACGGTGGCATCGCCGATCTGGAAACGATTATGGCGGAACTTGATCCCGATAGTTGGATCTACAAAGATGTACGTCGCCGTATTGATGATGTGTTTCTGCGATCGGGCGATCAGGACAGTCTTGTCAAATACTATCAAAAATGGATTGATTCGCACCCGGAGGACGTCGAAGGCATGGCCCGGCTCGCGAAGTTCTTAGCGCAGTCAGCACGAGTGCCGGAAGCGACCGAGTGGATGGAAAAGGCGTTAAAGCTTGCACCGTCGCGAACCGATTTGCGAAAGTCATTCATTGATCAGCTTGTCGATAATCAGCGGACTCCGGAAGCGATCAAACAGTACGAACAACTGGCCGTCGCCGCACCGGGGAATCCCGATTTTCTGCGAGACTGGGGTAAACTGGTACTTAAAGACAAGTCGCAGGATCTGGACGCGCGAAAGAAAGAAGCCGCGCGTATCTGGAATCAGATCGTGGCGAGCCGCCCTGACGATGCCATCACAACGGCACAGGTTGCCGATCTGTTTCGCCAGTCGAACCTGAATGACGAAGCCATGACGCTGTATCAAAAAGCCGTGACGCTGGCTCCGGCGGATCCGCAGTACCGCGAATATCTTGGCGAATTTTATCACATTCAGAAGATGACCGACGACGCATTGAAGACGTGGGCATCGATCGCAGAAGGCAAACAGCGAACATCGGACAACGTAGCGCGGCTGGCGGAGGTTTACAACAGCTTCGGGTATCTCGATCAGGCCGTGAAGGAAATCACTGATGCGTGCAAACTGGCTCCGAAAGAATTTATTCTTCAGATGCGGGCGGCGGACTATCACAAGCGGGCGGCGAAGTATGACGAAGCACTCACGTTCCTTTCTGCCGCTGAAATGCTCGCCCAGACCGACGATGAACGGGACAGTCTGATCCGACAGCGGATTGAAGTGTTTCAGTCCAGTCAGCGGATGGAAGATGAGATTCAAAAGCTGGTTGCAGCGATACAGGCAAACGCAACAGTCACGCCCGCCGACTGGGCCTTGCTGGCTCGATACTACGAAGCGAATCGACAATGGACCGAAGCGACGGAGTCCGTTGAAAAAGGACTCACGCTTGATCCAAAATCTGTTCCAACTCTGATCGTTGCCGCCCGCATTGCGGAATCGTCCGGCAACTTTGGTCAGGCAGCCGACTACAGTCGGCGGCTGGCCGAAACGGATCGTCGTTCGCGCGGCGATCATCTGATGAATGTCGCTCGTCTGGAAGTTCAAATGGGGCGATCTGCTCAGGCACTTGCGGCGGCAAACGAACTGATCGTGTCAGCGCCGGGCAACACCGACAACTACGAATTTCTGGCTCAGATGTGCTTTCGTCTCGGCAAGTCGGACGAAGGTCTGGAAGCCCTTCGCAAGGCCGTACGAATCAATCCCAATGAGCCGCATCTTATCATGGCACTGGCCAGTGCGCTGGCCGATCAGTTGCGAACGGACGAGGCGATTGCAGTCTATTGGCGTGCATTTGATAAATCAGAAACGCTTGATGACAAGACCAGTCTGACTCAAAAGCTCGTGCCGCTGTATGAACAGATCAATCAGCTTGACAAGCTCATCGAACGCTTTGAACGCGAGCGCCGGGAAGAAGAGAAACGCCGCGAGATGACAATCTGTCTGGCTCAGGCGTGGCAGACATCGGGCGATCTTGGCACGGCACGGCAGGAACTGGAACAACTGCTGGGGGAAAATACTCGCGACACCAATCTGTTGCAGCAACTTTCAAAACTCTGCGAAGCCAACGGTGATCTCGACGCGGCGATCGGTTATCAGCGTCAGTTGATTGCCGTCGCACCGGGACATGAGACCGAGTTTCCGCTGGTGAAACTGCTTCAGACCCGCGGTGATCGCGATGAAGCGACTGAAATCCTTGTGAAGCTGACAGCACGAGAAGACGATCCCGCGCGGTTGCTGCGCAGTATTGATTCGCTGCTGAGTCAGGGCGCGTATGAGGCTGCGATCAGAATTACGGAGCCGCTGTTGAGTCAGCAGCGAGATGATTGGGAGTTGTTGTACCGTGAAGGCGTGGCGTGGGCAAAACTCGAAAAGCCCGAGGAAGCGAAGAATCGCTTTGAACGCATTCTCAGTGTGACTCTGCCCCACGATTCACAGGGACTGTTTGCAAGTGAGGAATTCAAGAAAGCGACGGCAAAAGCGAAGTCCGAGAACCTGAAAGGAAATCAAACGCAGGGTCCGCAGAAAACATCGCCGTTGAATTTGTCGCGAAATTCCAATGCCGTACAGACTGCCGTCGGGCTGCGCGCGGACAACAGCTACTACAATTCCGGAGGCCGCTCGATGCCGCAGGTCTGGACTCCGCGTGAATTCGGAACAGCGCGTATGGCGTGCTTCGGCTGGATGCTAAAGTTTGAAGAGGATGCCGCATCAAATGTTGCGGACAACACGGCGAATGAAGCGACGGCGAGTGAAGCCACAACGATCGAAACGTCAGCAACCCCTTCCGTGGTCAATCGAGTCGTGGCGAAAATTGCGACAGACGATGCCCCGCGCGATGCCATCTACGATCGTCTGTATGTCGCAGGACTCAAAAGCGACTACGCCGGGCAGTTCGAAATGGCTCGTCGTCTGTTGAAGACCGGAGGTGCTGACGAGCAGCGTTACTTCCTCACATCGATCCAGACACGGAATCAGACGGAGAACACTCGCTACAATAACAATGCCAATCAGAAGCCAACTGGGAAGCCGCTGTCTGACGATGATATCGCACTGATGTTGAAGTGTTACGAAGAACTTTCAAAACCAACGGGCGAGGAACAGTCGCCGATTGCCGGTGGTCAGATCGTCTACTCCAGCGACGGTAACGCCTACATCAATGTTGGTGGTTCCTGGGTTATGCTTGGCGGTATCCGAGGTGGCGGAAAAATGTTCGTGATGACCGTCGTCAATGAACTGAAACTTGCAGGGCGAGAAGCCGAAGCCAATGTCTTGTTTGATGCTGCGGTGTCTGACATCAAAACAGCAGCCGATGCCGAAGCGGCGTTTTCCTTGTACACGCAAATGGAAAAGACCGATGCACTTCCAGCGACGTTCGATCGCTGGATATCGCTGGCAAAAGAAGAGCTCAGCAAGCCCGACGACGGAGCTTCTGCGTCAACGCGGCGGCCAGGTCAGGGTCGCGTGGTGCTGGGGCAAATGAGCAACTCCATTATGCAGTGGATGGGGACGCTGGGTGCCGAAGAAGAAAATGTGCGGGTGTTGGATCTGCTTGCTCAGTCGCTCGATCTCGCCACAATCGAAGCGCGGCAGCGGGTTGCGGCGACCTCTGATCCGAAGAAACTGCGAGCGGCCTCGGCGGCACGATCGAATTCGTCGCAGATGTCTTTTAGTTGGTACTACGGAAAAGAAAACCGAAATTATATTCAGATCGAATACCCCACGCCGAGTTTGTATCTTGAACAAGTCCCGTTGATGCTGCTCCGCGAAGTGCATGAAGTCCTCAAACGCAATGATGTGTTGTCGGACCTTGCCGCTCGCTTGCGAGAACGTGTCGCGAAAGCGGCACCGGAAGATGTCATCTTTGAAAAAATGTACCTTGCATCGGCACTGTGGTGGGCCGACGAACAGGATGATGCTGTTGAACTGATTGCCGAAGTCACTGCCAGTCAGAAGGATGATCCGAATGCACAGTTCGAACTGGCGCAATTGCGAATGCAGCGAGGCGATTTCGACGATGCACTGACGATCGTCGATTCCATTCCGGCACGGGATCAGAAACTGCTGCAGCGACGCGAATTGATGGCGCTGGATCTGGCTGCACGGGTTGCCGACTATGATCGCGCGCGAGCGGCGGCAGAGCGGTTGTTCGGACTGCGTCTCGATGCGCAGACCCAGTTGTCGCTGGTGAGTTCCATGAAACGACTTGGGCTGAACGATCTGGCAGACGCCGTGATCGCTCGGACAGAACGGCAGGCGGGCAATCAGCCGACATCGCTGGCGTCGCTGATGATGCTGTATCAGAGTCAGGGCAAAACCGATCATGCCAGGCAACTGGCTCACATGCTGCTTCGCAAAACTGTCAGCTCAATGTCAATGATGGCCAATTCCGGCCGCAATCCGCTTCGAAACAATTCCGGCGGCGATCAATCCCGGACGCAGGCCTTGCAGGTGCTTCAGCAGACGGGAGAATTGAAATCTCTGATTGCCCAGCTTGAGGAACAACTAACGCGATCTCCGGATGCGAATCGGCTCGCCGAGCAACTGATTGAGTTTTACGGCGTCGCCGGCGAACGGGATAAAGTCGCTCCGTTGTTAATCGCCGCCCTGAAAAAACGTCCGGACGACGACGCACTGCGTCTGCAACTGGCAAAGCACTATCAGCAGACGAACAAGCAATCCGAAGCCTGCGATCAGTATCTGGAATTGATGAAACGGAAACCCGACTGGGTGTTCGAAGACTTTTATCAAATTCGAAACCTGTTCCAGGCCACAAAACGAAATGCGGATGTCGTTGCTGTGCTGAAAACCATGAATTTGAAGCAGATTCGTCAGCCATACTACGTGGTCGATTTTGTCGGCGATCTGCTGAACGATGAAGCCAACGAAAAACTAGCGCTGGAGATTCTTGACAAGGTTCTTGATGCCTTCCCACACTATCGAGCGAACGCCCTTTCGAACATTCGAAATCCAAAGCTTTGGCAGTCAGAAGGCTTTTTCGAACTCGGCAAAAAGATGATACTGCCAACTGAAGCGGATTTGCAATCCAATCCATGGGCGGGACTGAGTGTGTATTCGTATTCCCAGGACGGGACGGTCGATACGCATTTTCACAACCTATTGCGAGGTCTCCAGTCGTCGCCTCGGCTGGATGATCTGGAGCAGGCAATCCAGGCATCGTGCGAGGAACATCCTACCTGGTACACTGGCAAAGCGATGATCGCCTTGATCGACCTGCACAACGGAAAAAAGGATGAAGCCCGTGTAGCACTGGAAGCCTTGGTCGGAAATGAGGATGCCATCAAAACCATCACTTCGGATGCAGGCTGGATCATTGGTCAGGAGTTGTACAAGTTCACGGAGACTGCTGCCGTCGCTCAAACCTTGCTGGAAAAAGCGATGACGCGAGACAACGGAATGAATGAATTTCAGTACACGCCGGGGCCAATACTGATCAAAGCGTACGTCGCGGCTGGTCGCCGCGAGGAAGCTCGGAAGTTGCTTGTGAAATCCATGCAGAATGTCAGATCGGATGGTTACCAGCCCGACTACGATGCGTACCGACGAACTCAGAATTCCCTGAATGGGGCGAAACTGTTTCAGGAAATGAAGTTCACTGTCGATGCGGTGAAAGTCTATCAGCGGTTGTTGAACAACGAGGCCGATCTGAAGCTGGCGGGGCAGGTTAATAGAAACGAAGATTACTACTTGAGTCAGGCGAAGGCTGGATTGTCGAAGGCAATCGAGTCGCTCGACAGCACGCAGGCGGCGGAGGCGGTTGATCAGTTGCTGGCGGTTCAATCGGTGGATGACAAGGACGAGAAATCGGCGAAGGGACATTCGCTGTTGGATTTGTTGGTGCGAGTGCCGTCGAGTCTTCCAGCAGTCAATTCTGGTTCAGAAAAAGCAACCCTCGATTCAATCAGCAGCGGATTGGTGCAGTTGCTGGTCACGATTTCCACTGACGAAAAAGTGAAGACGTTGATTGAAGAAAAACTGGCAAAATTGGTGGCAGAGAATCCTGACGATTTGTCGATCGCGATAGCCGTCGCCGCTTATCACGGTCAGATGAAGGACTCAGGATTTCCCGAAAGCATCGAAACGCTCGCGAAGTTACTGAAATCGCAGCCGCTCGATGACATCGCGGAGGGGCGTCGTCCAAATTCTCGACACCGCCGGCAGGCAGCCGAGCGATTGCCAATCTGGATCGTCGCCAAAGCCGGTCTGAAGGATGCGACGACCCAGCAGGCAGCGACCGAGATCGCGGAAGCGGCCTTGCAGGCAGCTTGCCGTCAAACAGGTTTTTCAGCGTCCTCAACGATCCTGTTCGAATGGAGCGAATTGCTGCGCGATGCGGGAAAGAAAGACGAAGCCGAGGCCCGTCTGACGGAGCTGCTGAAACTGGCCACCGAACGCCCGACGCGGAAAGCAAAAACTGAGACACTGAAAGACGCGACAGGACGTAGGTCCTGTCTGCCGGAAAGGACTATGTTTGGTAGTTCCTTTCTGCCGGAAAGTATCCTTCCGTGCGCCATGCGTGAAACTCTGTGGGGTGGCCGGGGCTGGATTGAGCGTAGCGAAGGAAGCCCCGGGGTTTCGAGCTGGCGCTCTCCAACGCCGGCCACCCGGATCCCGCCCGGCAGGCGGGATCCACATTACGTCCTCACTTCACTGCAGACTGACGAGACATCGGATGACACTATCGTTCCGCCGTTGACAATTTCACAGTTTCGAGTGGCGATGCGCGTGGCAAAAATCGCGGCGGAAAATGACATGGCGGAGTTATCTCTGAAGGCCGTGCGAGAAGCGATGCTGGGTGGTACGCCGGTGCCGGATGTCGCGGCATCGACGGACCAGAATTCCAATCGCCGCGTCATTCGCAGTGGTCAAGCGCCAACGACGGCCGCAAGTCAGTTCGATCAGGAAATCGTCACGTCACTGCAGCAAACAATTGCCAAGTGGCACGGTGAAAAGTATCCGGCGGCAGAAGTTTATACATTGTTTACGCGCTTGGTGTTTCCGCAATCACGACCGGCTGAGACGCTGCTGTATCCGGACAATTCTCAGTTGCGAAATGCTGTCCCGAAAAGCCTGGCACCGACAATTGTCGAATGGGCGCGGCAGGCGAAACAGCAGACGGATTTGCAGGAGCGAATTCAGAATCGCAATCAGGGTGCCAATCTCGTCGCGTCACAGGTACTGCTGACAACGCTGGAGCTCGAAGAATCCCGAACCGATGCGGCAGCAGCCGCGTTGAATGAAATATTGAAGGCGGTGCAGACGAATCCAGGCCCGGAGATGCTTCAACTGGCGTGTCATGCAGCGATTCCGGCGGTGGAAAAACCGGAGCTTGCGGCTATCGCGTATTCGGTTCTAAAACTGGCGATACAGACGCCGTGGAATCCGAATGATAATGGCAACAGCGAGGTGTCATCCGGCAAGCTGGACCAAATGGTCAATCGCTACATGGCACAGCAAGGTGATATCGAAGGCGTTCGCCAGTATTTCGACACGCAGCAGTCTGCCAAGGCGCTGATGTATAGTCGCTACGGCGGAGACTATGGACTCTATCGCCAATGGAACGACCTTGCCGGGTTCGCTTCCGAGGCGGCTCGCAACGGAATTCCTTCGATCGCGGCTGACTATCTCGGTCGTGCTGCCGACTTCGACGCAAAACAGTATTCACCGCCGGACCTTTCTATGCCGCTGTCGATCGTCGCGCGTCATTTTTCAACGCTCGAACCCCGCGCGCAGTTCGAAGCCTGGCGCGACTGGACAATGCCCGTCAACGACCGTCAAACCGTGCGACTCGCTGCACAATTTGTCAAACCAGCAAACATCCCGACGCCGTTTCTGCAGTTGAACCCGATTCCCGGAACGCCTCACCAGACGGACTTGATCTGCAACCTGACCGAGTTGCTTGCGGCCGCTGCGAAGTGCGGCGCGCTGGATGAACTGAAGGACGCCGTGAATCACGCGAGAGATGAAAAACTGCCCAATTCCGAATTCTTGCATGTTCTGTATCTGATTGAAACAGGTGACACTACGGCAGGAATTCCGGCGGTGCAGCAGATGTTGGATTCGATGGAGGAGCGAAACAAATCCGACAATGGCCGACAAAGGCGCACTCCGATGGCTGATTACGTTATCTATCGACGCAGCCTGCAGTCACCGGCTTTCGCAGATTTCTTTGCGTCGAGCGGTCAAACCTCTCTGCGAATAATGTTGGAGGCTCTCATTTCGGGGACGACAATGGCCCATCTGAACGTCGATTTCTCGGACGTGCTGGCCTCGCGAACTGGAGGCCAACTGAAGCCCGGAGATGAAACCGGACTTGCCGACTGGCTGCCAGCATCAGCCAATACCGCTTTCGATCCATCGATCCCACCGTGGTGGGTGGCACAGGACAATATGCTGTTTCATCTGGCAGGTGACGGCACTGACTTACTCTATTTTGCATATCCCGTGGAAGGGAACTTTGAATTCACAGTCGATTGCCTGCAGCGGAGTTGGGGCGAATGTGATGCCGGGTATGGTGGAGTCGCTGTGCTTTCCCAGGCGTTCGGAGACAGCGGCTCCGTCCTTAGCTTCACAGGTGAAGATTCCGTTCGGCGTCCGGTGGGCCTGAAGCGAAATACTCCGAATTTGAACAAGGTCAGGATTCAGTCACTTGACGGCAAACTTCGTTATTTCCTGAATGAGCACCTTGCATACGAAGAGACTTTGACTGGCACGTGTCCATGGATCACGCTGGCGTCTTCGCAGAACCGGGTGTCTATGTTTCGGAATCCCGCAATTTCGGGAACACCGTCAGTCCCGAAGGAAGTCCGGCTGCTGACCGCCGCCAGTATGGAAGGCTGGAGCTGCCCGGGATTTGGTGATCGCCGTCCGTCGCCGCGCGTAATGGCCGGAAAGCCAAAGAGCGAGAACGACTCAGGATATTGGGAGCAACGGCAGGAGCCGACAAAACCCGATTGGTCTAACAAGAACGGCGTTCTGACAAGTCAGCCGAATCCCGATGCGGCCGTAGACCGTCAGAGTCGCATTCGATACTGCCGGCCGTTGAGGGACGGCGAGTCGCTTAAGTACGAATTCTTCTACGAACCGGAATCGATTGTCGCCCATCCGATGATCGGTCGGCTGGCGATGCTGTTGCAGCCGGACGGTGTGATGACTCACTGGCTGGCTGAACCGGATTGGGATGACGCCTTCAGCGGAATTCTGCTCGATAATGCAATCGCAGAACCGGATTGTCGCCGAGGCCCGAGTGTGTTGCCGCTCAAGCCGTCAGACTGGAACACAGTCGAACTGACTTTGAAAGATGGTTCAGCCCTGATTTCACTCAACGGCACACTTGTGTTCGAACGCCCAGTGCCTGAGGAATCTGATACGCGCGTCGGCATGTTTCGCTATCAGCGGCAGGAATCGCGTATTCGGAATGCGGTGTTGACAGGGCCGTGGCCGGAGTCACTCAGCGAGGAACTTCGCAGGAACATGCTGATGAATCAAAAGACACTGTCGCCGGGCGATCAAAAGATGCTTGCCGAACTGACGCCCGAACAAGTCTTCGAAGTGCAGGTTCCCGAATTGCTGGCACACGTCAGAACGCTTCCCGACGATGAAGCGTTTCAGGTGCTGAGAGACTGGGTGTTACCGTCGGCCACGCACGATTCCATTCGGCTGTCGTATCGCGCAATACCAATCGCAGTCGGCACCGATGCTCAGCCCGCATCTCCATCGGACATCGAAAGCCCCGCACTTGAACTTGTGCAATTGGCTCAAAAACTCAATCGAACTGACGAACTGCTGAATCAGGTCAGTACGATCTCTGTGTCAGGACAACTGCACAGCAGAAATCTGCTCGCCATTCAGACAATGCTGTTGCTGTCGGGAAGCGATATGGATCAAATCGCTGCAAAGATCAAAGAGGTCACGGCGACTGTGCAGCAAGGCCTGTCACCGCTGATTCCGCTACAGCAACGAGCGGCCGAAATTCTGGTTGCCTGTCAGGCGGCACGGCGACAAGAAACACAGCATTTTGGCACCGAAGTCGCGTCAGCGTTGGGACGGATGCAACGTGATGAAAAGTTTCGCAACAAGAATGATCGTTATTCCCGAATCGCTTTGGGAGCACTTGGTCCGCTAGCGTCAGACTTCGCGGATGCCGCAGAATCGCCGAATTCAGTGACCACAAACGACTCTAAGCAGTGGGCCGCCGTGCAGTACCTGCGACCGAACGACCGTAACTTTGGAGAGCGAACGTCGTCCTGGAGACTGACGCAGGGACAGGCCCATCATGTGCCGGGTGCGCGCCCGACTCACCAGTTTTTCCGGTCGCCTCTTCGAGGCAAGTTCGAAATCCTCGCACAGCGTTCTTCCAGTCAGAACTCTGCGAGAGATGGTGAGTTCATGATCAGTTGGGGAGCATTTTCTGCTGTTCCGCGAAAAGACCTCAAAGCCATTCGCATCGCGAAGACGCTGACCGGAGTCGATGATCGCGACAAGACACTGGAACTTCCAGGCTGGGACGAAGCTGCGGAATTTCAGATCGCAGTTGACGGTCACAAGGTTGCGACATCCGTCAACGGCGTTCCGATTCACGAAGAAGTTCTGGTGGGAACTCCCAGTCCCTGGATTGTTTTGCGGACTCCGGACGCCACCGATGAAGCCATGATCAGCAATCTGCGAATCGTGGGAACACCCGAGATCCCTGAAGAGATTGATTTGGTCGATATGTCCGGCTGGGCCTGCTGGCGGTCGGATGTCTACGGCGAAAGTCATTCGATCGATTCAGCCGACGAAAAAACGTCATGGAAGAAGGCCGGAGATGAAATCGTGGGGCAACTCAGAACAGATGTGTCAGCAAAACCACTTGAATCCCTGCTGATGTATCAGCGTCCGATGCTTGAAGACGGTGAGATTGAATTTGAATCTTTCTGGGTTCCCGGAGAACAGGAAGTTCATCCGTCTGTCGGACGATCTGCGATTCTGATTCAGCCGGACGGAGCAAAACTGCATATACTGACGGACGCTCAGTACGAGACTCGCGACCTGGCACCGGACAATGTGTCGCCAGTTCCCGGAGCTGCAGACAAGATCGATCTGAAAGCAAACGACTGGAATCAGATCCGACTCGTACTGAAAGGCGATCAACTGACAGTTTTCGTGAATGGGTCGCAGGTTGCGACTCACGAGGTAAGTGAACCTGCGACGGAACGCTTTTTCGGACTGTTCCGATATGCTGACAAAGACAATTGCCGAGTTCGCAAGGTCATGTACCGAGGCAACTGGCCCAGAACGCTGCCTCCGATCACGGAGCAGTTTCTGGCGACACAGAAGTAGACTCCGTCGCGCGTCGCTGGATTCCGATCTGGGACAGGTCGGACTACATAGGCAGATCTGTCCTCAGATCTGCATCCCTCAACATAGTCAAAGGAACCACGGTGGTCCGCCATACCCATTCGCCAACGAGATTTCCTTTACCGCCGGTCGCTGGATTCCGACCTGAGACAGGTCGGACCACGGGATTCTCAACGTAATTGTCTTGCTGGCGTTGAGGCCACGATTTCCTGGCATTGGCCAATCAGTCGAAGTCGATGCGAAGTCGGTCTGTTACTCAGATGAGACTGTCGCAGAATGTCGACCACATTCATGAGACGATTCACGACGTCGTTGCATCCTTCGAGCAGATTTTGGTGCCATTCGTCTGAAACACAGGAGTTGGATTCATTAATATTCATTCCGAGGATGGCTTTCGTCGGTTAGGCAGGTGGGGAAGCAACACCCATAGATTCGGCGATACATGCGTTAAACCTTCAGCAGTTTCTGCTGTTCTGCTGATCGGAGTCTGTCACCGCAATTTCGCACCTGCCGCAGGCTGCGTTGGTGAAAGAAACGAAAAAACTGTTACGATCGGTACGTTGAACAGCGATAAACCTTAACAGCGGGTGACATGATGCGGCTTGGAATTTTTGGAGGAACATTTGATCCGGTGCATTACGGACATCTGGTGCTGGCAGAAACGTGCAGGGAACAGTTGGACCTGGACGAGGTACGATTTGTCCCCGCCGCGACACCGCCTCATAAACTGGACCATCGGATCTCAGACGGCCACGCAAGGGCGGATATGCTGAGTCTTGCCGTGTCTGGCTATCCGGAGTTTGTTGTCGATCGAAGGGAACTCAAACGCAAAGGCCCCTCATTTACGGTCGATACGCTGACGGAGTATGCGACGGAATTTCCGGATGCCGAGCTGTTTTTTCTGGTCGGGGCGGATTCATTGCGAGACCTGCTGACATGGCGAAACCCAGAACGGATATCACAACTGGCGACGCTCGTCGCCTGCAATCGACCAGGCGTGGCTGCACTTCAGGTTGATCAGGTGATCGAATGGGTAGGTGCCGAAATCGCCGGTCGCGTATTGACGCAGCAGATTCCTGGCACAGATATCTCGGCATCAGACCTCAGAGAACGCGCCCGCACTGGTCGCTCTCTGCGTTTTCTGACACCGCGTTCTGTTGAGATGTTTTTGACCGAGCACAATTTGTATCGCAAGTCAGGATCGCGGGAAGAATAGCGATCCGCCCAGACGATCATGGCATTCGATGGTGCCGAGTTGTTGATGTCTCACTTTGCGTCTTCGCGGCTTTGCGTGATCAACGTAGTCCGACCTCTCCTCAGGTCGGATTCCTTTTCATCTCGAAAGCAAAAAGGAGGACTACGTACCAGAGCATTGACGTCGTCAGCTCGCCTTTGCGTACACATTCAAGGCAGACGTCCAAGCTCGTACTGAAACCCTCCTGAGAGAATCGGGAATCGGCACCAGGTCTTCGGGTCCAGATTTTTATCATCGACATGAAACGACGGTGCATAGCGTTCGCGTTTCCACTGATTTCTGGACCACAGCGTGAAGAACCGACGAACCCAGATGGTGAGTTGATCAGCTGCGTATTCCGGGTGTTCCCGTTTCAATGTGTCCATGATTTCTGCGGGGCTGAATTTATCGCGGATCGCCAGACGTTCGATGTGATCGAGCAAGGGATAAGGCATCAAGTCGCCTTCGTCGGTCTGTTCGTATTCCGACGGTCGTAATTCAGCCGTCGGTTGCTGTGCGTTAACAAGTTGCAGCGCCGCGAGTTGTTTTACACCTGCCGAACCTTGCTTTTCAAAGATCCTCAGCCATTCGCGAAGAAACGCTTTGTCGATTCCCGCAATGGGACTCAGGCCCCCCGACGTGTCACCGTCCATGGTGGCATATCCGACCGCCGCTTCGGAACGGTTACTTGTGGAAAGCAGCAGTGAGTTGCGAATGTTGGTCAACATCCAGACCGAAGGTGATCGCGTTCGAGCCTGAATGTTCTGGAGCGCAATATCGTCCTGCTGCCACGTAAGTTTCCGTCCGAGCGCCTGTTCGATCGCTGCGGTGTAGCGTTCGACAATCTCATCCACGCTGATTTCAAAATACTCCCCACCCACACCACGTGTCACCTGTTCGGCGGCATTGCGAGTAATCTCAGAACTGTTCCGCGTTCCCTGATACATGCCAGCGAAGAGCAGAAACATTATCTGGTCGATGGTATCGGCGTCAGTCAGCTTTGGGATATAGCTGAGTCGAGACTTAAATTCAATGAGTCCCAAATCGCAGATTCCTCGTTCGACCATGCTGCGGATCAACACCGCACACGCGGAGGAATCAGCTCCTCCACTCATACTGATCACGAAACCCCATGAACGACTTTTCCTCAGATAATCGAAAAGTGCCAGCGAAATTGCCTGAGTGAACTCATCGGCTTTCGATTCCGTTTGCAGCTCTCGCGGCGTTTCCAACGGACTGTCTGCCGGACGGAATCGCCCCTTGATCTGAATAATTCGATCAAAACCATCTTCGGCGACATGAGCCGCCATCGAATGAATTCCCGCGCGACGAGTTCGGGTGAGTTCGATATCCACATCGGCAGCCACGACGTCTGTTTCGCGAAACTGAAAACGCGGCCCCGCCGCGATCAGGTCACCGCCCGAAGCAATCAACGCACCGCCGTCGTAGATGGCTCGCCCCGCTTCGTTACCGACCAGATTGGCATAAACATAGCTGACGCCAAACGAACGCGATCCTTCAAGGACAAAGCGTTTACGAATCTCGTGCTTCCCGAACGCGAAGTGACTGGCACTGGGATTCAGAATAATGTCCACGCCGCATTCTGCCATGCGATTGCCCGGACGTCCGGCGACCCACGCATCTTCACAGATCTCAAAGCCGATTCGGACTCCGTCGCAATCGAACAGCAAATCGCCGATCGGCCACGAATGCCCGTCGGCGTGAAACTCACTGATCGTTTCTGCCGGCCATGCACGGAACCAGCGAGGTTCATAATGCAGACCGTCACCGGCCAGATGTTGCTTCGCCACAAATCCCACGATTTGTCCGTGCGACAGAACACAGGCTGTGTTGTAGACGCCGTTTGTCAAAAACAACGGTAATCCGACAGATACGATCATATCTTCCGTTTCCGGAACGATCTTCTGCAGCATCTCCCACGCGGTTCGCCAGACATGCGGGGCCAGAAACATGTCTTCACAGCCATAGCCAGTGATGCACAGTTCCGGCAGGCATAGAACGTGAACGTTCTGCTGTCGGGCGAGCTGAATCGCTTCCACGATACGGTGCGTGTTACCTTCCCAATCGAGCGGCGTTTGATTCAGAATCGCTGCGCCCAGTCGAAGCCGTTTCATTTATGGTTCTCATATCTCGCCGTTCGAAGTACGCAAATCAGCGTTGAAGTTCTTCGGCAAGTTGTAACGCTTCCTCGGCGACATCACCAGGATCCTGGAGGAATTCCTGCATTCCAGCGGAACTTGTAAACAGCCAGATACGTTTGCGATAGATGGCAGCAAATTCCAGTTTCCCTTCGACCTGTTCTTCATCCTGCAGTAATGTCATGGGGCAGAGGCCATCCAGCATTGGCCAGTAGACCGCCGGAGATTCCCTAAACCGATC
>Ga0335397_10004011_pt1 | contig 19551 bp, 17 predicted proteins | sample MAT04_FD_205740 | JGI IMG/M metagenome (GOLD analysis project Ga0335397, IMG submission 205740) | Freshwater microbial communities from Lake Fryxell liftoff mats and glacier meltwater in Antarctica - MAT-04 (spades assembly) (version 2) ... | reverse complement strand
GGATGAGCGAGTCCGCGGAGAAATCCTTGCGTGCCTTCCTGGCGGAGGGGTCCATGGCTGATAAGTCCGTTTGTCGGACTGCCCACAAGAAAAGATGGGGGTTCTGGGAAAGTACTGCGCCGAGTGCGTTTACGAAAGGGAAGATCAAGAAAGGCTACATTTTCAGGGAAATATCAACGGTCGGGAATTGCTGGTACACGTGGCCATAACCAAGCGATTGGGCCGAGCCACCCTGAACAGACCCTCCATCCTGCCGTCACTCGCCCTCACGCTTGCGTTCGCTGTTCCGGGCGTGAGCGTGCGTGCCGCGGAAGAGCACCCTGCATCCGATCCCAAGAAGACGGGAACCCAGACGGCCCCGGGCGAGCCGCCGCCCAAATCGTCCTTAGCCAGAAAGGACCGATTGGACATAGCGAGAATTAATCGAGCCCATCACCTGGCAATCAAGTCGGCCAACACGGAATTTTTGAAGAGCCCGGAAGGCATCTTGTCAATGGAGCAGATCGAGTCCCTGGATCAGGAGCTCAACGCCGTCTATGAGAAGTACCTCAACATTTCCCGCGAGGACCCGGCGTCGGAGAACGGGAAGAAGCTGCGTGAGGAGCGCGATCAACAGGTGAAACTTTTGAACCAGAAGAGGGCCAAGTTCCAAGCCGCCTATGAGGAACTGAAAAAGGACAGCTCGATCTACCAGGGCATGGTGGAGAAGCACCTCAAGTCGGAACTTGCACAGCTCAGAGGTAAGGTCAAGCCGGAAGCATTGGAGAAGGCGAAACTGGACAACAAAAAATAATGAACCCCACAAAATCTCAACCCCGGATCTACCGTATTATGGCGACTCGATTCTCTATCAAAATGCACGCCCTTGGCCTTGCGTTGAGCACAGTCTTTGCTGGCACCAGCGTCGCCGCCGATGGCGTACCCTACGACCTGGGCAAGGAGACGTACAAGACGGAAACGCTCTTCAGCTACGACGGCTGCATGGACCACCGCTTGATGGGCAACAGCGGGCAGCCCAAGGTCTTCAAGAACCACGTTTACCTCGCCATCGTCGTCCACGGGCGACGCGTGCGCATCCTGCAGGTCCCCTTGGACGGGGGCGAGGCGAAGATCGGCAAGTTGGACCCGGACTATGTGATCGCCGAGGACTCCCATCAGTACTTCACGTTGGGCGTCGACAAGGCCGGTTACATCCACCTCACCGGTGGCATGCACGGCGGTCCCTGGAAGTACTGGATCTCTGCGAAGCCGGAGGACGTGTCCAAATTTGTTCGGCTCGATCCCGAACAGCAAGGTCGTAAAAACGCACAAGCCGGCCCTGATAAGGAAGATCCTAAAACGGCCTCGGCCGTTCCCGGAGTGCAAGGCCCACCCGGACATGGCATCACCTACCCGCACTTTTACAAGGACACTGCGGGCGACCTCTTCCTGCATTCGCGGGCTTCCGTGCCCTCCTTCCAAAAAGGCAGGGACGGGAAAATCGTCCACGTCGGGCTCCTGAGCACCTACGACGCCGCGAAGCGCGAGTGGCGCGTCCTGGGGGCCGACATCCCGAAAGAGTTCGGCGGCACGCCGGGGCATCCCGCGACCGTATGGGAGGACAATTTTGAGAACGGCCCAGCGGGTGGCGGTTGGTATGTCGTGAACGGTGCACAATTCGCGTCCGCCCCGGACAACACCTTACATTTTTGTTTCACAATATTGAATTACTCGTCCCCCACTGGGATGGCGTCGGACATTGATGACGGATCAAAGCATGCTGCGGGCAAGGACATCCTGTACGCCATGTCCAAGGACGGCGGGCGCACGCTCCAAAGAGCCAACGGCTCGAAAGTGGAATGGCCGGTGCGCGCCGAGGCCGGCCCCTACCAGCCGGATGTCATTTACGCCGCGGCCGCGGATTATGCCGCTGCGGAGAAGAACGGCGGATTATTTCCTGGGCTGGTCGGAGGCAAACTTGAGTTGGACTGGAAAAACCGTCCGATGATCATGGCGCGTAAACGAATCCCAAACGAAGATGTCGCCTTCCGTCTGGAGAACGGCAAATGGGTTCCCTGCCCGGCAAAGGCGTTCGGCCAGTGGCGGGACAATGCGGGCGTCCTCATGAAGCCGACGGAGAACAAAGGCGAGATCGTACGGCTCTGGGACGAGCAACACACCCGCGTCGTCAAACTCGGGCAGTCGGAAATCGAAAAACTCGACGAGGATTACTTACGCGACACGGGGACGATGGTCTACACGACCAAGAAAGGGGGAAACTCGGGGATCAACGTCGTGCGGACGACGATCGAGCGTCCGGCGACCCCCAAGAGCAAATGACGCGTCTGGTCCTAACCCAAGCGTGATCTCAGTGTGAGTTGTGGCCGTGATCCTAACAAAGCTCGAAATCCTCAGCAGTTTCCAGTGTTTGTGGAAGGAGAGGCTTCCCATACACTTGGAATCAGCCGAGGATTTCGAGTGAAACCCATTTCCCGCTCCTGGTGCCGCACACGAGGGGGAGTTCCGTGCGGTGACCCGCACGCACGAAAACCGATTGCATTCTCGACGGCAAAGTGAGCGTTTATCTTCACCACACCGCGTGGTGGTCTACTACTGCGAGGCGGCGAAACCCGTTCGCAAACGGGTCGGCCCCAGCAAGACTGACGCCGAGTAGGTCACCGTTCAAATCGACGCGCAGATCACCACGAACTCACCAACGCTACTGGCTTTTACGCCTATAACCGTAGCGGATCTGCTACAACAATTACTCGACTACCACGAACACGTCCTCAACTCATCAGGCGACCTCTCCGCCGGCATCGAGTCGCCATCCAGCATCTCGCCAACTACGCGGCCGCGCCCCCGGCAGCAGGTCGCCCAGTTCGCCACCTACCTGCGAGATGTCGAGGTCGCTCCAAACCGCCACGATAACTCGCCCAAGATGAAGCTGCGGGCCAAGGGTGTGCAGTACATCCTGGAGACGTGTCGCTCGATCCACACGTTTGCCAGCTCTGCATGCTCACCTGACAGCTGGGTTGCAACTCGGGTTTACGTGCTGCTACATCCCTACCGCCCCAGTGGACTGGAAGTTTTAGCCTTCCGATTCGGCCTGGTTCGTCGCTAGCCACCTCGACCGCGCCGCTTCCCACTGCGCTTGAGCGTGCCATGGAAATGCTCCGTTTGGGGTTAAGGTTTTGGGTTCAGATTGCGAACGCAAAAGCTGGCTCTCGTTCGGCGACCCCCTGTTTCGTCGCGCTTCTCTGTCGCAGGTACGCTTTCGCGGAGTCGGCCATCGTCACCAGCCCGGCACCGAGCATGATCGCGTCCTTCACGACTAAGCGTCCGGCACCGGACAGCAGTGGGAAGCCGTGTTCGGAACTGCCCAACGCCGGCACCCAGCATTCGGGCGTCGTGATCAGGAACGACAGCGTCACGAACGACATCACAACAACCAGGAAGCTGCCGACGGCTGCGACTCGCGGAAAGATTGGGTGCAGGGCGATCATCACGCCATACGCGACAATCACTGAGCCGAGACCGTAGGCGAACAGATACGTCCCGTTCTTCTCGTGCCACTCACGGTTGGCGGGCACGAGGTCGCCTTCGCGGTTCATGTGCTTGCGGTACTCGCCCGCGGGCGCGTTGTACAAGAAGCTCATCAGCGGGCTGTTCGCCACGAACGGGACGATCCCCTCGTCCTCGTACTTGAACACCTTGAGGCTGCCGATCCACACCAGCACTACGACCAATCCGATGCGGGTCAGCGTGATGCCAAGGCGATCCATCCCTGCAGCGTACTCGAACAGCTTGTTGATCCGGTCCATTGCTCGTTCCTCGCGAAGGTTGGTAGTGATGATGGTGTCGGGTTCACTTGGTTGCGGTTTGCGTGATGTGTAGGTCTTCGGCCTTCGGGAAGTCGATGTCGGTCTCGGCGAGTTCGTTGAAGTAGTTGGTGAAGACGTTCAGCGCGACGTGTGCGATTACCTCGGCGATCAGGCCGTCATCGAACCCGGCTTCGCGAACCTCGTCGAGGTCGCCGTCACTCACGCGACCGCGAGTTTCGACGACTTTGCGGGCGAACCGGATCAAGGTGTCGGCCTTCGGGTCGACCGTGGTTCCGAGGCGGCTGTCGCGGATCTGATCGGCGGTCAGTCCGACCATGCGGCCGACGGTCGAGTGGGCGGCGAGGCAATAGTCGCAACCGTTCGCCTGCGAGACGGCGAGGGCGAGTTGCTCGCGGAGCTTCGCCGACAGCGTGCCCTTCGTGAGTGCTCCGCTCAGTTGCAGGTAGCCATCGAGCACGGCCGGGGCGTTCGCCATCGCACGGGTCATGTTCGGCACGAGACCAAGCTTACTCTTCACTGTGTCGAGGAGCGTTTTTGCACGGCCGGTTGCGGCTTCGGGTGCGATCTGGTTGATGCGGGACATAGGTCGTGATCCTTTCGTTTCGAGTCACTTTCCGCAGTCAGTGAGCGGATTACCAGGGAGTAATCCACGTTGCGTGCCAATCGAAATTGATTGCCATAACAGATATTCCATGAATGGTTTGTGACGAATACCACGCGGGGATCGATATTCCGATATTTCGTGAATCGACGAGATTTCGTAAGTTGACTCCGAAACCTCATCAGGGGAGCGCATGACACCAAGCAAAGACACTCCGTTGCTCGTCGAACCGAAGCGTTTGCTTCTCGACATGGCCCAGGAACATCACCTACCTGCGTTGCTCCGGTTGGTTGTGGATCGACTGGCCGCAACGCCACGAGTGGCGATGGCCCGAATCTGGTTGAAGGACACGACCGAGGACTTCCTTCATCTTGTCGCGAGTGCCGGTCGGTCGGTGGTCGATTCGCGGATTGAGTGGAACAGGCTCGACGGCGCGTTCCGTCGCTTCGCGCTGGGCGTGCGAAAGGTCGGGCGGATCGCCGCGACCGGCGAAGCGATCGAAGTGCCCGACCTGTCGTCGGCACCCGATTGGATCGCGGACCCGGAGTGGATTCGCGCCGAAGGGATCGCAGGGTTCGGCGGCCAACCGCTCGTTCACCGCGGGCAGGTGCTCGGGGTGCTTGCCGTGTTCGCTCGCGGACCGGTCGGTGACGAGTGCATGAGCTGGCTTCGCACCATCGCCGACCATGCCGCCGCGGCCATCGCGACTGCCCGCGCGTTCGAGCGGATCGAGGAACTGCGAGCCAGGTTGGAGCTGGAAAACGAATATCTGCGGGAAGAGGTCACGCGCAGCGGCGCGTTCGGCGAACTGGTCGGGCAGGGGCCGGCGCTCGAAGCCATCGCCCGGCAGATTGATCTGGTCGCTCCGACGGATTCGGCGGTGTTGATTCTCGGCGAGAGTGGCACCGGCAAGGAACTCGTAGCGCGAGAACTCCACCGGCGGAGCAAGCGAGCGAACCGGCCGCTTGTGAAGGTGAACTGTGCCGCGGTGCCGCGTGAACTCTACGAGAGCGAGTTCTTCGGTCACGCGAAGGGTGCGTTCACCGGCGCTCTGCGTGACCGGTCCGGCCGCTTCGAACTGGCGGATGGTGGCACGCTGTTCCTTGATGAAGTGGGCGAGATTCCCTTGGAATTGCAGGCGAAATTGCTCCGCGTTCTTCAGGAAGGGGAGCTGGAGCGGGTCGGTGAAGAACGCACTCGAAAGGTCAATGTGCGAATCATCGCGGCCACGAACCGCGATCTTCGGGCCGAGGCCGAAGCGGGCCGATTTCGGCAGGACATGTACTACCGACTGAGCGTGTTCCCGGTCGAGTTGCCGGCACTGCGGAAACGTGTCGAGGACATCCCGTTGCTTGCCGAACATTTCCTGGCTCTGAGCGCCCGCAAGATCGGGCGGCCGAAGCCGCGGCTTACAATGGCGAATATCCAGCAACTTCAGCGGTACCACTGGCCCGGGAACGTTCGCGAGCTACAGCACGTGATCGAGCGGGCAGTTATTACAGCCGATGGGAACCGTCTGTCGATCGACTTGCCTGCCCGCAACGCTCCTCCGGTTGTGAAGCCAGCGGCGCCTTCCGTCCCCCTAGCGACCGAAAATCGTGTACTGACCGAAGCTGAGATGTGCCGCCTGGAGGCGGATAACATCCGAGCGGCATTGCAGCAGGCGAAGGGTAAAGTGTCGGGAGTCGGTGGGGCGGCCGAGTTGCTTGGGATGAGGCCAACCACTCTCGCTTCCCGGCTGAAAGCGCTAGGCATTTCGCGATGAGGCGCCGGAACTGGCGCAGAGTGCTCAGGGGTCTCGTGTTCGCGTAATCTCGTAAATCGCAAACGATATCTCGTGAATTACGAAGTGTCGTGACAGTCCATTTCGCAAGCTGAAACAGCCGAAACCAAGACCCAATCATGACTTGTGATATTCGATTGAGTTGGGCACTGGGTGTGCGTTGTCAAGACTGACTCGAATCGTGCCAGCGATCATCCCAGAATCAGGAGATGCTATGTCGACTCAAGTACGCTGTCATTGCCGTGGTAATCCTGCGTGCGAGCTTTGCCACGGAGAGCGCTTCTACCCGTATCAACCTGGTCCTCAAGGATGGATACCGTTCCGCTGCCCCACTTGCCTTGGGAAATCCGTACTCCAAGGCGCAACGAACGCGGAGTTGCCGTGCTTCACATGCCATCGTGCTGGGTGGGTCGATCCGGGCAATCCACCTTTCGCGCCGGGTTGGCGCGGCGCACTCCGCGTAGGCTTGAAGACGTTCTTCGGCGGATGTTGACTCTCGTGCTCAACCGTTCACGGAACCTTTGGACAACGGAGTAGAAGACAGGTGCCCTGCCGACTCCAGTTCCTCATACTGTCGGACTCGGCAAGATTCTCGTCGTCGTCGATGAGTAGGATGCAGGCCACAACCGTCTCCAGAGTATGGGTTCACGATGGGCCGAGCGATGTCTCCAAACCCCATTGTCACTCTTGTACACGAAGAACCGGACTGGGTCATCAAAGATCAAATCTGTGCTGTGCATTCTCAGACGGTATCCTCAGCGATTTAATGCGCTGGCAGATGGCAGAGGTTAGCAACCGTGTGACCCTGCATGGATTCCACTTCCGTTGGGATCAGTACACGGCATGGCGATTGGCTGTTTGCTGCAATGAGACGGCGGACGCTCAAGCCCTGAGCATCCGCCGTGCTGCGATTCTGCGTCGTCGGGAGTGGCTCCAGGAGGCAACCCGCCTTACCCGGCTCGCTTCTCGCAGGCCACGCACAACCCGACCACTCTTCTTTTGCCGCCCAGGTGAGCACCGCAGATTGAGCACACTTCAGCCAACTTTGGGGCCGGAGGGGTGTAATATCCCGCTGCGGGGAGATCCGGGTTCCCGTCGGACCTGACGAATGACTCATCCACCCCCGTTATCACCTCGAAGAGTCCATAGCCGACCACACACAGGCCGGTCACGAGGAGAAGGGCGAAGGCCCGTGATGGCATCAACCCCTGTAGAAACAATCCGGTCGCGAGAACCAGTAAACCCAAGGTGATCACAACCTTCAAGATGCCTCGGCCCCGCGTCCTTGCAGTCGTCAGACGCAGCCGCCGTCGGAGCTCGCGGCCAGCCCCGGCCGGGGAGTAGCCGTGTTCTTGCAACTGTGCGGCAAGGCGATCACGCCTCCTCCGATATCGTCGGTTAATAATGAAGTACGCGCTCGTCAGCAGGAGAACCCAGAAAAGGGTGACAACGAGATCGAAAGCAACTCGATGCGACATGGCTCTTTTTCTCCTGTGTTTTCGAATCCATGCGATGTCGGAGTTTGCTTGACGAATCGGCGGCCAAGTCCTCTCGCGGACTCCGTGTGCCCTGGACTCACCCGGCGGATACTCGGCTTCACGGCTTCTTCGCTTCGAGCTACTTTCCCTTCCGCGCACACTGATGTGTTTGACGTCGGGTTGGCAGCAGGTTCGCGAAGGCTGCCAGCGAACACGGGTCCTTACGGCCCGGTCACCGGCCAAGCTTTGTGACGAGGCGGTCGGAGGGTCATTGGTGGCCCTCGCCGTTGCCTGTGACGGTCCCAGGACTGGTTCGGTCGAGGTCACGCCGTAGCACCTTCCCGAGCGCATTCTTCGGCAATTCGCCGACGAAGACGAAGTCGCGTGGCACCTTGAACCGGGCAACGCGATCCTTCAGGTACGCCCGCAGTTCTTCCTCCCCGAGCGCGACGCCCGGTCGCGTCACCACGAATGCCCGGAGTCGCTGCCCGAACCGCTCGTCGTGCACTCCCACAATCGCCGTCTCCGCGATCCCCGTGTGGCTCGCAAGCACCTCTTCAACCTCCGCCGGATAGACCTTCTCCCCGCCCGAGATCACCAGATCGTCGGCACGCCCATCAACGAATAGCCGACCGGCCGTATCAAGGTGTCCAACATCCCCGCTGTCCATAAACCCGTCGATCACCTCCTTCGACCCGCCGCCCACATACCCGGAAAAAGCCAGCCCACTGCGGAGGAACACTCGACCGACCTTCCCGGCTTCAAGAGATAACCCGCCCTGATCGAGGATGCGGATCTCCGTGCCAGCGGGCGGGTATCCAACGGTGCCGGGTGCCGCCAGCAAGTCCGCTGGTGTCGCGATCGCCCCGAACCCAATCTCCGACGACCCATAGAGGTTGAACAGGCATGGCCCGAAAGCACTATGGAACTTGGTCGCAAGTTCGGCTCCAAGTGGAGCACCCGACGTCAGCACGGCACGCAGCGACGATAGGTCGAGGTTCGCACGGACCAACTCTGGTACGTCGAGCAACTGACGAAGCATGGACGGTAAAGCGATTAGCACATCCGCGTGATGGCGAGCGATGTCCTCAAGTACAGCGCGTGGGTCGAATCGGCGACGGACCACGACCGTCGCCCCGAGGAACATGGACAGATTGAGGTAGACGAACCCCATTCCGTGGAACAACGGCGGAGCCACAAGAACGACGCACCCGGCGCGGAACGGGACGCGAGTCAGGAGCGTTCGCAAGGCACCCGATTGCGAACGAAACTCGGGCTTCCGCGCTGCCCCTTTCGGGACCCCGGTTGTCCCCGATGTGAGGATCACGATCTTCCCACCCCGGCGAGCGCAGAACCCACGGGACGTGGACTCGATGAGGTCGCTTGTCTGGGCGACCAGGCCGCCACTGAAACCGGACGCGGTCAGGGCCGGTCCGAATTCGGCGTCGTGGATGATGCACCCGAGACGGTGGTGGGCGAGTGCCTGAGCGAGTTGCGGTCCTGGGAAATCGGTGTTGATCAGGACAGCGTCAGCCCCCGCTCCGGATGCGGCCTGGACCGCCTCGACGAACCCGCGATGGTTCCGGCACATGATTCCCACACCACGGTCCGGGCCGATCCCAAACCGGTCGCGGATGACTGCAGCGAGACGCGCCGCTCGCTCGGTCAACTCGGCGTAGGTGAGCGTCCCGGCCTCGTCGATCACCGCTGGGTGTGTTGGTGTCCGTCTGGCGGTCATGGCGCACAGAGCGCTCGGCCTGCCGCCCTGAGCAATCACCGCGCGGGCCATCCGCATGAGGCTCAGCGGGCGAAGGGGAAGTAGACCAACATTTCGGAACGCTCGCCGCAATCCGGGTATAACGGGCGGCCCCGAAGTCGCGCCGGTGGCGTCACCTGGCTTGGTCTTCACACCCCGAGCGCTGGGGCTATCGGTCGAGCGGCGGAAGAACATTCCCAGCCCCCACTCGATGGGCCGGCGAAACAGAACGCCGAACAGTTCGGCGGGAGTGAGCCACCACGGGGCAATAACCCCAGACCCGCGAACGATCGCCCGTGCAACCAGGCCTGCCGCCTCTTCGGGGAAAAGTCCCGGTAGCCCACGGATGCTTGGAGTCGGGGAGCTCATCCGGGTGTAGACAAGCGGCAGGTAAATGGTGGAGGTAATCACACCATCCGATCTCGCCTCAATCCCCATGCTGCGGAACCAGGCGTCGAACGCGGCCTTGGACGCCTGATAGGCTCCCCATCGGGGGCCGGGTGGAACTCGCACGCCGAACGTTGAAACGTTGATGATCTGCCCAGATCGCTTTTGTCGCATCCCTGGCAGGAGGCACAGGAGCAACCGGATCGGCCCGAGGTAGTTGACCCCGATCGTTCGCTCGAAGTCATGGAATCTGTCGTACTGCAACGCAACAGAACGGCGGATCGACTTGCCTGCGTTACTCACCACGATGTCGATCGTGCCATGAACTTCGAGCACTTGCTTGCCGAGGGTGGCAACCGCTTCGGTGTCAGTCAGATCTGTCGGGTAGATCTCCGCGATTCCTCCCTGTGAACGGATTCCCGCCGCAACGGCTTCCAGTTGCTCTCGCGAACGAGCGACGAGAAGGACCTTTGCGCCCGCTGATGCAAGGAGCCAGGCACATGCTTCCCCGATGCCGTACGATGCGCCGCTGATGAGGGCAGTCTTCCCTGCGACCGCAGCACGCAGTCGGCGTTCACTGGGAGCACCGCCAGGGTTCAGGCACCAAGAGAGCAACCGAGTGAGTCGACTGGGCCGAGGCCACTCGGTGGGGTTGATTTCAGTCATGAAACTACACTCCCGGTTCCACTGATGCTCACGAATTCATTCCATCACGCGACTCGTCGCGGGCAACGCACAACACTGGGCTACTTCGGAATCTGTTCGCAGGTCGCCATGCCCTCCGATATTGGAACATGCCCGATGGTTCCACGAAGCACCTACTTCAAAGTTCTTCGTTGTTATTTACTGGTTCCAGCGTTGCGAATGCCCCCAAATGGGAGGGCGAGGCAGGCGAGGCTCCTGCCGAGCCGCAGGCCAACGGCTCGGCAGTAGCCTCGCCCTCCCGACCTGGAACTTTACCAATGATGGAACCAGTAGCCCCGTGTCAAGTACTCGTTGCGGACTGCGGTAGAACGGACATGGGCATCGCATTGGGGAGAGGTTCGATACCCGAAACATCCTTCAAGGCGTGTGTTGTTCCCGCTGCCACCAAGGAGGCAGAACTTGCCGTTCAGTAACTTCGCCGTGGAGTTTGCGTGCGGCCGAACTTGGTGTCGAGTGCTATGCGAATGTGCGACATCAGCGTGTTGTGTTGAACCTGTGCGATGTTCATACGGTCGAGCTTCGCAATGTGACGGTTGGCGAGACGATACGGCATCCGCGATGTGGCGAATGCCCCTGCTGCCGGCGAACGGGGCGAGGACTGCGGTGCTACGCATGGTAACCTTCGGTGAATGGATGATTGCGGCGAGGAAGTTGGTTGCCTCTACCAGGGAATCACCAACCCGTGGTGGAACCCTGCACTCTTTCTGAAGTTTTCTGCCATCAGGTTCTCAAGGGGCATATACTCGTTCTCACTTCTCAACAGTGCGACCACCGAGAGCGACGCATGAATCCCGAGGGTTCCATTACACGTTGGCTCGGCCCGCTCAAGGCAGGCGAGGAGATCGCAATCCCGAAACTGTGGGAACGCTACTTCCCCCAGCTTGTGGAACTGGCTCGCAAGAGACTCCGCGCCGGACCACGCCGAATGGCCGATGAGGAAGACGCTGCCCTGAGCGCGTTTGATAGCTTCTGCCGCGCCGCGGAGGCTGGCCGCTTTCCGCAACTCTTCCATCGCGACGATCTCTGGCACATCCTGGTCGTCATCACCACCCGCAAGGCTGCTAACCTGATCAGGCAGGAAAACGCACAGAAACGCGGGGCTGGTCAGGTGCGTGCAGTGGTCGATCGGCAATCCGACACAACCGAGGGAGAACCGCGACTTGCGGAGATGCTGGCCCGCGACCCCGACCCCGCGTTCGTGGTCGAGGCAACCGAGCAGTGCCGCCATCTGCTCGAACTTCTCCCCACGGCCGAGCTTCGGCAGGTGGCAGTGCGAAAGATGGAGGGATACACGAATGAGGAGATCGCGGGAGAGTTACATCGCCCCGTGGGGACAGTCGAACGCCGACTCCGTGAGATCCGCCGCTGCTGGACTCAGGAGTTGCTGGATGAATGACACCACCCCCTGGCGCAATGAGGAAGACTCGCAGTTCGAGAGGATCGACGGCGTGGCCGAGAGTTTCGACAACGCCTGGGCCGCAGGGGAACGGCCGCGTATCGAGACATGTCTCGTCGAAGTTGCCGAAGCTGACCGACCGGCATTGCTGTGTGAACTGCTTCGACTCGAACTGCATTACCGCAGGGCGAATGGTGAGACTCACACCGCGGGCGAGTACCTCCAACGTTTTCCCAACCACGGCGAGGTGGTCACCTCTGCCTTTCCCCCGTCCGCACGGCCACTGCCGATGGTTCCCGGATACGAAGTGCTCGGCGAACTCGGTCGTGGCGGAATGGGCGTTGTCTACAGTGCACGCCATCTCAAGCTGAACCGAGCCGTGGCCCTCAAGATGATTCGTGGTGTCGTTCACGTCGGGCCAGACGAGTTGGTCCGATTTCGAAAAGAAGCCGAGGCAACCGCTCGACTTCAGCATCCTCACATTGTGCAGATTCACGAGATCGGTGAGTCTGATGGACTCCCATACTTCGCGCTGGAGTTTGCCGGCGGCGGGACCCTTGCTCGGAAGCTCGACGGCAAACCGCAGCCACCTCACGAAGCGGCCCGTCTAGTCGAACAACTTGCACGGGCGGTGGCCTACGCCCACGAACGCGGGGTCGTCCACCGCGATCTCAAGCCTGGAAATGTCCTGCTCACCGAGGGCGGAGAGCCGAAGATCGCGGACTTCGGTCTGGCGAAGATGACCGACGCTGGCGACAACGTGACCCTCAGCGGCACGGTGATGGGCACGCCTGCGTACATGGCTCCCGAGCAGGCACGTGGCGACACGAAGCAGGTCGGCCCCGCTGCGGATCACTACACACTCGGAGTGATTCTGTTTGAGTTGCTCACTGGCCGAGTGCCGTTCACCGCAGAGACGACCGCCGCTTTGCTCCGCAAGGTCGAGAGTGAGGAGCCGCCATCATTACGAGTCCTGTGCCCTGGATTATCGCGTGATTTGGAAGCGATATGCCTCATGTGTCTTGATAAGAACGCAGCCGACCGGTATCCCTCCGCCGCTGCGCTGGCGGAAGATCTGTCGAATTATCAGGCTCGCAAACCGCTCTGCTATGCCCGGCCACTCGGGCCAGCCGGCCGCTTCCTCAGGCGATGTCGGCGGAATCCGGCGATCACGGCGTTGACTCTGCTCATCTGCGTTGCGGCAATTGTCGGCCTCGGGTTCGCTGTCGAGTCACGCGACAACTCCCTTCGTAATGTGCAACGTTCAGGTGAACTGGTGATCGGCATGGACCCAGATGGTGCCCCCTTTGCGTTCAAGGCGAATGGAGATCTGACAGGACTCGATGTCGAGTTGGCTAAGGCACTGGCTGGGCGTCTGGGAGTGAAGGCGAAATTCGTCGAGGTGGAATGGAACTGGCCTGAGATGACGAAGCAACTCGGCCGCCGAGAATTCGATGTCCTGATGTCTGTAGTCACCATCACGGAGGAGCGAAAGCGGCAGGTGGCGTTTGTCGAGTATGCCCGCGATCCGCTGGTGTTCACCGGCAAACGCGGCTCGATCATCCGAACCAAACAAGACCTGGCCGGGAAAATCATCGCGGTGCAGGGGGGAACGACCGCACAAGAAAACGCCGAGCGGTTGCAGCGTTCGGGGGTGGGCTTCTCGAAGATCGTTCCCTATCGGAGAACCTTCGAGCCGTTTGACGCCGTTCGGCTTGGCAACGCCGAGATCACCCTCGATCATCAGTTGATCGCACGTCATGCCTGCCGTGATGGCCAACTAGAGGTGCTGGGGCCAGTCGGGCAAGAACTCGATCCAGAACCGCTAGGGATCGCACTACGGAAGGATGCCCGAGCACTTCACCGCGCCCTTGAGGAAGGACTCGCGGCAATGAAAGCCGACGGCGAATACAGCCGGCTATCGGGTAAGTGGGTGGGACGCTGAACCGTCATCGTTGTGGAGCATTCCCGCTCAGGTTTGATGGGGGATCGACTCGACGAAGTTCCCTCCGCGGCAAAGCTCCCACACCTCGCGTCCGTGACCCACGGAGATCAGGGTTTCCAGTTCAACGACCCTGCGCCCAGAAGCGTTGCTGGCACGCCCCCTGGGTCCACAACCCGATCGCCTCGCGCACGAGGCGGCGTGGATGGAGTCAATCGAGCGCTCGTGGAATCGCAACGCGCGAGACCGCATCAAGACAGCGCGCGACCGACCGCCTGTTCCGTGGGCCAACACCACCGCGGTCCGAAGGATAACTCCTCATCGATCTCCCCGCAGCGGATCAACTGTCCAGGGGCCCGACCGAAACCGCCATGACTTCAAGCAACCGTCACGACTCCGGGTCGAGGCTCCCGAGGAGGTCGCGCAGTTCGGTGGCGTGGATGTCGTCGCGTAAAGGCGAACCAGGAAAAATGCGAGATTCCGTGTCGGGTCTGTGGGGTGCTCTCCGCTTAGCAAGCAACGGCCGGGGTTGTACTACATCCGGTTAACCTCAGACACCGAGAACACCGATGCTTCCTCAAGAATCGACGTTGTCCAAGGTTATCCGCCCGATTGTAGTTCTGGCTGCCGTTGCTGTGGTCACGCTCATAGGCCTGGGGATTCTGTTGCTTGTGGTGGTGAAGCAAGGCCGCGGCTTAGGTTCGTAACACCGGAAGAACGCGAGATGGTTTCCCCATATGTTCGGGGCTACCCGAACTGCTGAACGCACCCAAACGCCTCGAAGGAGTACCCGGTGATGATGACGCGACGCGACGCTTTGAAACAGGCGGCACAAGCCGCTTCACTTGGGATGGTGTCCACCAGTCCGTTATTTAGCAAACCGCCCGACACAGCCGCGGTCGAGGTCAACGATGTACAGTCGCAGTTAAACCGCACCGTCGTAAGAGAGATCGTGACGCCGAACTCGCTCGACTCGATTCAAACCACGCTGGCGAACGCGAAACGCGACGGCAAGTCTATCACCGTCTCCGGCGGACGGCACTCAATGGGATGCCAGCAGTTCGGAACCGACGCGGTTCTGATCGATACGCGCGAGTTCAACCGTGTCGTGAAGTTCGATCGCGCCAAGGGTCACATCGAAGTCGAGGGTGGGATTCAATGGCCAGAGTTGATCGCCTACCTGGAGAAGGAGCAGAAGGACGACCGCGAGCCGTGGGCGATCCGCGAGAAGCAAACCGGGGTCGATACCGTTACGATCGCTGGCTCGCTCGCGTCAAACATCCACGGTCGAGGGTTACGCTTCCCCCCGATCATCGGCGACGTGGAGGCGTTCGTGCTCGTCGACGCCGACGGCAAGGCACGCACATGCAACCGTCGCGAAAACGCGGAACTGTTCTCGCTGGCCATCGGCGGCTACGGCCTGTTCGGCATCATCGCGCAGGTGACATTACGTCTGGTTCGACGAACCAAGGTGCAGCGGTTGGTTGAGGTGATTCCCATCAAGGACCTGCTCGCGGGCGTGAAGAAGCGGATCGATGCGGGCTTTGTGTACGGTGACTGTCAGTACTCGACGGATCTGGACACCGAGGCGGCGTCGCACCCCGGCGTCTTCTCGTGCTACAAGCCCGTGGCCGCCGACACCTCGATTGCAGCGAACCAGAAGCGGCTTTCGCCCGACGACTGGGCGAACCTCTACCGACTCGCCCGCACGGACAAGAAGAAAGCCTTTGAAACCTACTCCGGCTATTACCTCAAGACGTCTGGCCAGGTGTACTGGTCCGACACGCACCAACTCGCTGGCAACTTCGAGGGTTACCGCAAGGCCGTGGAGAAGGAACGTGGCACGGAGATGATCACGGAAGTGTACGTGACACCGGATAACTTTCTGCCGTTCATGGCACAAGTTCGCAGGGACTACATCACCCACAAGGTCGACATGACCTATGGCACCATCCGCTTCATCGAAAAGGATACGGAGAGCTTCCTCGCATGGGCCAAGGAGCCGTCGGTGTGCATCGTCTGCAACCTCCACGTCCTTCACACGGATGAAGGAAAACAAAAGGCTGTGGAAGACTTCCGCCGCATCATTGATCGCGTCATCGAGTACCAGGGTCGGTACTACTTGACCTACCACCGCTGGGCCACCCGTAAGCAAGTCGAAACCTGCTACCCGCAGTTCGTCGAGTTTCTGCGGCTCAAGAAGAAGTACGACCCGCAGGAGCGACTGCAGAGCGATTGGTACCGACACTACAAGACGATGTTCGCGGACAAGCTCTGAGACACGTGACTTCTCACACTGGTGACCCGTGCGTACCGCCCGAATTCTCTGGTTTCTGATGGGCCTCTTCTGCCTGCGTGTGCTGGGGCAGGTGCTGGTCGAGTTCTTCGGCGTCGGGTTTCTGCCGCCATCCGAGGAATGGTTCTCGGGCGTGATGCCGTACCCGCCCCTGCTCGCCAGCCAGGTGCTCATCATCCTGTTCATGGCGAAGGTGGGCCGCGACTTCACTCGCGGGGCGGGCTGGACCTACCGCCCCCGCCGCTTCGTGGGCTCGATGCTCCTCACGCTTGGCAGCGTCTACCTGATCGCGATGGTCATCCGTTACGGGGTGCGCATGTCGCTCTACCCCCACGAACGCTGGACCGGCGGGTCCATCCCCATCTTCTTCCACTGGGTGCTGGCGGCGTACGTGTTGACGTTGGGCCTCCACCACTGGCGGCACGGCGTTGTGGCCCAACCGCCCGAGCCTCGCGGGAGGCTCCGGCGGTGGGCGCCGCGAGTTGCGTGGGTGGTTGGCGCTGTGGTCACGGTCGCGTCTCTGGTGCTGTGGGTGGGCTACTTGTTGCTCCCAACTTTGCTGGCTAATTCCCTCGACATCCGTCCGGCGGAATACGCCGTGAGGATTCAGCGAAGCGTGGCGTTCACGACTTCGGACGGGACGCGACTGGTTGCCGACGTCTACCATCCCCGCAGGGCGGGTGAGAAGACTCCCACGATCCTGGTGCGGCTCCCGTACTCGAAGGACCCGGCGGTCATGATGTTCGCCACCACGCTCGGCCGAATGTGGGCCGAGCGGGGTTACACGGTCGTCATGCAGGGGACGCGGGGCCGCTACGAGTCTGGGGGAACGCACTACCCCATGCGTGACGAGCGGAGCGACGGGATTGAGACGCTGGAGTGGCTCGCGCGGCAGCCGTGGTACGACGGCCGTGTGGGGACGTGGGGCGGGTCGTACTTCGGGTACACGCAGTGGGTGGTCGGCGACCGCTCAGACCCCGGCCCGTCGAGCCTCATGGTCGTCGAGGCCAGCAGCGACTGCCACGGCATGTTCTACCCGGGCGGTGCCTTCTCTCTCCAGACCGCCCTGTACTGGGCGGTGACCTCTCGCGGCGCGGAAAACCTCGTCCCGTCACTTGACGCGCTGGCCCGCGGGTACGACGGGTTCCCGTTGCTCGAAGCCGACGATCGGGCGGTGGGCGACATCGCGTTTTTCAACGACTGGGCCTCACACCCCGAACGCGACAACCACTGGGTGCAAATTGACGGGACGAACCGGGCCCAGCGGCTCAAGGCTCCGGCCTTACTCCTGGGCGGGTGGTACGACCCCTTCCTGCCGACGCAACTCAACGACTATGCCCGCATCCGCCAGGATGCCGAGCATCGCGTCGCCGCCGAGACCCGCCTGATCATCGGCCCGTGGGCGCACGCACAAACGGTCGAGTTCCCCGGCGGCGTCAACCCCCGGCACTTCCGCCTCGAAACTCTCGCCCCCACCGTGGCCTGGTTCGACCGGCACTTGCTCGGGCGAGTAACCCCGCCAATGGCACCGGTCCGGATTTACACGATGGGAACTCACCAGTGGCGTGACGAACAGGAGTGGCCGCTCGCGCGAACAGAGTACACGCCGTACTACCTGCACAGCGACGGAAAGGCAAACGCTTCCGGAGGCGACGGCACACTGACATGGAATGCACCAACAACTCAGCAACCGTCGGACACGTTCGTGTATGACCCGCGCAACCCCGTCCCGACAGCGGGTGGAGCCATGCTGGGTCCAGATGCGGGGACACGGTTACAGGATGCTGTCGAGCGCCGTGCGGATGTCCTGGTCTACACCACAGATCCATTACCGGACAATCTGGAGGTGACGGGACCCATCTCACTGGTGCTGCACGTCTCGACGACCGCACCCAACACCGACTTCACCGGGAAACTTGTGGACGTTCACCCCGATGGCTCGGCTTACAACATTTCGGATGGCATCCTACGACGGGGATACGGGAAGTTCGCGGGTGAGTCGTCGGCAACTGAAATCACCATTGACCTCTGGCCGACTAGCAACGTGTTTCTGAAAGGGCACCGGATTCGCCTGGAGGTGTCGAGCAGCAACTACCCGCGGTTCGATCGCAACCCCAACACCGGTCGATCGATCGCCACCGAGCGGCATCCGCTGACGGCGATGCAAACCGTCTGGCACGATCCGACCAGACCATCGCGGCTGATACTGCCGGTCATCCCCAATCCCTGATCGCGGTGAGGGCGGAACCCTGGCCCTGGCCCGCAGCCAGGCAAGCGACGCAAGGGAGAGACTCACAAGTTCATTGCATCTGAATCATGTCGTTGAGAGCGAGTTCCATTTGGTTGACTTGTGATGGCATCGTCGAGCAACTCTTTTACAGTGACGGCAACTGGCTCGACGTGCACTTGACCAAGCCGGACTGTCGCAGGAGCGGCGCTCGCGTTTATGGCTGGCGCAACTGCTCGGGCGGGGTGAACAGGTCGAGACCCGGTTGGTGCTGCTGTGCGAACTCCGCGAACTCCCATCGGTCGCCGAACGTCCGGCCGTAAGTGAACCCCAGCGCGTCGAGTACGGCCCGCTGTGCCTCCCCGACGCAGAACGGGTGCTTGAGCAGTTCCACCAGTGTCTGCGGCGGCAGTGGCCTTCGCTGCGGCCGGAAGTGCGGGTCCATCAGCGCGATGGAGGTTAGCACGCCATGGGCGGCGGCAGAGCCTGCGGCGATAAGGGCTGCTCCCCGCGCCTGGGCGTAGTCCTTGACCGAGACCCCGTGCGTGACCGCCCACAAGGCAGCCGCCAACTCCTTGCGGGTGGAGGGGTTCGCCTCCTTGCCCGCCGCAGCGACCAGAACCCCTGTGGCCTTTCAGGGCGGCTTGTCGCGGCTGGGCAAAGCAGCGAGCATCAACGATTGGCGCCGCCAGCCGGGACGGAGTTGCCCACGGGTTGTGGTAGCGACAGCAGAGTCGTGCGGCTCACCTTCGATCTCGAGACGCTGCCGGAACACGCCTCGGCTTAACTGGCGAGTTTCGCCACCCCGCTCGTGAACCGGTTGCTGAGCGAAGACCTTCAGCAAGGCCGGGCCGTTCGGCGGCGTCGGCCTGTACCTTCAGGCCGCACGATCTGCGCCGATGCATTCACGCCGCCACGCCGTAACAGCCGAGGTTGGCATACCCGAGATCGTCTGCCAAGACGATCTCGACGTTGGGATTTGATGCGGCGCAGTTCGCCAGACACAGGCTGAGCACCAGAACGACGATAGTAGTTCTACTGTTTCCCTAGATTCGTAGTTCGTTCTTCAATGCTGGCAACAGTTTACGCGAGCGATGGAAATAGAGTCGTGCTTTCTCGTTCCGTTCCAGCCACCGCGTGCTGCGACGACAGCTCA
>Ga0335397_10004009_pt1 | contig 19552 bp, 16 predicted proteins | sample MAT04_FD_205740 | JGI IMG/M metagenome (GOLD analysis project Ga0335397, IMG submission 205740) | Freshwater microbial communities from Lake Fryxell liftoff mats and glacier meltwater in Antarctica - MAT-04 (spades assembly) (version 2) ... | reverse complement strand
CCGGTCAATATGCCGCTCGTCGGGGAGATCGACACCGACGGCTACGTGTGGATCCTCGCGACCGTGTCGGGCCTCATCATCATCAAGTCGCTGCTCAGCGTCGGCCTGCAGTGGCTCGCCACCCGTCGCTTCGCCAGGTTCGAGCTCGAGATCGGCGACCGCCTGTTCGCCGCCTACATCCGTGCGCCCTGGACGGAGCGGTTGAAGCGCAACACCGCCCAGCTGGTGAGGATGGCGGATGTCGGGATCGCCAACGCGACCGCGGGATTCCTGCTTCCCGTGATCACCCTCCCCACCCTTCTCACCACCTTCGCCGCGGTGGTCGGCGTGCTCGTCATCGCCCAGCCCCTCACGGCGCTCATCACCGTCGTCTACCTCGGGCTCATCGCCGCGGTGCTCTACTTCGTGGTCTCCCGCAAGTCGGTCGAGGCGGGCCGGGTCAACCGCGACTACTCGTTCCGCGTCGCGACGCTCATGACCGACATGGTCGGGGCCCTCAAGGAGATCACCCTGCGCAACAAGGCCGGCGAGGTGGCCGGTGTCGTGCACGCCAACCGCATCCACACCACGAGGGCGAGGGCCAACCTCAGCTTCCTCGGCGTCGTGCCGAAGTTCGTGCTGGACGCCGCGCTTGTGGGCGGGTTCCTGCTCGTCGGGGGTGCGGCGTACGCCATCGGCGGCATCACCGAGGCGATCGCGGCGGTCGCGCTCTTCGGTGTCGCCGGGTTCCGTCTTGTGCCGTCGCTCACCGGCTTCCAGTCCATCATCACGACGACGCACGCGAACATCCCGCAGGTCAGCGCGGTGATCTTCGACATCGAGGCCGCGACCGGATACCTCGAGCGGGCAGAGAAGATCGGGCACGAGCCGCTCGACTCCGAACCGAAGCTGCTCGAGCTGAAGAACGTCGAATTCACCTATCCCGGCTCGGCCGCGCCCGCTGTCGCCGGCATCGACCTGACGATCCCGATGGGCAGCACTCTCGGGCTCGTCGGCTCCTCTGGCGCGGGCAAGTCGACCATCGTCGATATCCTCCTCGGCCTTCTCGTGCCGTCGAGCGGCACCATCACGATCGATGACCAGCCTCTCGACACCGTGCTCGCCGACTGGCGATCGCGGGTCGGCTACGTTCCCCAGGACGTCTCGCTGTTCGACGGCACCATCGCGCAGAACGTGGCGCTGACCTGGTCGAAGGGCATCGACGTGCAGCGAGTGCGCAGCGCCCTCGAGCGGGCGCAGCTGCTCGACGTCGTGCTGCAGCGCCCCGGCGGGCTGGACTCGCGGGTCGGCGACCGCGGCATGTCGCTGTCGGGCGGCCAGCGCCAGCGCCTGGGCATCGCCCGCGCGCTCTACAACGACCCGCTCATCCTCGTGATGGACGAGGCCACGAGCGCCCTCGACACGAAGACCGAGTCCGATGTCGCCAAGGCGATCCGCTCGCTTCGCGGCGACGTGACGATCGTCTCGGTCGCCCACCGCCTCTCGACCATCCGCGACAACGACCAGGTGTGTTTCATGCGCGACGGCGGCATCGCGGCCCGCGGCACGTTCGACGAGGTGGTGCGCGCGATGCCCGACTTCGCCGAGCAGGCCGCCCTCGCGGGGCTCACCTGATGGGGCCCGGTCCCTTCGTCGACCTCATCATTCCCGTGCACGACCTCAGCCGCCCGGTTCGTCGCGCCGTCGCGTCCGCGCTCGACGGGGTCGACGCCGACGAGGTGCGCGTGACGGTCGTCTGCCACGGCCTCGCCGCCGGACCGGTGCGCGAGAAGCTCGCCGGTCTTGACCCGTCGATGCTGCGGATCGTGGAGTTCTCCGACGGGGTGAGGAGCCCGGCCGGCCCGTTCAATCACGGCGCCTCCCTCGCGAGCGCCCCCTACCTGTCGGTCATGGGATCCGACGACTTTCTCGAGCCGGGGGCGATGCGGTCGTGGATCGACAAGGCGCGGTCGCTGGGCAGCGAGGCGGCGCTCGCGCGGCTCCGCTACCAAGATGGCGACAAACTCGACAACCCGCTGCCCAGGGCCGGGCGCACCGAGCGACTCGACGCCGTCAGGGACCGGCTGTTCTACCGCAGCGCGCCGCTCGGCCTGCTGGCGACGAGCCGGGTCGCCGAGCTCGGGCCGCTCTTCATCGAGGGCGCACCGGTCGGCGGCGACCTCAACTTCGGGGCGAGGCTCTGGAGCTCTGGCGCGCGGATCGACTACCTGCGCGACGAGCCGTGCTACGTCATCGGCAGCGACGCCGAGTCGAGGGTCACGACCCAGAAGCGGCCCGTGCGTGAACCGATGGCGGCGCTGCTCGACCTGGTCGCACGGAACTGGGTCGCCTTCCTCGGCCCACGGCAGAAGCGCGCGCTGGCGATCAAGCTGATCCGCATCCACATCATTGGGGCGCTCACCTCCCGGCCGCACCGCACCGATTGGGACGGCACCGACCTCGCCGACCTGGCGACGACGCTGGGGACAATTCTTGCCCTCGCGCCCGCGGCGCCTCGCCCCTTCGCGAGGTCCGACCGTGCCCTGCTGGACGCGACCCTCGACGACACCGCCACGCCGGCGTCCATCGAGGCCGCCATCGCGCGGCGCGCCGCCGCCGGCCGGTTTCGGCAATTGATGCCGCGCAACCCGCTGTACCTCGTCGACCGCGAGGGAACGCTCGCGCGGTACATCCTCTATAAAGTGGGCAGTTAGGTCGCCGCACCGCGGCAAGAGGGGAACCGTCGTGCCGAACGTGATCTACCGGATGGCGGCCCGCGCGCTCTGGCTGCTGCCCGACCGGATCGTTCGCGCTGTGCTGCCGGCGAGATACGGGTTCGACCCCGACGCCGCCGGCACCCCGGCCGTGCCGGAGACGCCCGTGCGCCTCTACATCGGGCCGGTCAACTCCGCCGGTCAGGGCTGGCAGTGGGCGCGGGCGACCGAGAGAAATCTCGACGGCACGGGCGCCGTCTGCCTGACGATTCGCCTCACGACCGACTTCGCGTTCCCGAGCGACGCCGAGGTGCCGGCGACGGTGCACGCGTGGTCGCGGCGGTGGGCCGCCCGGCAGAGGGAGGCGGTGACGTCGGGCTTCACCCACGTGCTCATCGAGTCGGAGCGCACCATCTTCGGCGACGAGACGACCAGCTCGGTGGCCGCAGAGGTGGCGGAGCTGACGCGCGCCGGCCTTCGCGTGGCACTCGTCTGCCACGGCAGCGATATCCGCCTGCCCAGCCGCCACGCACAGTCGAGCGAATGGTCGCCGTTCCGGCCCGGCCTGTGGGAGCAGACCCCAGTGCTCGAGCGGCAGGCGGCCGCGAACGCCGCGATCCTGCGGGCGCTCGGCCTGCCGGTGTTCGTGTCGACCCCCGACCTGCTGATCGACGTGCCGACCGCTCAGTGGCTGCCCGTCGTCGTCGACGTCGACGCGTGGGCGTCGGCCACCGCGCCGCTCGCCTCGCGCACACCCCCGGTCGTGGCCCACGTGCCCAGCCGGGGCGTCGTGAAGGGCACCGACGTGCTCGACCCCCTGCTGCGTCGGCTCGACGAGGAGGGGATCCTCCGGTACCGGCGCATCGACGGACGGCCGGCGGCCGAGATGCCCGAGATCTACTCGACCGCGGACGTCGTGCTCGACCAGTTCCGCATCGGCAGCTACGGTGTCGCGGCCTGCGAGGCGATGGCGGCTGGGCGCATCGTCGTCTCGCACGTGAGCGACCAGGTGCGGGACCACGTACGGCAGGCCACCGGGCTCGAGCTGCCGATCGTGCAGGCCACCTTCGACACCCTCGAGGAGGTGCTGCGCGGCATCATCGCCGACCCGGGCAGCGTCGGCGGCGCGGGTCAGGCCGGCCGCGACTTCGTCCGCGCGGTGCACGACGGTCGGCGTTCCGCGGAAATCCTGCGGCCCTTCCTGCAGGCACAATGGACAGCGTGACTTCCGTTCCCCGCCTGCTCATCCTCTCGTTCTCGCCGATCGCCGGCGACGCGCGCGTGCTCAAGCAGGTTCGCCACTTCTCGAAGCACTACGACGTGGTCACCTGCGGGTACGGCGAGTCCCCGGCCGAATCGGCAGAGCACATCCGGATTCCGGACACCGCGAGGCAGAACGACCTCGACGGGCGGCTGATCACCCTGCACCAGTACCGCTTGGCCTACTGGCGGCTCGGAGCGGTGCGGTGGTGCCGCGCGAACCTGCCGCGCGGCGACTGGGATGCCATCATCGCGAACGATGTCGAAACCGTTCCCCTCGCCCTGTCCCTCGCGGCGACGAAGGGGGTGCACGCCGACCTGCACGAGTTCTCGCCGCGGCTGCACTCCAACCTTGCGGCCTGGAAGAGACGGATCCAGCCCTACTACGAGTGGCTCTGCCGCACCTATGTCGCGAAGGCCTCGTCGTGGACGACGGTGAGCGGCGGACTCGCCCGCCAGTACCAGCTCGACTTCGGGTTCCTGCCGGAGCTCGCGATCAATGCCGCTCCCTACACCGAGCTCTCCGCCGGCGCGGTGACCTCCCCGATCCGGCTCGTGCACAGCGGCGTGTGCTTGCGGGCGCGCAACCTCATCGCGCTCGTCGACGCCGTCGAGGCATCCACGACCCCGCTCACCCTCGACTTCTACCTCACCGCGAACGACCCGGCCCATCTCGCCGAGCTGCGGGCCCGGGCGGCGGAGGTGCCGGGAGTCACGGTGCACGACCCCGTTCCCTATGAGCACCTGCTCGAAACGATCAACCGGTTCGACGTCGGCGTGTTCGCGCTGCCGCCGGCCACCTTCAACAGCGAATGGGCGCTGCCGAACAAACTATTCGACTTCGTGCAGGCGAGGCTCGGTGTCGTCATCGGGCCCTCGAAGGAGATGGTGCGCTACGTCGAGGAGTATTCCCTCGGCCTGGTGACCGACGGCTTCGACGCGCCGTCGATCGCCGCTGTCCTCGACACGCTCACGCCCGAGAATGTGGCCGCCATGAAGGCAAGCTCCGACGCGGCAGCCGGCGTGCTGTCGGCAGAGTCGCAGGTCGCGGTCTGGGACGTCGCCGTCGCCGCCATCGTCGCGGGGGAGCAGCGATCGCGCTGACCGGCGCCTCGGCGCCGATGCGCGCTTCGGCGGGCGCCAGCACGCCTGCCGTGCCGACCCGCGCGAGGTCGCAGGGACTCGACGCGCTGCGACTCGTCGCCGTTCTCGGCGTGCTCGCGATCCACATCTTCGCGGTGGTCGTCACCAACGACGACATCCGGGGCTCGCGTACCTGGTGGGCAGCCACGGCGGTCGACCTGGGCAGCGTCTGGGTGGTGCCGGTGCTCGTGATGGTGAGCGGCGCGCTGCTGCTCGACCCGCGCGCGCACGGGCGCGGGCCAGGCGACTTCTACCGCCGCCGGCTACTCAGGCTCGGCCCGGCGTTCATCGCCTGGCAGGTGTTCTACGTGCTCGTCGTGCGGGTATGGATGAGCCGCGAGCAGATCGGGCCGCGCCGGCTCTTCGAGCTGGTGGCGGATGCCGAGACCTACACGCACCTGTACTTCCTCTGGCTCATCGTCGGGCTCTACGTCATCGCGCCGGTTCTGGCGGCCTTCCTCGCCGGCGGCGGCCAGCGGCGCGCGCTCACCGTGGCCGCGCTCGCCATGGCTCTCACGCTCGCGCTGTTCGCGTGGTCGAACCTGCAGTCGCTCGCCGGATCGCCCCGGCCGATCGTGTTGGGCGCCCTGACGCAGTGGATGCCGTACGTCGGCTACTTCGTCGCGGGCTGGGCGCTGCGCCGTGTCGTACTCGGCCGCGCCTGGACGGTGGTCGCGGCGCTCGTCACGGTGCTGCTTCTCGCCGAGGTGGTCTGGCAGTACGGGATGAAGCCGCAGCACCCGCTGCTCCAGGCGGTCCTGCCGGTCAGCTACCTCGGGGCCGTCGTCGCCCTGGCCTCCGTCGGCGTCTTCGTCGTCGGGCTGAGCGTGATGCACCGGGTCGCCCTGCCGCGCCGCGCCGCGGCGTTGCTGCTGCTGCTGTCCAACGCGTCGTTCGGTGTCTTCCTCGTGCACTTCTTCTTCATCGTGCTGATGCGCCAGCTGCTCCCGGGGTTCAGCGCCACACTGCCCTCGTCCCTGCCGGGGGTCGTTACCGCCTACCTCGGCATCGCCGTGCTGTCATTCGCAGTGAGCATCGCGTTCTCGCGCGTGCCGTACCTGCGCCGCCTCGTGTGAGGCGCCGGGCCCGGGCGCCACGCCGGTGGCCGCTGCGCCCCGCGCCGTGCGTGAGAATTAGGGCGTGACGCCTCCGCTCAAGCTGCTCATCCTCTCGTTCTCCCCAATCGCGCAGGATGCCCGCGTGCTCAAGCAGGTGGGCCACTTCTCCACCGGCTACGAGGTGACGACCTGCGGGCACGGGCCGTCGCCTGACGGGGTGGCCCGCCACGTCGAGATCCCGAGCGACCTCCAGGTTTGGCGCTACAGCAGGCGACTGCTCGTCTCCCGGCGATTCGACAGGGCCTACCGCACCAATGCGGCGATCGCCTTCGCTGCCGGGCGCCTCGCGGCCGGCGAGTTCGACATCGTCATCGCGAACGATGTCGATGCCGTGCCCCTCGCGCTGGCGCTCGCGCCGCGCCTCGGGGTGCACGCCGACCTGCACGAGTATGCCCCGCGGCAAAAGGAGGAACTGCTGCGCTGGAGGATCTTCGTCGCCCCGTTCATGCGGTGGATCTGCCGCCGGCACGTGACGCGCGCGGCCTCGGTCACCACGGTCAGCGACGGGCTGGCCCGCGAATATCTCCGGGAGTTCGGCATCCGCGCCGAGACCGTCGTCAATGCGGCCCCCTACGAGACGCTCGAGCCGGTGGCCACCGGCACGCCGATCCGCCTCGTGCACAGCGGTGCCTGCTTCTCGAACCGGCACCTCATGACGATGATCGACGCGGTGGCCCTCGCCACCGGACCGGTCACCCTCGACCTGTTCCTCACACCGAACGACCCCGTGTACCTCGATGAGTTGAAGGCCCGCGCCGGCCGGACGACCGGTGTCACGGTGCACGACCCCGTTCCTTACCGGAGCCTCGCCTCGACGCTCAACGCCTTCGATGTGGGCGTCTTCGTGCTGCCGCCGGTCAACTTCAACTACCGGTGGGCGCTCCCGAACAAGCTCTTCGATTTCGTCCAGGCGCGGCTGGCGGTCGTGATTGGACCGTCGGAGGAGATGACGCGCTACGTGCGGGACTACGGCCTTGGGCTCGTCGCCGCCGACTTCTCGGCCGAGGCGCTCGCCGCGGCGATCGACGCTCTCACGCCGCACGCGGTCGACGGCATGAAGCGCAACGCCGACGCGGCGGCGAGGCCTCTGTCGGCGGAGTCGCAGATCGAGATCTGGGATGCGGCGATCCGGCGGCTAGCGGCGCGCTGAACCGGCCAGCGTGTCGATGACGCGGGTCGCGGCCCTGCCATCGCCGTAGGGGGTGGAGTCGGTGGCCGGCGGGCGCTCGCGCGTGACCGCGGCCGCGATCAGCTCGGACGACTCCGCGAGCACGTTCCAGCCGAGTTCGACCGTCTCGACCCACTCCGTCTCGGCGCGCACCGTCGTACACGGCACGCGCAGCAGGAACGCCTCCTTCTGCAGCCCGCCCGAGTCGGTGACGACGCCGGCCGACGACTGCACCGCCGCAATCAGGTCGGGATAGGCGAGCGGTCCGTGCGCGAGGAGCGAGCCAGTGGTCAGCGAAATCCCGTGCTCCCTCGCTCTCGCGATCACGCGGGGGTGTGCCAGCAGCACGACGGGGCGGTCGAGGAGGGACAGGCCGGCGACGATCTCGCGCAGGCGGGCCGGGTCGTCGGTGTTCTCGGCGCGGTGGATGGTGGCAACGTAGTACCCGCCCTCGGTGAGGCCGAGCTCGGACACGAGGCCGGAGGCGCCGCCGCCGAGACCGCTCCTGACGAGCATCAGCACGTCGGTCATGACGTCGCCGACGAGCACCGACCGGTCGGCGAGGCCCTCGCTGGCGAGGTGCCCCATCGCAACCTCGCTCGGTGCCAGGCACAGGTCGGCGGCGTGGTCGGTGAGCACCCGGTTGTGCTCCTCCGGCATGCGACGGTTGAAGGAGCGCAGCCCCGCCTCGAGGTGCGCGAGCGGATAGTGCAGCTTCACCGCGCTGACGGCCGCGGCGAGGGTCGAATTGGTGTCGCCGTAGGCGAGCACCCAGTCGGGGGCGTAGGTGTCGAAGACCCCGTCAAGCGCGGCGAGGATCGCCCCGGTCTGCGGGCCGTGGCCGGCGGATCCGATTCCGAGGTGCACGTCGGGTGCGGGGATGCCGAGGTCGGAGAAGAAGACGTCGGAGAGCATCGGATCGTAGTGCTGGCCCGTGTGCACGATGATGTGGTCGACCCCGGCATCGGCGGCCGCGCGCGCGATGGGGGCGAGCTTGACGAACTGGGGACGGGCGCCGACGACGCTGATGACTCGCACGGTCGCCGAGTCTATCCGAGCGGGGATCGGCAGGATCGCGCGCGCACCGGTCGGGAATAATGGACCCATGGCCTCACCCGAACCGACTCCCGCCGCCCTGCTGTCGAACCTCCGGCGGCGGGTCGGCGCCGGAGCAGGCATGCTGGTCGCCGGCGTCGCGAGGAGCCGTCCGTCGTGGCCGGCCTGGCTGTCCCGGTCGTTCGACGCGCTCGTCGCCCGGGTGCCGGAGGGTGTCGCGCTCAGGGTCAACCCGGCCAAATACGGGTTCTCGCCGGGCGAGGTGCCGTCGCCGCCGGCCGCGCCCCGGGCCGCCGTGCGGCTCTACATCGCGCCGGTCAACTCGGCGGGCCAGGGCTACCTCTGGGCGAGGGCGGCCGAACGCCTGCCCGGCGTCGCCGCCGTCAACATGTACTACACCAGAAGGGGCGGCTACGGGTTTCCCGCCGACAACCCGGTGCCGTTGGCGGTCTTTTCGAACTCCCGGGCGTGGCAGGACCGGCAGTTCGAGGCGGTCGCCGCGGGGTTCACCCACGTCATCGTCGAATCCGGCCGGTCGGTCTTCGGCGGCAAATTCGACCTCTCGCCTCTCCGCGAGGTCGAGGAGCTGCGCGCCCGCGGCGTGCGGGTGGGCATGCTGGCCCACGGCAGCGACCTGCGCCTGCCCAGCCGCCACCGCGGCCTCGACGAGTGGTCTCCGTTCCACGATCCGGCCTGGAGCGACGTCCCCGCGCTGGAGGAGGGCGCGCTGCGCTTTCGCGCCCTGCTCGAGCACTCCGGCGCTCCCGTGTTCGTCTCGACCCCCGATCTCCTTCTCGACTGGCCGGCCGCCAGGTGGCTTCCGGTCGTGGTCGATCCGGCGCGCTGGCAGGCGCACGGCGAGCCGCTGCGCCGCGACCGACCCGTCGTCCTCCACGCGCCGACCCATGCGGTGATCAAGGGGTCCGACCTGATCGAGCCGGCGCTGCTGCGGATGCATGAGGAGGGCGTCATCGACTACCGCCGGGTCGCGGGAATCCCCGCGGCGCAGATGCCCGCGCTGTACGCGGCCGCCGACATCGTGCTCGAACAGTTTCGCATCGGCACCTACTCCGTCACCGCGGTCGAGGCGATGGCCGCCGGCCGGGTCGTCGTCGCCCACGTGCACGACCAGGTGCGCGCTCACGTGCACCGCGCACACGGCCTCCACGTGCCGGTGGTGAATGCCACGATCGACTCGCTCGAGACCGTTCTGCGCGAGGTGATCGAGCGGCCGGAGCACTTCCGCGGGGTCGCGGCCGGCGGTCCCGGCTACGTGCGCGCCGTACACGACGGGACTGCATCGGCCGAGGTGCTGCGCGATTTCCTCGGCTTGGGTGCCTGACGGCGGTGACTATCCGGAGCGGCGAATGTCGCCAGGGGGGTTCCCCTGACGGGATTCTCGCTTAGTCTGGACGAAACGAACTTGCCGGGGGGCAAATCATGGGGGAATTTCGTGCGGGGAAAATTGCTGCGATCCGGGGGGCGCTCTGGCGCCTGGTAGCGGGGGTGGGGGCCACCGCCGTGCTGGCGACAGGCCTTGTCGCGGTCGCTCCGGCCGATTCGTCGTCGGCGCTGTCCGGCAGCGAGTTCCGGCCGGGCCACATCATCAGCGACACCGAGTTCTACAAGGGTGACGCGATGACCGAGGCGCAGATCCAAGCGTTCCTCGACGCGAAGATCGGTGTCTGCTCCAACGGGCGATGCCTCAACGTGCTGCGCCAGACCGTCTCGAACAAGGCGAGGGTCATGTCCAGCGCAACGGGCGCCGTGCGGTGCGAGGCAATGCAGGGCGGCACCAACCTGCGCGCCTCGACGATCATCCACCGCACGCAGGTTTCCTGCGGCATCAGCGCGAAGGTCATCCTCGTCACCCTGCACAAGGAGCAGGCGCTCGTCACGGCCAAGAGCCCGTCGACGGCCGCGCTCGACCGGGCGATGGGATTCGCCTGCCCCGACACGGCACCGTGCGCGGTCGACAGCCTCGGCTTCGGCAACCAGGTGTACAAGGGAACCCTGCAGCTCAAGACCTACAAGGCCGCGAAGTTCGGCATGCAGCCGGGTGTCCAGAGAATCCAGTGGCACCCGGTCGCCGCGTGCGGCAGCACGACGTTCCAGGTCGAGAATTACGCGACCGCCGCGCTCTACAACTACACGCCGTACCGTCCGAACACGGCGGCGCTGAACAACCTCGGCGGCGCGGGAGATGGGTGCTCGTCGTACGGCAACCGCAACTTCTGGGTGTTCTACTCCACCTGGTTCGGCGATCCCAACGACATCACGCCCAGCGCGACGGTGGCCAGGGTTGGCGGCGCGAACCGGTTCGAGGTCGCGGCGCAGCTCGCGAAGCAGAACTACCCCACCGGGCCTGTGCCCGTCGTCTATGTCGCCTCGGGAACCAACTTCCCCGACGCCCTGAGCTCGGCCTCAGCCGCGGCGAAGCTCGGAGGACCGCTGCTGCTCGTGACCCCGACGGGAATCCCGACGGCGGTCAAGGATCAGATCCTGCGCCTCAAGCCCGCACGGATCGTCGTCGCGGGCGGAAAGTCCTCGGTGTCGGACGCGGTGTACGCGCAGCTCGCCACGATGACGAAGTCGATCCGCCGCGATGCCGGCGCCAACCGCTACGAGTCGTCACGAAGTGTGGCGCGATCGGCCTTCCCCACCGCAACGACGGCCTTCATCACGACGGGGGAGGTCTTCCCCGACGCGCTGTCGGCGAGCGCCGCCGCCGCATCCGTCGACGCTCCGGTGATCCTCGTGCGCGGTTCGGCGCCCAGGCTCGATGCGCCGACCCTGCAGCTGCTGCGCGACCTCAGGGTCACCGGCGTGACCATCGCCGGCGGCGCCAGTTCGGTCAGCGCCGGTATCGAGGCACAGCTCGCCTCCCTGTACGGTGCGGCCAAGGTGGTCAGGCACGGAGGCAGTGACCGCTACGTCGTCTCGGGGGCGATCAACCGGGCGGCCTTCGACACGTCCGACACGGTCTATGTCGCGACGGGGCTCGACTTTGCCGATGCGCTCGCCGGCGCGGCGATCGCGGGCGCCCAGAATGCGCCCCTCTACGTGGTGCGCTCGACCTGCATCCCGAAGTTCGTGCTTCAGGACATCGTCGATGCGGGGGCGAAGCGCATGGTGATCCTGGGAGGGCCGGCGGCCCTCCCGGTCGAGATCGAGGCGTACCCGAACTGCGCCTGATCGCGTCGACGGCCCCCGTCGCTCGTCGCCTCGTGCGAGAGCGGTGGGGGCTTCGCGGTGCCGCGACCGCCGGGCGGCGCGCCCTGTAGTATTCACGAGGCTGCCCCGAGCGGAAGAGGTGCCCATGCGATCGCCTCGTGCCTGCCCGCCCCGACGCCGAGTCGGCCGAACGTGAAGAGGCCATCCGGCCTGACGCTGATCCTCGGCGCGACCGGCATCGCCGCGGTTTGCGGGTACCTCGTGATCTGGTTCGTGCCCGTGCAGATCGGGCTCGCCGCCTATAAGCCGTTCGGGCTGTTCTGGGCGGCGATGTACCTGCTGGTCAGCGCACTGTCCGGCGTGCAGCAGGAGGTGACCAGGGCCACCGTGCCGCGGTCGCCGAGCAGAGCCGCGACGGCCAACCCGGCCCGCAACTTCGGGGTGGCGCTCGCGGGCGTGGTATTCGTGATCGTCGTCGCGTCGTCGCCGCTGTGGGTCGACGCCGTCTTTCCTGGGGAAGGCTTCGCGCTGGTGCCGCCGCTCGCGGTCGCGGCCGCGAGTTACGTGCTCGTCGCCACCCTGGCGGGAACCCTTTACGGCATCTCCGGGTGGGTGCCGCTCGCCCTCATGGTCGCGGTGGACGCGCTGCTGCGCCTTGTGGCGGTCGTGGCCGTCGCGGCCGTCACGAGCGACACCGTCACGCTCGCGTGGGCCGCGGCCACGCCGTTCCTGCTCACGATCGTCCTCCTCTGGCCGGCGGTGCGCCGCGGGGTCGTCGGCAGGACGTGGGTGGATGTCGGCTATCGCGCGCTGTCCTGGAACGTGACACGCACCGTGGCCGCGTCGGCGTCGATGGGCTTGCTCGTGAGCGGCTTTCCCGTGCTCATCGGCCTGGCCTCCGCCGGGGAGCAGGCGGCGTTCGTCGCGTCGCTGTTCCTCGCCATCATGATCACCCGCGCGCCCGTGATCGTGCTGGTGATGTCGCTGCAGAGTTACCTGGTGGTGCGCTTCCGGGACCGTCGCAAGGAGGGATTCTGGCGGCAGTTCCTGCTCATCCAGGCGGCGATCGCCGGGGGCGGCGTCGTGCTCGCGGTCGTCGCCGCGTTCATCGGGCCCGCGGTGTTCGAGTGGCTCTACGGCTCCGAGTTCGATCTCGACGGCTGGTTCTACGCTGTGCTGGTCGTCTCCTCCGCCCTCGTCGGCGCCCTGGTCGTGTCGGCGGCGGCCGTGCTCGCCGACTCACAGCACCTCGTGTACTCGCTCGGGTGGCTGATCGCCGCCGCCGTCACCCTCGGTTGCTTCCTGCTTCCTGCCGACCTGCTCACGAGAACCGTCGTCGCGCTGATCGCTGGGCCGGTCGCCGGGCTCGTGGTGCACGGGAGCCACCTGCTCGTGCGGCATGGACGGGTGCGCCAGGCTGCGACCTGACGGCGTCAGTTGCCGGTCGTATCGTTCGCCTCGGCAGAGAGGCGCTGTTCGAGGGACCTCAGGCGCAGGTCCTGGATCGCGGCCTGCTCCGCGAGCGAACGGGTCTTGCTCTCGAGCCGGGTGAGCTCAGCGCTGTGCTGCAGGCAGACGAGGAACAGCGTTCCGATGCTCACGAAGAACACGAGGTTCACCGGCACTTCGACCCCGACGAGACCGGCCGCATGGGCGAGGGTCTCCGGGAAAATTCCGACGACGAGCGCCAGCGTGCCGGCGATCAGCCACCAGAGGGCGTGGCGCTCCCGCAGTTGCCGACGTCGAAGCAGCTCGATCACCACGACCAGCACCATCGCCGCGGAGACAATGCCGAAGATGTAGCTGGTGAGCGTCACGTGAGCTCCCTCACCGGGATCGGCACGGCCGGGCGCACGAGGGCGAAGACCAGGGCGAAGCACGCCCGGCCCAGGTACGCGGCGGCCTTGAAGGGGTGATGGGACGGCCGTCCGCCGGCGCGCACCCGCATCGAGACGGGAACCTGGCGGATCACGCAGCCGGCCCTGGCGGCGATCACGAGTGTCTCGATCGTGTCGCCGAGGTACTCGGCGGGATAGTGCGTCGCGAACAGCGCGACGGCGCGGGGACCGGATGCCCGGTAGCCGGAGGTCGTGTCGGTGAGCCGGGTCGCCGCGGTTCGGCTGAGCACCACCGCGAGCACCTTCATCGCCCACTGCCGCGGGCCGCGCACCCGGTAGTCTCCAGCGCCCGCGAACCTGGCCCCGATCACGAGGTCGGCGGTGTCGAGCGCGTCGACGAGGCTCCTTACGCTGGCGGGGTCGTGCTGGCCGTCCGAATCGAGCTGCACGACGTTGTCGTAGCCCTGGTCGCGCGCGAAGCGGAATCCGACGCGCATTGCTCCACCGACCCCGAGGTTGAATGGGAGTGTGGCCACGAGAGCGCCCTCCGCACGAGCGACCTTGGACGTGGCGTCGCTCGACCCGTCGTCGACGACAAGCACGGCGATGCCGGGAATCGTGGCCGACAGCTCGCGAATGACGGCGCCGACCGATTCCTCTTCGTTGAACGCAGGCATCACCACGAGCGTTCGCGCGAGGGCCGGATGCATGGCTGCGATCCTAGCAGCGGCACCCGGCGCCCTCGGCGCGACTCACCTCGAGCGAACGTCGGCGAAGTTGTCGAGGTACCAGCGGTAGGTCGTGGCGATGCCAGAGGCGAGGTCGGTGCTGGCCGCCCAGCCGAGGTCGGCGAGGCGGGAGACGTCGAGGAGCTTCTGCGGGGTGCCGTCCGGCATCGTCGTGTCGTTGCCGATCCGGCCGTCGAAACCCGTCGTTGTCGCGATGAGCTCGGCCAGCTCCTGGATCGACACGTCGTGACCGACCCCGACGTTGATGGTCTCGGCGGAGTCGTAGTTCTCGAGCAGGAACAGGGTCGCGTTGGCAAGATCGTCGACGTACAGGAACTCCCGGCGCGGCGTGCCGGAACCCCAGAGGGTGACCTCGCGCGATCCCGACGCCGCCGCGTCGTGGAACTTGCGCAGCAGGGCGGGCAGCACATGGGAGTTCGTGGGGTGGAAGTTGTCGCCTGGACCGTAGAGGTTCGTCGGCATCGCGGAGATCCAGCGTCGCCCGTACTGACGGCGGTAGGCCTGCACCTGCATGATCCCCGCGATCTTCGCGATCGCGTAGGCGTCGTTGGTCGGCTCCAGTGCGCCGGTCAGCAGGGACGACTCTCTGATCGGTTGCGCGGCGAACTTGGGATAGATGCACGAGGAGCCGAGGAACAGCAGCCGGTCGACGTCGACCGCGTTGGCCGCGTCCATGACGTTGACCTGGATCTGCAGGTTCTCGCTGAGGAAGTCGGCGGGGTAGGTCTCGTTCGCGTGGATGCCCCCGACGCGGGCCGCGGCGTCGATGACGACGGCCGGCCGCGCCGAGCGCATGAACTCGAACACCCGGTTTCGGTCGGTGAGGTCGAGCTCGGACGAACTGCGTCCGATCAGGTGGGTGAAACCCTGGCTCTTCAGGTGCCGCCAGATCGCGGAGCCAACGAGGCCCCGGTGGCCGGCGACGTAGACGGGGGCCGTGCGGTCGAGCGGGGCGATGGATTGCATGTCGTTATACTCACTCGGGTCAGGTTGCCCGCGTCATCGACGCGGTGCAACAGGTCCACTATTGCACTCGTGCGCCTCATTCGGGGGCCACGATCTGAGAACTGGGGAAAGTGGCGTCGTGCCCGATTCGAACATACTCGTCGTGCTGCCGACGCTCGGCGAGCGCCCGGATTCGCTGCGGCTCACCCTGGACTCGGTGGCGCGGCAGCGCGGCACCGCCCGTCTGACCCTCGTTGTCGTCGCGCCGAGTGGCGCGGTCGACGCGCGCTCGGTCGCGGCGGAGTACGGCGCCGTCCTCGTCGACGACCCGCGTGAGGGCATCTCCGAGGCGATCAACCGGGGCCTCGCGGCGCGCACGACCGAGAAGTACTACGCGTGGATCGGCGACGACGACCTGTTCCGCGACGGCGGGCTGGCGCGGCTCCTCGGCATGCTCGAGCGCGACGAGTCGGCCGTGCTCGCCTTCGGCGGCTGCGACTACATCGACCAGGAGGGGCGAAGGATCGGCACGAGCAACGCCGGCCCGCTCGCGAGATTCCTTCTTCCGTGGGGGCCGGACCTGATTCCGCACCCCGGATCGATGGTGCGGCTCGACGCCCTCGCGGCCATCGGCGGCTTCGACCGGTCGCTGAAGTTCGCGATGGACCTCGACGCGTTCCTCTCGCTGCGCTCCCACGGCCGGTTCCTTTGGACCAGGCGCCCGGTGTCCGCCTTCCGCTGGCACCCCGACTCGCTGACCGTCGCGAACCGGTCGGCCTCGTCGGCCGAGGCAGACAGGGTCAAGCGCCGGCACCTCCCCCCGTCGCTGCGCCCGTTCAGTCCGCTCTGGCACTATCCGGTGAGATGGGCTTCGACGTTCGCGGCGCAGCGCGTGAGCGCACACGCCCGCGCCCTGTAGAGTCCGAAAATGACCGAAACTCCTGCAAAGAAGGCCATCGTCACCGGCATCACCGGGCAGGACGGCAGCTACCTCGCCGAGCTCCTCCTGTCGAAGGGCTACGAGGTGCATGGGCTCATCAGGCGCTCGTCGACCTTCAACACCGATCGAATCGACCACATCTACCAGGACCCGCACGAGCCGAACCCGAGGCTCAAGCTGCACTACTCCGATCTCACCGACGGGTCCCGCCTCGTCACGCTGCTCGGCGAGATCCAGCCGCACGAGGTCTACAACCTCGGGGCACAGTCGCACGTAAGGGTCAGCTTCGACGAGCCGGAGTACACGGGCGACGTCACGGGCCTCGGCACGATCCGTCTGCTCGAGGCCATCCGCGCCCTCGGTCTCGAGACGCGTTTCTACCAGGCGTCGAGCTCGGAGATGTTCGGCGCGACGCCGCCGCCGCAGAACGAGGAGACCCCGTTCTACCCGCGCTCGCCATATGGTGTCGCGAAGCTCTACTCACACTGGATCACGCGCAACTACCGCGAGGCCTACGGCATGTTCGCGACCAACGGGATCTTGTTCAACCACGAGTCCCCGCGGCGCGGAGACACGTTCGTCACCCGCAAGATCACCCGCGCGGTCGCGCGCATCGCCGCCGGGGTGCAGTCCGAACTCTTCATGGGCAACCTGGACTCGGTGCGGGACTGGGGGTACGCGCCGGAGTACGTCGAGGCGATGTGGCGGATGCTGCAGCATGACTCCCCGGAGGACTTCGTGATCGCGACGGGCACGGCGTACACGATCAGGGACTTCCTCTCGCTCGCGTTCGGCCACGCCGACCTCGACTGGCAGGAGTATGTGCGCTTCGATGAGCGCTACCTGCGGCCGACCGAGGTCGACTCGCTCATCGGCGACGCCTCGAAGGCGAAGCAGGTGCTCGGCTGGGAGCCGCGCATCCGAACGCCGCGACTCGCCGAGATCATGGTCGACGCCGACATCAGGGCGCTCGAGGTCGGGGGCTCCCGGTACGTCGACACAGTGGAGACCTGCTGAAACCGTGGTGAGCCAGCAGGCGGCATCCGATCCCCTGGTCGTCGCGCTCTCGATGCTGACGCTCGTGCCGGGTGGCATGGGCGGGAGCGAGACCTACGCGCGCGCCCTCACCGGGCAGCTGGCCCGCGCCTCGGGCGTGCGGGCGACCGCGCTCGTGCCGGCGACCGCGGCCGGATTCAGCCGGGGGATCCCCGAGGTCGTGATCGGGTCCGTGCGCGGTGGGCCGACCACGAGGGAGCGGCTCGGGGCGGTCGCCTCCGCGACCGCGCACGCGAGGTCGGTGCGCGCGGCGATGGTCGATGCCGACGTCGTGCACTACCCGTTCACCGTCACGGTGCCGCGCCCGGCCAGGCGGCAGGCGCTCGTGCAGTCACTGCTCGACGTGCAGCACCTCGAGCTGCCGCACCTGTTCGGGCGCGCCGAGCTCGCCTGGCGCCGCCACTTCTACGAGGGGGCAGCGAGGCGGGCCGACGTGGTCATCACCATCAGCGAGTTTGCGAAGCGCAGGATGGTCGAGCTGCTCGGGATCCCCGAACAGCGCATCGTGGTCGCGCACCTCGGCGTCGATGCGGCCAGGTACCTGCCCAACCTCGGCCCCCGCGAGGAATTCGTGCTCTACCCCGCCCGCGGCTGGGCGCACAAGAACCACGCCAGGCTCATCGAGGCGATGACGATCCTCCGCACGGACCGCCCCGGTCTTCGCCTCGTGCTCACCGGGGGAGGGCTCGATGCCCTGGGCGACCTGCCCGACTGGGTCGACCGTCGCGGCCTCGTGAGCGACGAGGAGCTACTCGGGCTCTACCGCTCCGCCGCCGCACTGGCCTTCCCGAGCCTCTATGAGGGATTCGGGCTGCCGCCGCTCGAGGCGATGGCCTCCGGCTGCCCGGCCGCTGTCTCGAACGCCGGGTCGATCCCCGAGGTCTGCGGCGACGCCGCCATCCTGTTCGACCCCCTTGACCCCGCCTCGATCGCCGACGGCATCGCGCACGCGATCGACCGGCGCGACACGCTGGCACCCTCCGGCATCGCGCAGGCGGCGAGGTTCACCTGGGAGAACTGCCGCGACGCGCACGTCGCCGCGTATCGGCAGGCCGTCGCGCGCCACTGAGTGGCCAGCCCGGCTCCCCTACACTCGAGCAATGGCCTCGATCAATGACTCCTCGTCGGTGCTGGTCACGGGGGCGAGTGGGCAGGACGGCGTCTACCTCGTCGAACAGCTGGCCGGCCGGGGCGAGATCCACGGGCTGTGCCACTCGCGCGCGGGCGCCGACGCCCTTGCGGCGTCCTTCCCCGGCGTGCACACGCACGTCGGCGACCTCGCCGACGCCGAGGGCATGCGCCTGCTCGTCTCGGGGATCGAACCGACGCACATCGTCAACCTCGCCGGCAACACCTCGGTGGAGCGGTCGTGGCGATTCCCCTCCGAAACCGCCGACGTGCTCGGAGTCGGGCCGGTGCGGCTTCTCGACGCCGCGTGGCGGGTGCAGGAGCACACCGGACGCGAGGTCAGGTTCCTGCAGGCATCGAGCGCCGAGATCTTCGGCGACACGCTCACCGCCCCGCAGCGTGAGACCACCCCGCGCACGCCGGCAACGCCCTACGGTGCGGCGAAGTCGTTCGCGCACGAGATGGTCGGCGTGTATCGGGCGCGGGGGCTGTTCGCGAGCTCGGCGATCCTCTACAACCACGAGTCACCGCGCCGGCCGACCTCGTTCGTCGCCCGCAAGATCTCCCACGAGGTGGCTAGGATCTCGCTCGGACTGTCGGACTCCCTCACCCTCGGGCAGATAGACGTCTTCCGGGACTGGGGCTACGCCCCCGACTACGTCGACGCGATGATCCGCATTCTCGACGCCGAGGGGCCCGGCGACTACATCGTCGCGACGGGCGTCGCCCACTCGGTGCGCGACTTCGTCGCACGGGCGTTCGCGTCGGTCGGCATCGACGACTGGCACCGCTACGTCACGGTGGATCCGGCGCTCTACCGCCCCGCCGACCCCCGGCAGCTCGTCGGCGACCCGACGAAGCTCCGCGCGCTCGGCTGGGAACCGAGCGTCGACTTCGACGCGCTCGTGAAGCTGATGGTCGACGCCGACATTCTTGCCCTCACGGCGGCCCAGGCCTGAGCCGGGTCAGCCCCGTGGCAGGCGGGACCGCCAGCTCAGGTTCTGCGACGCCGTGAGGGCGCAGATCGCCAGGGTGAACCAGCCGAACTCGACGAGAATCGAGCTCTCCGCCGCCGACACGATGATGAGCACGAGAAGGGTGAGGGCTGGCCACAGGAAGACGACGCTGCGTTTGTTCGCCGCGAGTAGCCAGGACCGCACGAAGGCGAGGCCCACGAGCGCGACGAAGACCGTGAGGCCGACGATGCCGAGTTGGAGAAGCACGTCGAGATACGCGTTCAGCGCGGACTCGTGGGGGGCAGCGAAGGGGTCGATGCCGACGAAT
>Ga0335397_10004001_pt1 | contig 19566 bp, 16 predicted proteins | sample MAT04_FD_205740 | JGI IMG/M metagenome (GOLD analysis project Ga0335397, IMG submission 205740) | Freshwater microbial communities from Lake Fryxell liftoff mats and glacier meltwater in Antarctica - MAT-04 (spades assembly) (version 2) ... | reverse complement strand
GCCAAGCGCTACGGCACACCGCTGTCGCTCGCCATAGCCGATGTCGATCACTTCAAGAAAGTGAACGACACCTGGGGTCACGACGCCGGCGACGACGTCTTGTGCGGGCTCGCGCGCACGCTGAGCCAGGGGGTGCGGCGCACCGATCTCGCCGCCCGCCTCGGCGGCGAGGAGTTCGTGGTGCTGATGCCCCACACCGCGCTGAACGGCGCGAACGACGTCGCAGAGCGGCTGCGAACGGCGTTCGCGGCCAGCACGTTTTCGGCCGGCGGGACCGAGGTGCGCTGCACGGTGAGCATCGGTGTCGCAGCGCTCGACAAGGGCGTGGACGACGGACACAAGCTCCTGAAGGCGGCCGATGTCGCGCTCTATCAGGCGAAGTCGGGCGGACGAAACCGGGTCGTCCTCGGCTGAGATAGCGGCTGAGGTAGCAAGTGGTGACGGCCGACGTATCTGCTCCGGTGCGTACGCCAGCCCGCGCTATGGTCCGCCGATGCGCTGGGCCTCGGGCTTGCTGCCCATCTTCGTCGTCGTCTGCGCGCTTGGGGCGCCCGCCCCGCTAAAGGCCCAAGACCTGCGCGAGGCGCAGCAGCTCTTCGAGCGCGGCGTCATTTTGGCCGACGCCGAGCGCTGGGGCGAAGCTGCCGAGTACTTCCGTCGCGCCCGCGCGATCGTCGAGCGACCCAGCATCGTGTGCAACCTCGGGGTGGCGCTTCACCATCTGAGTGAGGCAGGAGCTGCCACCGAAGCGCTCCTGCGTTGCCAGGAGCTCGCCCGTGAGGATCCCGCTTGGGGGACCGCGAACGCGGCGCTGGTAGCGCGCACCGAGCGACTGCTCGCTGAACTGAGGCCCGCGCTCGGGAGGTTGACCCTTACCCTCGAACCACCGGGCGCCGTGGTCGCCATCGACGGCGAGCTTCGCGAGGGCACCGGCTCACCCCGCGAGTTCGAGCTCGATCCGGGGACGCATCGTGTCGGCGTGAGCGCCCCTGGCTTCTCGAGCCGCTCGGAGGAAGTCTCCATCTTGTCAGGCGCCTCGGAGACCCGCTCCATCCGCCTCGCGAGGCCAGCAGAGCGCCCTGGGATTCTCGTGGTGCAAAGCGTGGAAGGAGCCCGGATCTTCCTCGATGGCGTGGAGATCGGTGTGAGCCATGCCGAGCGGACTCTCTCTCCCAGCATCTATCGGGTCCGCATCGAGGCGGAGGGACACGACGACCTCGAGCGTGAGGTCACCCTCACCGAGGGAGAGCGCAGCACCGTCGACGCCACGTTCGGAAGACAGAACACCGACCTGGCTTCGGAGCCGGCACTCTGGATCGGGGTAGGAGCGGGCGTGATCGCGATCGCCGTCGCCATCGTCCTGGGCGTGGTGCTGAGCCAGCCCACCGATCCCCTCGCAGGCTACGGCGGGACGACCGGTGTGACCCTGACACCCCTCCTCTCGTTCTGAAGCACGACCGCGCTCGAGCGATGGCGAACCTCTCACCGCGTCTGTTGCGCCGGGTTCGAGCCGACTTCGGCGCCGAGGCCGAGCGCACGATGGTGCGGGTGGTGACGCCGGGCTCGGATGCCGGCGAGTCGCTGCACTTTGTTGTCCGCGCTCGAGCGGCGCTCGAGCCGCTGGGATGAAGACGTGGTCGCGGCGCGCTCGGCGCTCGGCGCGGCCATCTCGCTGGTGCTGCGGCTCACCGGGCGCGATGGCGATCCGGCGCGCAGTCGGGAGCACGCGTTCTTGTACGTGCTGGCCGAGCGGCGCTTGCTCGCCCGCCAGAGCGCGCCGCTCGAGGCGCTCTTGCCCGAGCTGGATGTGGCCCGCTGGATGGCGCCCGTGGGTAACAAGACCCCCCGCGACGATCGTGAGCGTGGCTCATCTGGACGACGAGGAGCGCACGTTGGTGTTGGGCGTGCTGCTGGAGGAGATCCTCACTTGGGTCCGACGGCAGCGGGGCAGCTCGCGTCTCAAGGCATTGATCGTGTTCGACGAGGTGTACGGGTTTCTGCCGCCACACCCGGCCTGTCCTCCGACCAAGCGCCCCATGGTGGCGCTGATGAAGCAAGCCCGCGCGTACGGCGTCGGCTGCTTAATCGCCACCCAGAATCCCATGGACCTGGACTACCGCGCGCTGAGCAACGCCGGCACCTGGCTCATCGGCCGCCTCACCACCGACGCCGACCGAGCCCGAGTGATGGACGGCCTCGGCGAGCCCAAGAAGAACAGCGCTCTCAATGAGGTGGTGAAGCGACTGCCGCCGAGGTGGTTCGTAGTGCGAGACGCGAAGACCTCGAAGGTCACGCTGCTGAACCCCAGGTGGGCGATGAGCTACCTGAGAGGCCCGACGACGCCCGAGGACATCAGGAGGGTGTGCGCCGGCGCGCTCTGATGCTACGGGACCCGTCGAGGTGGCTGTGAGTGCCGACGGTGAGCCAATACCTGGGGACCGCGGCCTCCCATCGCTCGTCCCGTGACGCGTCCCACCCGGAGAACCCCGATGATCGCTACCGTCCCACCTGGAAGTTCTGGCACCCCCTCCCTTTCTGGCACGTGCTCGCCGTCGGCTCCGTGCTCCAGCTCGTCTGCTTCGTCCCCTCGCGAGGCTCGAAGGCACCATGCACCTCGGCATCCCGGTCTGGATCAGCAACGGGATCGCGGGCGGTTGATGTACCCGGTCGTCCGCTACCTCGCCCAACGCCACCAACGCGCGAGCGCCCGATGAGGGACGAGCCTGCGATGTGGACTGCCTGGATCGCGAGCGCGATGCTCGTACTCCTCGGGTGCGCTGGTGGTCCTACGCGGGATCTGGCGCGGACCGCCGCCGACCTCGAGCGCGATCGACCGGCGCCTCTGTCCGACGATCTCCCCGAGGCCACCCACGCTGGTCTGCGCATGGAGCTCGACCCGCTGAACGCCGAGATCGATCGGGCGCTCGCGACGAGCGAGACGGTCCCGGTGTTGGACATACTGAGCTTGGCGGTAGCGCTCGAGGTGAGCGACCCGAGCTGCGCGTTCGAATGTGAGCGTCGCCTCTTTCTCTTGTACGACGGCCTCGCGCTCATGTACTCGAACCACTTCGCGTTCTCGGCGTCGTCGGCGGCGACCGAGGAAGCCGCGATGTACGACCGCATGCTCGCGCGCACCCCGGCGCTCGCGCGATGGGCGATTGGGCGGGTGCTCTCGGGCACCGAGGACCCAGCGATCGTGAGCTTGGCCTTGCAGCGGCTCGCTGGTCGCGAGCGCGACGAGCGGCACCTCGAGCGAGCGCGCCATTACCTCGAGTGGGCGCTCGCCATCGAGCCGAGCGTCTCCAGGCACGCGGCGCTGGGCGGCATCTGCTACCGACTCGGCGATCTCTCGTGCGGCGACCGCGAGCTCGACGCGCTCGCCGGAGATCCAGAGGCGGAGTCGATCGAGCGGTTGCGAGATGCGGCTCGCGCTGCTGCTGCGCCCGCCACGAGCATCGAGGCGCTCCTCGATCGCGCGGCGGCGCTGGTGATCCTGCAGCAGCAGGATGACGCGATAGCGCTCTACGAGCGGCTCGCGCGGGAGCATCCCCACGACGCCCGCCCCCACGTGGGGCGCGCCCAGATCGCGTTCCTCGACCTGGCCAGCCTCCGCGACCCCATCGGCGCCGGCCTCCGCGCTGGCGCGCACCTCGATCGCGCGGCCCATCTATCGCATCGCGAGGCACGCTATTACGAGCTCGCCATGCTCGTGTGGGGGCGCCGCGTCCTCTCGGCCGCGACCCAGGGGATCCTCCAAGCGAGCCTCGAAGATCTGGCGACTCGGTTGGACGAGATCGTGATCGGATTTGACCCGATCGATCCTGCTACGGCGTCCGCGTTCGACATCTACGGACGAACGCTATTGCGGATGGTCGGCGAGACCGGGGCGGCCGGCCCCAGCTTGGCAGGCGCGCTCGCCGCGCGGGACCGCCATCCCGAGAGCGGGCATCTGCATCGCTTGTCGTGGCTGCTCGCGGCCGCGGGCGACGAGCGACCGTCCGCGGAGGACTTCGGCCGCTTTGCCGGCGAGGACGAGGTGCTCGTTCTGGCGCAGGTCGCGGCGGCGCTACGGTGGCGAGATCCCGCGCTGCTCCCCGGCACGCTCCCCGACGGTGAAGTAGGGGCGCTCGCGCTGGCGCTGCGCGCCCGTCACCGTCTCGCCCCCTGGTCGGCCGTCGCCGATCGCTATCGAGCTCTGCTCGAGAACGCCGACGCCGCCAGCGCCGACCGCTTGCGCGATGGGCTCGCAGTCGCGCTCTGGTGGGCGGGCGGGCGGGACGCTGCCCATGCGCTCTTCGCTTCGCTTCGTGGCCCAGCCCCCGAGCTGAACCGACTGGCGATCGCCGACGCGAGCGCGCGCGACACCGAGTGGCTGGAACGACTGCAAGCGCTGCGTTCGGGCGACGACGAGGGGATAGCTTGCGGTGCCGCGCGGGTGCTGCAGGCGGCCGACGGTGACGGCGATGGGGACGCCCCGGCGGAGTGCAGGAGCACTGGACCAGCGGACCGAGGCGGGACGATGTCGAGCGGCAGCAGTTTCGACTTCGAGTTCATCTTGTCGTCGCAGACCGGCTTCGACTCGAGCCTGGAAGTCGTGCTCGCGCCCTGGCTGCTCGTCGCCCCCGAGTGACCGCTGCCGAGCCGGCACGCGCCGAGGTCCTGCCGGGCACCTCCTCGATCCCGTGCACAGCTTCGTCATCGATCCGGGCCAGCGTCCACATTGCAAACGGGGCGCACCTCACTCCGACGCTCCGCGCGCCGAGTACGGCTTCCCGCGGGCTCACAACACCGAGGGCTGGGCCACCGACGGATTTGGCGTATCCGCCGCCAGGCGCCGCCACTTCCGCCAGGTGAGTTGGCCTATCTCTCGTAGATCGCCTCCCGGTGAAGGAGCCGAACGACGAGCGCAGCGACGCCGCTCCGCAGCGGCGCGGTCGCCATGCACTACCGGCGCGCGCTGACGCTGTGCGACAGATACGCCGATGCCGTGCGGCCCTCACGTCCTTGGCGACAGCCTATGATCGGTCGGGTCGTCGCTGCCGTGGCGTGGGTCGTGTCGTCGTCGGGCTGCCATCTGTCGCACCGTGCTCCGGGCGATTCCGCCGCTGACGCTGCGATGAACGACGATGGGGCAGTGGAGGATGCGCTTCTGGGCTTGGTGTGGCGGCGGCCCCAGGCGCCCATCGTCGCGAGCAGGGGCACCAGCTGAATTGCGGACTCGGTGAGGCTGTGGATGCCGATGCGACGCAGTCATTCATACGCGGGCCCTAGGCCCGCCCGCTGGCAGCACCCGGCACTCGCGCGGTGATGGCGTCTTGGAGCGCCTGGACGTCGACCGGTTTCACCAGGTGGACGTCGAACCCCGCGCTCGCACTCCGCTCTCGATCGCTGTCCTGACCGTACCCGGTCAACGCGATCAGCCGTGCGGGCGCGTGGTCGGGCTGACTCCGCTCGCGGGTGCGCAAGGCGCGCGCTACCTCGTAGCCGTCCATGATCGGCAGGCCGATGTCGAGCACCACCGTGTGGGGATCGAACCTCGCGGCCTCGCGCAGGGCCTCGGGCCCGTCATGTGCGAGCGCGACCGTGTACTGGTAGGTGGTGAGGTGCTCCGCGAGCATCTCCGCGGCGTCGACGTTGTCGTCGACCACGAGCACGCGATGCAGCGAGGCCGACGGCGCGGAGGCGCGGGGGATGCTCGGCGACGGCTGCGCCATGTGCTCTCCGGCGCTCGTTCGGTGCAGCGCCGGCAGCCGCACGACGAACGTGCTCCCCCTTCCGGGACCGTCGCTATGCGCGGAGATGGTGCCGCCATGGAGGCCGACCAGGCTGCGCGCGATCGCCAGGCCGAGCCCGAGACCACCGCCCTTGCGATCGATGGACTGCTCCGCCTGCACGAACTGATCGAAGATCGTCGCCTGGAGATCGGGCTCGATGCCCGTGCCGTCGTCCTGCACGCGCACGTCGACCCACCCATCCGCCTCGCTCGCGGTGATCGAGATGTGTCCCCCCGGCTCGGTGTATTTCGCCGCGTTGGTGAGGAGGTTTGCTATCACCTGGGCGAGGCGGGATGGATCGGCGCTCACCAGAGGTCCCGGCGCGGGGACGACCACGCGGAGCGTGTGCCGGCGGTTCTCGATGAGCGGCGCCGCCATCTCGATCGCCTTCTCGACGACGTCGGACATTGCGGTCGGCGCGAGGTGGACGACGAACTTGCCGGAGGCGATCCTCGACACGTCGAGGAGGTCGTCGATGAGCCTGACCATGTGGCGGACTTGCCGTTCGATGACCTCTCGCTCGCGGAGCGACGACTGATCGCCGCGAAGCTTCATCATCTCGAGCGCGGTCACGATGGGGGCGAGCGGGTTGCGTAGCTCATGGCCGAGCATCGCCAGGAACAAGTCCTTGCGCCGGTTCGCCTCCAGAGCTGCCCGCTCGCTCGCTTCGAGCCTCTCTCGCGCATCGTTGGCCTCCGACGCGTGGTGCTGGGCCTGCAGCGCGGAGAGCACCAGCTTCTCGTTGGCGTCACGCAGCAGGCCGATGAGAAGCTCCGGGCTTTGACCGGCTGCCTCCGCACCTAGGTCGGGGCCTGCCGAGCTCTCCGGCACGGGAACCTTCGGCTTGCTCATGCTCGGACTCTCCGGCTCGGATCGGCCTTCTTCGCGGAAGGGCGTCCCTTCTTCTTGGAGGTCTCCTTCTTGGAGGTCTTCTTCTTGGAGGTCTTCTTCTTGGAGGCGGAGCGGCCCCCGGGGCCAGCCTTCGGGACCGGAGCGACATCGAACACGGCCCCGAACCGGGTGAGCGCGTCGCCCAACTGGATGCCGTCCGCATCGATCGTATAAGCGCGCAGCTCGTCGCTGTGGGCGCAGCCCCGCATCTTGATGACGGAGATGGCCTTGGTCAGCCGTCCGCCGACGTCCACGTACCGCTGCAGGATGAGGCAGTCGGTGAGAAACGAGATGTTGTGCGGGCTGAGGCGCAGCTCGCTGTTCGACTCGATCACCTCCGCAGTCATCATCACGGTCACACCCAGCCGGGTGAGCGCGCTGATCATCCGGTAGAGCGACTCCCGAAAGTCCTCCCGGTACGTCGGCGCGAGCGCCAGCTCAAACCCGGAGATCGAGTCGAGCGTGACCCGCTTGGCACCGATCTCGATGACCTGGGCGCGGAGATGCTCCATCGTCTCCTCCACCGAGAGGTCGAGGGGGCGTAGGTACATCATCCGGAGGCCGCCCTCCTCGAGCAGCTCCCCGAGCTTCTTCCCCTCGGGGAGCGTCTGGAGGTACTCCTCTGGACGCTTCTCGAAGACCGCGATCACCCCGGGCTCGCCGCGCTCGATCCCCTCGAGGATGAACTGCGTCGACAGGAGGGATTTGCCGGATCCGGTCGGCCCGACCACCATCACGGTGTAACCGGCGGGTACGCCGCCCCCCATCATCGCGTCGAGCGCTTCGATCCCGGTGGACTTGCGGTCCTCCCGGTCAGCCGCCACCCCTTCAGGAGCGCGACTCGCCATCCGGGGATAGACCCGCAGCCCGTCGTCGGAGATCCGGTAAGTGTGGAGGCCAGGAATCTGTGCCTGCCCGCGGATCTTGAGGACCTGCGCGCGGCGCACGATCGAGCTCCGCTCGATGGACTGGCGCAGCCACACCACCCCGTCCGCGATCGTGAAGACAGCCTGGTTCTCCGAATTCTGGTCGGCGTATTCGCCTACGAGGAACGACGTCACCTCCCATGCTGTGAGCTGGAGAGAGAGACGCTGGATGAAGTCCGACAAGACGGACGGAGTCGCGCCCGGTCGATCGGAGATGGCGCGGAACGAGTCGACGAACACCAGCTTGGGGCCAATCTTGCGGACCTCTTCGATGATGCGCTCGAGCACCGTCTCGATGCCGCTCTCAGCCAGCTCGTGGCCCAGATGCAGGAACTGCACGTGACCTGCGCCGAGCTTTCTCTCGTCGAAGAACGTGTTCTGCTGCTGGTAGCGCAGCATCTTGAGGGGCGGCTCACCGAGGACCGTCACGTAGAGCGCGGGGCGCTCCGGGCTCGCGTTCGCGAACATGATCTGGTGGGCCAGGGTGGTCTTGCCGCAGCCGGGCCCACCGACGATCAGGTTGAACGAGAACTCGGGCACACCGCCGCCGAGCACCTCGTCGAGCCCCTCGACGCCCGACCGAAGGCGCCTGATCGTCACTCGCTTGTTCATACGTTCTTCTCCGAGATGGCAACGGGAAAGAGTTCGGGCTGGTGCGCGTGCAGGATCTGGACGACCAGAGCTGCGCCGACCAGGCTCGCGAGAAGAGCGAGGAGACTCGCGATGAGCGCCGTCGACGCTTCGAAGGGCGCCTCGTTCTTCTCGAGGCAGGCCCGCAGGCTCTCCCAGTCGAGCGGCACGATCGAGGATTCGGCGGGCGAGGGGGCGGTCGAGGACGTGGCGCCCGAGAAGAGCGCGCCCGAGGAGAAGGCGCCCGAGAGCCACGGCCGTTCCCGTGCGCTGATCGCGAGGCTGCGATCGAAGAGCGCGCGCGCTCCGGTCACGCCGACGTACCTCGCGACGCAGGGCAGCAGCAACTCGCACGCTCGGGCGCCGATCATGGCGGGAGTGTCCCCTGGGTGCGCGCCGTCCTTGGCTCGGCCTACGAGTCGCCGAGCCTGGTCGGTGTGATCGGCCGAGGACGTGGAGGGCGGGGACGTGGGGGGCGTCGAGCGCATTCCCTACGGGTGTGTATCACTACCCGCTTGCGAGCAGCAAAGGGGATCGGCGCGCGGACCAAAAGAGGCCACGGCGTGGTGGCGCTCCGTGACGCCGACGATCGCCTACCTGTGTTGTGAGTCAGCCGTGAGAGCACGAGTTGGAACTTCGAGGTGTTCGAGCGTCACGCAAGTGCAGACGCGACTCTCAGCTCAGAGGTCGTTACCCGCGGTCGCTCGGGCCGCGGGCTGGGCCACCCGTCGGGCGGAGGCGCGGCCTCGCTCGCGGAGCTGGTCCGCGGTGAGTCCCACCATGTACCGGTGCGCCAGCAGATACCCCAGCACGCCCGAGCCCAGGGTGATGCCCAGCGCCACCGCCGTAAGCGCGATTGCCGCCGTGGGATCGGTGCGCGGCAGGGCTCGCTCGAAGTCGAACGCGGGCCCGATGAGGGCATGGTGCAACTGGAGGTTGATCACCAGCAGCGACAGCGAGAGGGTGTTGAGCCCACCGTGCACCAGGGCCATGGTCCGCGCTCGGTGGTCCCGGGGAATGCGGCCGAAATCCATGACTCCCGCCGCGGCCGTCAGGCCCCCGGCGACCACGGCGGCGATGTTGAGGAGCAGAGCCCGTCGAAGCCACTCGGTGTCGTTCTCCGCCGCATATACCGCGAAGAACGACATCGTGAGGATGAAGAGGATCACCGGCAGCCCCACCAGCCAGCGATGAAGGGAGCGCCCGGCGACGGGCAGACCAGTAGATACCGCGTTCTCGTTCGACATGGCTCGGCGCGTTGCGAGCCGCATGCCACGCGGGTCGGGCCCTGCTGGTGCGTGGTGGGGTGAGGTCACCGACGGCGGCGCGATGGTTGCACTGGCGCCCCGCACGCCGAGACGGTCACCTTCGACCGTGCCCGCGCGTGAAAGCGAGAGCGAACATGTCCACTGCGCGAATCGTACTCTGTGTCCTCCTGATGACCGGCTGCTCATTGGGAGCGGACGACAACCCGAACAGCACCCACGAGGAGGCCGTACGCCCGGCCGCCGATCGCCCTTCGGCAGACCGGCCGCTCATCCCCGGTGAGGAGGCCCGCGCCGAGGTTCGCCCCTCCGAAGAGGCGGTCCCCAACTCCGAGGATCAGTCGGACGACCCCGCCGACATCGAGATCACCCGCTCGATCCGCGAGGCGGTCGTCGCCGACGAATCACTCTCCCCGGAAGCGAAGAATGTGGTGATCGTGACTCGTGACGCGCACGTCACGCTGCGCGGCGACGCCATGACTGTGGCCGAGAGCGCCACCATCGCCCGGCTCGCGGTCGGCGCCCCGGGTGTACGCGAGGTCGACAACCTCGTCGTCACCCGCTGAGGCTCATGCGCGTCGCACCGGGCGACCAGCGTGGCATTCCGCATCCACATCTCTGGAGCATCGCGCTGGCCCCCGGCCGGCTAGCAAGCCGTCGGGGGGGACGGGGCCGGCGGCCGCTCACTCCGAAACGAGTGTTCGGTCGCGGTCCTCGTGATGTCGGTGATCAAATCGTCGCGGGCGATCATCAGGTGCCGGTCTCGCCTTCGGCGCTTGCTCGCCACGACCCGATGGCGAGGGCCGCCAGGACCGCCATCGTCGCCAACGCCGGCGCATGATAGCGGTCTCCGCTCAGCATCACCGCGTGGGTCAGCGCGATGCCGACGACGGGCGCAGCGAGGGCCGCATGGAGCACGCCGAAGCGGGGGCGCCTGCACAGGGATGCCGCGCCCACTACGGCGGCCACGAGAAGCACAGCCCAGCTCAGGCGCGTCACCGCCAGCGAGGTGAGCCGTGCGCTGCGGCGTATCGCGGGATCGGAGGTACGCAGCGACGACGCCCACATCTGCGCCGGGGCCGATTCGTGTCCAAAGGTGTGTACCAGCTTGAGGACGCCGCGCGCTGCGGCGTCGTGCGGAGCGCCGGCGATGCGCCCGAGCGCGCGGAGGGTGCGGCATCGGTCGGCCGCCAGCTCGTCTCGTTCGTGGCAGTCGATCGAATCGGGGATGGACGCGAACGTGCCTTCGCCCACCGTGCCGATGAGCAGGTTCGCTCCGCCGTTGGTGGACACCAGCACCGGACCACCGAGCCTCACCGAACTGAGGATCGACCACGGTGCGACGACCGCAGCGGCCGCGAGCAGGCCAATCCCCGCGAGGCGTGCGCCCTCGCGCAGGCGCGTGGACCACGTACGTGACGCGACCAGTCCCGCGCCGCCGGCGAGCAAGACGAGGATAGGGAGCGCGACCGGACGCAAGTACGCGCCGAGCCCCAGCGCGATCCCCGCTAGCAACACACCGCGAGCGCGGTGCGCGCGTCGCTGCATCACCACCGCGAGCGAAGCGCACGCCACCAGCAGCGTGAACAACGGCTCGGTCATCCACGAGAGCGAGAAGAAGATGGCGCCGGGCCAGAGCGCCGCGATCCAGGCGGCAATGCGGCCCACCCGCGCCCCCCGCGCGCGGCGGCCGAGGAGGCCAACCACCGGTACGAGGGCCACGCTGAAGAGGCTCTGCACCACGGGATCGAGCGACCGGCCCGCGCCGAGCCAGCGCAGCGGCACGAGCAGCGCGGGCAAGCCCACTGGATAAAACGCGGTGGGCTCGTGCGAGGCCAGCGGATCCAGCGCGTAGAGGGTGTAGCCCTCGCCCTCGGCCATTCGATCGGCGGCGTGGGCGTACACGGTGCCGTCCCAGGCAGGCAGGACGGGCAGGCACCACAGCAGAGCCAGCCGCACCGCGAGCCCCACGACCATCGGGAGCATCAGCCCGCGCCGCATCCACCGTCGTCGGGAGGGCGCCGAGCCTCCATCTCCCCCTGCGCCGCTCTGCTGCATGCGCCCGCCTAGCACGGATCGATCCGAGTAGCGCACATGTTCGGCGGGTGCATTGGGTCGAACGGTATGGCGCTTGCTCGTCCGTGGTGGCGTCTGCGCGCAGCTGCGCGTGCATCGCCCATTCAGGAGCAACGCGATGACCCGTCGAAACCACCGTCCCGCCACCCACACCCACTCATGCAGGGAGGCGCCATGATGGTCGTCGACTCGAACGGCGAGAGCCGCGTCGTTCAGCCATCGACGCCGGAGCCGGGCACCCCGGGCCCGGCCTTCGGCGTGCCCCCCGCGCCCACGGGCACCAGCGTCGAGCGCGGCTCGAACCAAGAAGAGCAGGGCGCTCGCTCGAGCATCGAGGGACATGAGGTAGCCAGCGATGAACCGATCGATCGCGAGGCACCCCGCATCCCGCCCGCCTCGCACTGATTCGCCTCGCCTGAGGCAGGTCGCCACCCCCGCCGGTCCAGATTGATTTGCATGCGGACCATCGACACCACCACTAGAGCACAGCCACCATGAACACCGACACCAAACGAAGCGAATACCTGACCCGCGATACGATCCTGAAACTCCTGTCGGACGACGAAGTCTCGCGCGTCAGCTCCAAGGAAGCCGGCCCTTCACTACTCGCTGGAGACGAGTACCTCGATCTGGAACATCTGAGTCGAGGTGTTCAGCAGATGCAGGCGAAGACCAAGATCAAGATGGGGGAAGTGCTTCCCCGCAGCGCCGTCGGGGACGCGACATGGTCGAACATCTGCGCTCGGCTCTCGCCCGTGAGCGCGGTTCGATGAACGAGGTGACGACCGTCGCGGTGCTGGTGGGCAGCCTCCGCAAGGACTCGCTCAATCGCAAGATGGCGCACGCACTCGCTTCGCTCGCGCCGATGGACTGCAAGCTCGCGATCGTCGAGATTGGGCAGTTGTCGCTCTACAACCAGGATCTAGACGCTGACCCCCCGCCGGAATGGGTGGCGTTTCGCCATGCGGTAAAAGCCACGGATGCGCTGCTCTTCGTGACGCCCGAGTACAACCGGTCGGTGCCCGGAGTTCTGAAGAACGCTATCGATATCGGCTCGCGACCGTACGGCCAAAGTGTGTGGGACGGGAAACCCGGTGCGGTCGTCAGCGTCAGCCCCAGCCTGTTGGGCGGCTTTGGCGCCAATCACCACCTTCGTCAGTCCTTGGTGTTCTTGAACGTGCCGACCATGCAACAGCCCGAAGCCTACATCGGCGGGGCCGGGAGCTCGTTCGATGCGGATGGGAAGCTGATCAACGACAAGACACGCGAGCTCTTGACCGCATTCATGGCGGCGTTTTCGTCCTGGATCGACGTGCATCGCACCACGACGAAACCACCTTCGTCAAAGTGAGCCCTATGTCCAACACACATGCATCTCGAGACCCTCGGCGCTTCATCGGAACGGCATCTGCCGTCGCTTTCGTTTGCCTCGTGCTCCTCGCGGCCTGGCCGCGTTCGGCAGAGACCCAGGCGGCGGCGTGGGACGCCACGCTCGCCACCACGCTCACCGGCACTTGGACCCTCGCCGTCTCGCCGGGCGCGGCCCAGACCGTGATCGACGCGGGCATCGCCACCGCGGTCGCGGGCTTGCCGCCGCTCATCGACAGCGTCGCCGCCGGGCAGCTGCGCGATCGCACCCCGATCTCGCCTCGGATCGTGCTCTCGGTCACCGAGGCGCGCATCGAAGCGCGCTTCGTGCACGCGACGTTCACCTCGATCCCCGGCATGCCGGCGCGGGTGCCGGTGCCCGGCAGCTCGGACGAGACCATGGAGATGGTCCAGCTCCTCCGCGACGGCGGCCTCGAGCAGATCTTCACCAGCGACGGAGGCCGCCGCTGGAGCACGCTCACCCCCACCGCCGACGGTACCCGCCTCTCGTTGAACGCGGTCATTCACTCCGATCGACTGTCGGCCGACGTGCGGTTCCGTCTCCCCTACCGGCGCGCGGACTGAGCGCCCATGGAGCGGATGACTGGGCTCGACGCGGCGTTCCTCGCGATGGAGTCACCAGCGCATCCGATGCACACGCTCAAGCTGCTGGTGCTCGAGCCGATAGCACCTGCAAGCGTCGCGTTCTTCGATGCGCTGGAGCCCGCGCTGAGGGCGCGTCTGCATCTCCTACCGGCGTTTCGCCGCCGGGTCCTCGAGGTGCCGCACGGCGTCCATCACCCGGTCTGGATCGAGGATCTGCACTTCGAGCTCTCGGCGCACTTGGGCCGGATCGCGGTTCCGGGGCCCGGCGCTCCCGCTCAAGTCGACGCGATCGTGGGTGAGCTCGCGGGCGTTCCGCTCGATCGCGCCCGACCGCTGTGGGCGCTCTGGGTGCTCGAGGGGCTCCAAGGCGGTCGCGTCGCGCTGCTCCTCAAGGTGCACCACGCGGTCGCCGATGGGTTGACCGTCGCCCGCTTGCTCGATGCCGTGATGACCCGCGTCCCAAGCGGTGAGATCGCCGCATCGAGCGGCGAATGGTCGCCCGATCGGGTGCCCTCGGATCGCGAGCTCTTGCGTTCCGCGCTCCACGATCACCTGGGCCAAGCAACGCGCCTTCCTCGCTTGGTTCAGCGCACCTTCCGACGACTCCGGGCGCTCGCGCGGGAGCGAGGCTCCGAGGCGCGCTCTCCGCGCCCGGTGCTCGACGCTCCTTGCACCTCGTTCAACCGCGCGCTCACCGAGCCTCGATCGTTTTCGCGTACCTCGCTTCCGCTCGCCGACGTGCGAGCGGTCAAGCGTGCCTTCGGCGTCACGTTCAACGACGTGGTCCTCGCGCTCGCGTCGTCGGCCCTACGGCAGTACTTGCTAGAGGACGGCGCGCTTCCCGTGCGCCCCTTGATAGCGAGCGTCCCCACCAGCTCGGAGCACAAGAACGCTCCGCTGCGGCGCGGGGGAAACCACGTCTCCAGCCTCTTCGTCTCGCTGCACACCCACCTGATCGATCCGGTCGAGCGCCTGCATGCGATCCATCGCGGAGCGCTCGCAGCCAAGGAAGCGCAGGCGCTGCTGGGGGCGGATCTGATGGAGGCGTGGGCGGCGTACGTGCCGCCTCGCGCGCTCGGTCGGGCGCTCCGCGTCTGGGCGCGCTCGCGCCTGGCAAACCACCTGCCGCCGCCCCTGAACGTGATCGTCGCCAGCGTTCCGGGCCCCATCGCTCCGCTCTTCGTGCCGGGGCATCGGCTGCTCGAGGTCGCTTCGGTCGGACCTCTCCTCGAAGGGATCGGCGTGAACATCACCGCGTGGAGCTACCTAGACGCCGTCTTCGTCGGCGTGCTCAGCGCGCGCGACCTGGTCCGCGAGCCGCAGCGCCTCACCGCGGGCATGGAGCGCGCGCTCGCCGAGCTCCACGCTCGGATCCCCATTGAGCGCACACCCCGTTGAGCGCATTCCCCCGTTGAGCGCGGCGCCGTGATCGAAGCTCGAGGCGATGGGGTTCAGAAGGCGTGGCCGAGGCGCTCTCTCACGTCGCCGACCTCGATGGCGCGAAGCGTCGTCCGGTAGGCTACGCGGGTGACCTCGCGGGACCGGTTCGTCGCCATCATCTGGTAGCCCATCGCCACGGCCGTCTCCGGGTTCGGCTCGATCGCTATCACCCGGCACGACCGCTCGAGCCGACGGATCTCGCGGTGGACGAGGGCGCGCATTGGCGGATAGATCGACAAAGGCGAGCTCACGATCACCAGATCGAGCTTCTCGAGCGTGAGGTGCTCGAGGTGGGTCGCGGAGTGGACGCCTCCATCGACGTAGCGGCGGCCCTGCCACGCCACCGGCACGAAGACGCCGGGCACCGCGGCGGACGCGGCGACGGCCGTGCCCACGTCGAGCAGTGGCGCACCCTCTCTGCCGAACACCACTGGCTCGCCTGTGTCGAGCAGCACCGAGGTGATCCAGAGGTCGCGAGGCCAGCGCTCGCCGAACAGGTTTCGGAAGCCCTCCGCCAGCGGATCGAGCCGGACCCGCCCCGCCGGCAAGAGCGCGGCGATGAGGCGCCCGGGCCGCAACAGCGTGGGCGTCCGCAGCGCCCGCGCGACGAAGCCGGGCGCGGCCGGCAAAAAGGAGCGCGGATGCTCGGGATGCGGCGCGTCGGTGGTGGGCCGGACGTAGTGCCGAGCGATCTCCTGGGCAGGGCCCCGCAAGAGGTCGCCCGCCGCGCGCGCCGCGAGGTCCTCTCCGTGCAGGCCTGCTCGGAGGAGCGCACCAACCTGCGCTCCAGCCGAGGTGCCCAGCACCAGGTCCGCCTCACGCGCATCCCAACCGAGGGCGTCCTCGAGCGCTCGCAACACCCCTGCGTGGTACGCGTGCCCCACCGGCCCGCCTGCGCCGAGCACCAGCGCTACCCGACCGCGATGGCGCTGGCCACGCCTCGCGTCCTCGATCGGGTCGGTCGACATCGAGCGCCAGTCTGTCGCTGCGCGCGGGGGACGCCAAGGCTGCTGCGCGCCAAGGTCGTTGCGCGCGGGGCGCGCCGAGGGTGCGCAGTGACGGTTCAGTTGCTTCGGGCGCCCGTTAGTCGACGGAGGTGTTGGGGCGCATACTGCGCGTCTCGATGCAACAACTCGTCGCCCATCGCGCAACGCCAGCGTCTGCAGCACATGTCCTCGTAGTGGAAGACGTTGGGCTCGAGGCCAACGCCACCGAAGAGCAGCTGCGCGCGCTCGGCTACGTGGTCACCGCGACGGTGGGTTCTGCCGACGAAGCCCGCGACGTCGCGCGCCTACGGTGCCCAGACCTGGTGTTGATGGACATCCGCATCGCAGGGGCGCTCGACGGCGTCGATGCCGCCGTCATGTTGCAGCAGACGTTCGGTGTGCCGGTGGTCTTCGTGACCGGCTACGCGGACGACAGGACGCTCGAGCGTGCCAAGCGGGCCGAGCCCGTCGGCTATTTGATCAAGCCATACACCCGCTCCGACCTGCGTGTGGCCATCGAGCTCGGCCTCCACACGCATGCGCTCAGCGTGAAGCTGCGCGAGCGCGAGCACTGGTTCTCGACGACGCTGCGCTCGATAGGCGACGGCGTCCTGGCAGTGGATGCGCTCGGCCTGATCACGTTCGTCAACGCCGCGGCGGAGGAGACCATCGGTGCCAGCAGCGCCGCGCTGACCGGGCGCTCTCTGACCGACGTCCTCTCGTTCCGCGCCGACGCCACTGGCGAGGCTGTCGTGAGCCCGGTGACGCTCGCGCTGCGTAGCGGCCGCATCGCTCGCCTGCCGCGCGGTAGCAGCCTCGTCACCGCCGACGGATGCGCGAGGCCCATCGACGACACCGCGACGCCGATCATCGACGAGGCTGGCCGCACGCTTGGCGCCGTGCTGGTCTTCAAGGACGTCACCGAGCGACGCCGCCTGGAGGCGCAGCTCGCCTCTACCGAGCGCCTCGCGGCGGTCGGCACGCTCGCCGCCGGCGTGGCCCACGAGATCAATAATCCACTCGCGTTCGTGCTGGCGAACGTCTCGCATGCCCTCGCGGTCCTCGCTGAAGTCGGCGCGCAGCAGCCCGCGCTGAATCCTTTGCTCGACGAAGTGCGCGCCGCGCTGAGCGACGCGACCACGGGAGCGGAGCGCGCCGCAGGGATCGTCGCCGAGCTGCGCCAGTCGGTTCGACCGAGCGGGGAAGCGCTTCGGCGGGTCAAGCTCGCCGACGTGGCCGCGCTCGCCTTCCGTCTCATGCGCAGCGAGGTGGCGAGCCGCGCGCGCAGCGTCTCGACGGTGCCCGACGACCTGTTCGTCATGGCCGACGAGGGGCGCCTGAGCCAGGTCTTGGTGAACCTCTTGGCGAACGCGGTCCACGCAACGCCCGAGGGCGCTGTCTCTGCACACGAGATCTCGATCGAGGCGCACGCGGCCGGCGATCGGGTCGTGCTCTCTGTGAGCGACTCGGGCGCGGGGATGTCCGCGGAGCTGCAGAAACGCGTCTTCGAGCCGTTCTACTCGACGAGAGAGCCAGGCGTCGGTATGGGTCTCGGCCTCTCTCTAGTGCACGGCTTCGTGACCTCGTTCGGCGCGACGATCGGGGTAGAGAGCGTCGTCGGAAAGGGCACCACGTTCGAGATCAGCCTGGCCGCCGCGCCTGCCGAGAACGACGCTCCAGCGCCGCCGCGCGTTGTTTTCGCGCACGGCACGCGGCGCGCACGTGTCCTCGCCATCGACGATGAGCCCCTGATCTTGCGCGCGGTGGAGCGGATGCTCCGCGCTCGGCACGACATCACCACCGCAGACGGCGGCGAGCAGGGCCTCGAGCTCATCTTGCACGCGGACCCTCCGTTCGACGTGGTCGTCTGCGACGTGTCGATGCCGCGCGTGGGCGGTCGCGCGGTCCGCGATCGCCTGCTCGCGGGCCGCAGAGACATGGTGCCGCGCCTGGTGTTCACGTCGGGCGGCGCCACCAACGCCGACAGCGAAGCGTTTCTGCAAGAGGTCGTGTGGCTCGCCAAGCCGTTCACGCTCGCGCAGCTCGAGAGCAGGATAGCCGACGTGCTCGCCATGCTCGACTGCTCGTGATGCCACCTCACCGCCTCGAGCCAACTCGCCTCGAGCGACTACGTTTCGCCACGCTGGAGTCCACTGATGCCGCGTCGTAAACCACCGGGCGCGTCGCCGCCGAACGCCCGGGTTCCGCGGGACGGTGGACCGCAATCGGACCACACGACTCTCCCCGACACCTCCTTTCCCATCGTCGGTGTCGGGGCCTCTGCGGGTGGTCTCGAGGCCTTCACCCAGCTGTTGGGACACCTCCCCGTCGACAGCGGCATGGCGTTCGTTCTCGTTCAACACCTCGATCCGAGCCACACCAGCCTCCTCAGCGAGGTGCTCGCCCGCGCGACGCAGCTGCCGGTGCTCGAGGTGACCGACGGCACCACCGTCGCGCGTGACCACGTGTACGTGATGCCGCCCAATACCTGCATGACGTTGGAAGCAGGCAAGCTCGAGCTCACCACGCGCCCCCACGACGGGAAGCTGAACTTGCCCGTCAATCTGTTCCTGCGCTCGCTGGCGAAGGAGCGCGGCAGTCAGGCGATAGGCGTCGTCCTCTCCGGAACCGGCTCCGACGGAACCGAGGGGCTCGCGGCGATCAAGGCGGAGAACGGGATCACCTTCGTCCAAGAGCCGAAGAGCGCGAAGTTCCCAGGAATGCCGCAGAGTGCTATCGACGCGAGCGTCGTCGACTACAGCGTTCCGATAGGCGAGCTCGCGCTCGAACTCGCTCGCCTGAGCCATCATCCGTACATCGCCGCAGGAGACGCCAAGTCCATCCTCGCGGACGCCCCCGCGCTGCGTGAGATCCTCTCGCTCGTCCGCACCGACGCAGGGGTCGACTTCAGTGAGTGGAAGGCGCCGACGGTGGAGCGTCGCCTCACGCGGCGCATGGTGCTCTGCAAAGTCGACACCCTCGAAGGCTACCTGGCATTCCTCCGCAAAAATCCCGACGAGGTGCGGGTCCTCTGCGAAGACACGTTGATCCACGTGACCTCGTTCTTCCGCGACCCGGAGGTCTTCGACGCGCTGAAGGCCGAGATCTTCCCGGCCATCCTGAAGGACAAGGCCGACGGCGCGCCACTGCGCCTGTGGGTGGCGGGCTGCTCGACCGGCGAAGAGGTCTATTCGCTCGCGATCGCCGTGCTCGAGTACCTCGCCGAGACCAAACGCTCTCACGCCGTGCAGGTGTTCGGCTCGGACGTCAGCGAGAAGGTGATCGAGAAGGCCCGCGCCGGCATCTACGCGGAAGACGCGCTGGCCGACCTCAGCCCCGGGCGGCGAACCAAGTATTTCACCAAGCTCGAGGGCGCCTATCGCATCGCCAAGGTCGTGCGCGATCTCTGTGTGTTCAATCGCCACGATCTGTCGCGCGATCCACCGTTCTCGAAGCTCGATCTGGTCACCTGTCGCAACGTGCTCATCTACTTCGATCAACCGCTGCAGAAGCGCATCGTGCCGCTGCTGCACTACTGTCTCAACGAAGGTGGCTTTCTGTTGCTCGGCCGCACCGAGAGCCTCTCGGGCTTTGGGACCCTGTT
>Ga0335397_10004000_pt1 | contig 19568 bp, 12 predicted proteins | sample MAT04_FD_205740 | JGI IMG/M metagenome (GOLD analysis project Ga0335397, IMG submission 205740) | Freshwater microbial communities from Lake Fryxell liftoff mats and glacier meltwater in Antarctica - MAT-04 (spades assembly) (version 2) ... | reverse complement strand
GTGCAGCAGCGCCCAAGTTCCACAGGCCACGCGCCAACCCCACTGTGCATCCAGCCACGCGGTCAGCGGCCAGCCGACGGTGCTGGCGAAGCCGGCCAGCAGCGTGATGCCGGTGATGGCCGTGCGCGCGTCGGGGCCGTACAGGCGCACCAGCGTCGCAAAGGCGGCGTCGTAGAGGCCGAAGCCCATGGCCACGCCGAGCAGCAGCCAGGCCAGGGTGAGCGTCACCGGGCCCTGCGCGGTGGCCAGCACCACCAGGCCGAACGCAAAGCCTGCGCTGCAGGCCATCAACACCGGCCGGCCGCCGTGGTGGTCGATCAGCCGCCCGGCCAGCGGGCCGAGCAGCGCCGACACCACCAGCGCCATCGACAGCAGCGCGTAGACCGTAGGCGCGGCGACGCCGAGGTCGCGCGCCATCGGCGCGGCCAGCATCGCCGGCAGGTAGAACGTCGAGGCCCAGGCCAAGGTCTGCGCAGTGCCGAGCACCAGCACCACCCGCGCGCGACCCGGCCCCGGCACGGCGGCGTGGGGGGGCGTGACGGTAGGCATGGTGCGTCGGTTCGGGGTCGCGTGTCGGCTGCGCAGTGTCGCACTTGGGCCAAACGCCAACCCGTGCGGCAACCCGCCCCGCTGCACCAAAATACGCGGGGCTCGGAAGCGGTCGAACGACAAATTTGTCCTGCAGCTCAAGCCCGCCCGCGACCACACGACTTCCCTCCGCGCTTCGTCCGGCGCCGCAGGCGATGCGGCGCGCGCAGACACACCACCATCGAGACCGAGCCATGACCGATCGCAGCTTGAAGAAGGTTCTCATCGTCGGCGGCGGCACCGCGGGCTGGATGGCGGCGTCCACGCTGTTGCGGACGGGGGCCGGTCGGTTCCAGATCGAACTCGTCGAGTCAGACGACATCGGCACCGTCGGCGTCGGTGAGGCGACGATCCCGTCGATCCTCGAATTCAACGAACTGCTCGGCATCAACGAAGACACCTTCGTGCGCCACACCCAGGCCACGTTCAAGCTCGGCATCCAGTTCCGCCACTGGGGTGCGCTGGGCGAGCAGTACATCCACGGCTTCGGCCAACTCGGGCGCGACACCAGCCTGGTCGAGTTCTACCAGTACTGGCTGAAGATGCACCAGGCCGGCAAGGCGGGTCGCATGGACGACTACTCGATCAACCTGCTGGCCTGCGAGCACAACCGCTTCGAGCGCAGCAGCAGCGCCGACATGAACTCGCCGCTGGCCGACATCCGCCACGCCTTCCACTTCGACGCCGGGCTCTTTGCCCGCTTCCTGCGCGGCAACTGCGAGCGCAACGGCGTGATGCGCACCGAAGGCAAGATTGCCAGCGTGCAGACGCACCCCGAGACGGGCTTCGTCACCTCGGTCACGCTGGAAAGCGGGCAGGTGCATGCGGCCGACCTGTTCATCGACTGCTCGGGTTTCCGCGGTCTGCTCATCGAGCAGACCCTGCACACCGGCTACGACGACTGGAGCCACTGGCTGCCCTGCGACAGCGCCTGGGCCGTGCCCTGCGAGTCGGTGTCACCGCTGACGCCGTACACGCGCTCGACCGCGCACAGGGCGGGCTGGCAGTGGCGCATTCCGTTGCAGAACCGCATCGGCAACGGCCATGTCTACTGCAGCCGTTTCATCAGCCACGACGAGGCGGCCGCGGTGCTGCTGAAGAACCTGGACGGCCAGGCGCTGGCCGACCCGCGGCCGGTGCGCTTCGTCACCGGCAAGCGCAAGAAATTCTGGAACAAGAACGTGGTGGCCATCGGCCTGTCCAGCGGCTTCATCGAGCCGCTGGAGTCGACCTCGATCCACCTCATCCAGAAGGGCATCGCGCGGCTGGTGAACCTGTTCCCCGACCTCGACTTCGATGCCGCCGACATCGACGAATACAACCGGCAGACTACGGCCGAATTCGAGCAGGTGCGTGACTTCATCGTTCTGCACTACCACGCCACGCGGCGCGACGATTCGGCGTTCTGGAACCACTGCCGCACGATGGAAATTCCGGACAGCCTGCGCCACCGCATCGAACTCTTCCGCAGTCGCGGCCGCGTCTTCCGCACCAGCGACGAGCTGTTCGGTGAAACGGCCTGGATGCAGGTGATGTTCGGCCAGGGCATCCACCCGCGCGGCTACCACCCCATGGTCGACAGCACGTCGCCGGCGGCGGTGGCTGCCATGCTGGACAACGTGAAGGCTGTGGTGCGCCAGGTGGTGCAGGGCATGCCCGCCCACGAGGCCTTCATCGCCGCGCACTGCAAGGCATCGCCGCCGGCCTGACCGCACGGCGGTCCGGGAAGCCGAATTGACGTCCGCCGCGCAGCCCGAAAGCGGCGCGGCGGTTCGTTGACGGACGCCTTGCGGCGCCCGGTCAGTCAGGGCCTCAGGGGATGTTCGTGAAGCCGATCGGTCCCAGGTTCAGGCCGCTGGACCACGAAGGCGTGGCGCCCGGGTTGACATTGACGAAGTTGAAGCTGCTGGCCGGCACCGTGACCGCCACGCGAGACAGCTGGGACAGCACCGCCGCCACGGCCGTCCCGTTGGTGTCGGTACCGCAAACGCCCTTCACCGTCCAGCCGCTGGCCAGACCGACCTTGTAGGCCGAGCCAGCACCGATCTTCAGGTTCGCCGTGAAGGTCTTGCTGATCTCGGTGCCGCCCGACCCCGTGGCCGTGCAGCCCGCCACCTTGGGACCGGACAGGATGACTTCCAGCACCGGGTTCAGGTTGGACATCTGGTACTGCTCGGCCGGGCCCCAGGCCCTGAACTTCAGGCTGGCGAAGCTGCTGACGTTGACCGTGCCGTTGTTCGGCGCGTTCACGTACAGGCCCAGGTAGGACGACGAGAAAGTGGAAGTCGGTGCCGTCAGCACGAAGTAGCGGAAGAAGTTCGGCGTGCCGCCGGCGTCGAGCGAGGTGCCGACGATCCAGCCGCCTTCGTCCAGCTTCTGCGGCGTGGTGCTCAACAGCGTGTCGTTGTAGTAACCGATGCTGCCGTTGGCGACGACGCCGTCGGAGCGCCCGCCGGGCCAGCCCGCCAAGTTAAAAGGTGGGTTCGGTTCCCGGCTGCCGATGTAGTCGCCGGCAAAGATGGCCTCGCCGGAGGCGAAGATGCCCTTGGCGTCGCCGGTGCTGACGGACATCGTCACCGCGCCGCCCGAACCCATCTCGCCCACCGCGCCACCGCCACCGCTTGTGGGGGCCAGCGCGCCGGAGAACCTGATGTCGTCGAAGTAGTAGGTCTCGCCGGCCACCGAGGCGAGTGTGCCCAGGTTGGGCAGCAGCACCACGTCGGGGTAGCTCTTGGTGATGTCGATGCCGGAGATGACCCAGCTCAGCGTCTGCCAGCCCGCCACCACCGTTTGGGTGGCCGGTATCTCGGCCGACGCGATGCCCGTGCCTTCCATCTTCAGCACCATGGGAACGCCGGCCGTGGGCGAGTACACCTTGGCGGTGATGGTCTTGTCGGTGGCCGTGAAGATGGGCGCCGCCGTCGTGACCTTGGCGCCCGCCCAGACCTGGCCGCCGGAGCGGAAGACCTTCAGCGCCTTGCCCGTGCCGCCACCGGCGGGCGGGGCGGGGTCGATGGCACTGCCTTCGCCACCGTCGAAGCCGACAAAGGTCAGCGCCGTGGCTTCGTCGAACGAGGCCATCACCGAACCGGTGGCGCCTCCGCCACCGCCACCGCCGCCACCGGCCGGGGTGCCCGAGAACTTGATGTCGTCGATGTAGTAAGTCTCGCCGGCTACCGACGCCAGCGTGCCCAGGTTGGGCAGGAACACGATGTCCGGGTAGCTCTTGGTGATGTCGATGCCGGCGAAGACCCAGGTCAGGGTCTGCCAGCCAGCGACGACGACTTCGGTGGCCGGGATCTCGGCCGACGCGATGCCGGCGCCTTCCATCTTCAGCACGATCGGGATGCCGGCCGCGGGCGAGAAGACGCGCGCGCTGATGGTCTTGTCGGTGGCGGTGAATGCGGGCGGCGCGACCGTGACCTTGGCACCGGCCCAGACCTGGCCGCCGGAGCGGAAGATCTTCAGCGCCTTGCCGGAACCGCCGGCCGGGCCGGTTTCGATGGTGCTGCCTTCGGCACCGTCGAAGCCCGCGAAGACCAGCGCAGTGGCCTCGTCGAAGGTGGCCAAGGTCGTGCCGGAGGCACCGCCGCCGCCACCACCGCCACCACCGGCGGGTGCGCCGGGCACAAAAGTGATGTCGTCGAAGTAGTAGGTCTTCAACACCGCCTGGGCTTGCGGGCGGCCGAAGTCGAAGAAGATCGTGGCCTTGTTGTAGTTGAAGGCCAGGTTCAGCGCCGAAGTGCCCGTGGACTGGTTGGCGAAGTTGAAGGTCAGCGTCTGCCAGCCGGCGGCCGTGGTGACGGTGGCTTCGGTCTCGACGGACTTGTTGGGATCGGCCGCGTCCTCGACCTTCAGGCGCACCGGGATGCTGGCGTCAGGCGACCACACCCGCACCGACATGCGCGTGTCGGTCGTGTTGAAGGGAATCTTGGGCGCGAAGCCAGTTTGCACGCCGGCCCGTATGTCGGTGATGGTGGTGCCGGCGAAGGTCTCGGCACCGGCGGCGCGCACCACCCTGGCCACCTTGTTCGTGGCGTCGGTGGGGTCGGTGACGACGCTCGCATTCTCGGCGCCGCCGAAGCCGACGAGCCCGTAGCCGACGCCCGTGGTGTCGAAGCTCACGGGCAGCGCCATCTGCGTCCTGACCACCATGTCGAAGGCCTGCAGCGACGTGGTGACGGCATTGCCGTTGCCACGTGCGTCCAAGGCGCCGTTCGCCGCGATGCTGACCTGCACCGTGCCCGCGCTGTTCGGCGTGGGCGTCACCACCAGCGTGGCGCGTGTACCGCTGGCACGCGTGAAGGCACCCTTGGTGCCGCCCGTCACCGTGATGTCATCGACGGTGAAGCTGGTGCCGACGTCCTCGTTGAAGGCGAAAGTGAAGGTCACCGCACCGGTGGCGGTGGTTTCGGCCACGCTGTCGGTGATGGTGATCACGGGGCCAACGGTATCGGCCGCCGCACCCGGTGCGGCCGGCGGCGGGTCACCGCTGCCGCCGCCGCAGGCGGCGAGCATCAACGCGGCAGCCAGCGCCGTGGCGGTGAGCAAGTGGGGCGAGCGGCGGGTCTTCATGGCGGTGTGTCCTGGGGTGATGTGCCGCCCGGCGTTGGGCCGGTCGGCGGGGTCGGCCTCGGTGCGCGATTTGCCGGAGACGGCGTGCTTTATCGCGGCTGCGTCGAATTGTCTGAAAGCGCTTTCACAAGTATGCGCAGCGGTGGGCGGGCTTGGCAAGGGCGTGCAACCCCTGGCTTACCCGTAGCCGCACCCGATTCACTTCGCCGCAGTCGCGCGGCCCAGCGTGCCGGGCGCCACGGTGAGTCGTTGGCCGTCGCTGAAGCGCACTTCCAGCGGCAGCTTGCGGGCGTTGAAGGCCAGGTACGTGCGGGCGCCATCGGCACGCTTGAAGACGGAGTACAGCGGCGTGTCGGCCGTCACGGTGAAGTCGGGCGTGCCCATCGCCTCCAGGTTCAGCATGAACTGCAGTGAATACGAGCGCGAAGCGCCGAGCTCGACCGAGCCCCAGCGTTCCCAGGAGTTCAGGGCCAGCGCCGGATCGGCCAGCGCCAGGTACTGGGCGAAGATGTCCTGCCAGATGTCCTTGGGCGGCGGCGGGCTGGGCTTCTTGGCGATGCGGTTCCACAGCGCCGTCTCGGCCGGCAAGGTGCCCACGCTGCGTTTGACGAAGGCCGGGTCGCGCCCCAGGTAGGTGTGCGCCGTGGTCAGGGGCAGCAGGTTGATGCCCTTGATCTGCCGCGGGTCGTCTATCCACCAGGTGTCGTGGCGGTACTGCCCGCCGAAGACCTGGCTGACCTCGGCGTTCTTGTACTCGGGTGCGAACACCAGCCCGTGGATGTCGAACCAGTAGTGGTTGATGGCCTCGATCTCGCTCACGTAGAGGTAGATGCCCAGGTCGCGCAGCGCCTTGTTGCCGGTCACCTCGCCCCACAGGATCAGGCCGGACCAGGCGTTGGTGGCCTCGGATGAGGACTCGTTGTTGTTGCCGAACTCACCCAGGCCGATGCCGTTGGCCCAGGTGTGGGCCTCGTAGGCGTCCCAGTTGCGCAGGAAGGGGAAGTCGGCGCGGCCGCGTTCGGCGGTGGCGATGTCGGCGATCAGCAACTCGATCATCCCGCCCCACTGGTCCTTGGCGATCCAGGCCGGGTCGCGCAGCGCCACCTCGGCGGCGGTACGGATCCAGTAGCCGAACCAGAACTGGTGGTCGTTGATCTCGGTGACGGCAAAGAACTCTTCCGGGTAGATCGACACCACACCCAGGGACTTGTCGTACTGCACGTAGCCGCGGTCGCTGTTGCCGCCCAGCCATTCCGCGGCGCGCTTCTTCAGCATGCCCAGCAGCTCGTCTCGTGCGGCCAGGTCGCCCTGCTGCTCGAAGACTTCGGCCAGCTTCAAGGTGCGCTGCAGTCCCTTGCCCTGCCAATAGGCGCTCTTGCCCTCGCGCATCATTTCGCGGCCCGCGGTGCGCAGGTCCTTCTGCATCACGTCCTTCAGCTCGTCCTGGCGCGGCGACGCCTGGATGCCCGGCCAATAGGGCACGAAGCCGTTGTACGTGGTGGTCGTCTTGAACTGCGGCGCCGCCAGCAGGCGCAGCTTGCCGCGCACGGTGTCGAAGGCAGGGCCCAGCTTGCCGTCGACCGAGGCGTTCCTGAACCACTGGTGCGGGTACAGGCCCAGCAGCGGGCCGTTGTCCGGGCCTTCCATCACCTTCGTCGTTGCATTGAAGGTGGTCTCGACCTGGCTCGTGGCTTCGTCGTAGCGCCATTCGACCCGCGTCTGCTGGATGAAGGCATAGGCGTGGCGCGTGAACAGGGCCAGGGTCTCGGCCTTTTCGTCGGGCAGGGCGGCCACCGAAAGATAACCCTTGCCAGCCGGCATGCGCGCCACCCACTCGGTGGGCGACACCGCTTCCCACTTCACGCCAGTGGGGCCGAACAGCGCGTAGTGCTTGGCGCCCACTTTCAAGGCCAGCACGCGCGCATCAGCACCGGCATGCAGAGGCTGGCCGGCGGCGGGCAGGCGCAGGCGCAGGTCGCCGCGCGTGACCTGTATCGAGGCATAGGGGTTGCCTCGCGCGACCGTGGTGTGCATGTCGTCGGCACCGCGTGCCATCGAAATGCCTATCGACCAGTCGTCGGCGTTGGCCAGCTTGGCCGTGCCGGGCTCGAAGGCCACGGGCGAGATCAGCAGCGGATCGCGGTGCGGATAGCGGATCTCGACATCCTGGCGCCGGCTGGTCACGGCCTCCTTGGATGGCAGCGCAAATTCCAGACCGGCGGGCGTGGCCTTCACGGTGATCGGCTGCACGAAGATGGCTTCGGGCTTGGGGTTGAAGATCAGCGTCGAGTACCACTGGCTGGTCTGCGCCGCGCGTTTCAACATCGCGTCGGTGCGAAACGGCGCCGGCGGGATCGGCTTGTCGCCGGCCTTGGGCGACAGGAAGTAGGTGCCGGCCCCCAGCTTCACGGACTGTGCCGTGGCCGGCAGTGCAATCGGCAGCGCGATCGCCAGCACGGCCAACACGGCCAGCAGACGGTTGCTCGTCGGTGTCATCGTGTTCCTCTCATTGCGCAGAGATTGCCTGCGCGGACCATTGTTTGTGAAAGCGCTTTCAAAGCGATCCCGCGTTTACCCGGATGTGCCGCCCACCGACGCGGCGCATGGCCCGCTTCCTCAGGGATTGCCCTCAGCTGCGGCCCGCGCGAGGGTAAACACGCAGCGTGTTCGCGTTGACGCGACAGCACCGACGCCCGTATTCTGTGAAAGCGCTTTCAACGCGTTCAATCCAGCCCAAGGTGGCCTGTCCTATGCAGCAAGAAATCTTTCGTTCACGGGGTGTCACGGCCAGCCGGCCTGCCCGCCCGAGCCGCTTAGCTCGCCGCGCGCTGTTCGTGCTGGGCCTGGGCGCCGCCACGGCAGCCCAGGCTTACGAGTACGGCCCCTTCAGCCTGACGGGTTTTCTCAAGGTCAACGTCGGCCGCGTCAGCAACGGCTGCGAAGGCTGCCAGCGCGACCCCGAAGCCGGCCGCCACTTCATCTGGGCCGATGACCTGGTCTACGGCAAAGAATACGGCGGACTGGAAACCCACAGCGTGCAGTTCCAGCCCACGCTGGGTGTCAAGTTCGACCTGCCGAAAGGTTTCAAGATCTCGGGCGCGTATTCACAGCGCCTGCGCGACGGCAAGCCCGACCTGCCTGGCGTCGTCTACGAGCGCAGCGCCACGCTCACGCACGAGTACTACGGCACGGTCCAGATCGGCAACTTCCTGTCGCGCGGCTGGAACCGGCCCGACTACCCGTACGCGTCCGACCTCGGGCAGACCGCCTTCAGCGACGCAGGCTCGGCCTACGGCATCCTGACCAAGGCCGTGCGCTACACCTCACGTGAGCTTTACGTCGCCGAAGGCAACCTGGTGCTGGAAGGCACCTACGACCAGGGCGACACCGACTTCAAGCGCAACAAGCCCCACCTGTTCGAGTTCTGGGCCTTGTGGGCGCGCGGCCCGCTCGTCGTCGAGGCCATCATTCAGAAGGCGCGCAACGGCCCGCCGGCAGCGTTTGCCAAGGCACCGTTCACGGGCCTGACGCCTTTCCCCGACCGCGACGACAAGCAGTTGAACGGCAGCGGCCAGGGCATGTTCATGCTGCTGAGCAAGTACCAGATCGGTACCGCCTACGAAGTCTCGGGCGGCCTGCGTATCAACCGCTGGAGCGGCTCTTACGCCGTGCCGCTGACCCAGGGCGCCCAGGCGCAGTGGAACAGCCCCTTCAACGTGAACTGGGGCGGCTTCGACGCCAACGGCGTGCCCAATCCCGGCTATGCGGCAAGGTCGACCGACTTCATGCTCGGCCTGCGCAAGTATGTCGACCCCAAGCTCGTGATCTACAGCGGCCTGACCTACCTGGGCAAGGCCAGCACCGACAACCCCAGCGAACGCGGGCAGAGCAACAGCGCCTTGTTCGCCAGTATCGGCGCCCGCTACGACTTCGGCAGTGGCCTGACTGTCTCGGGCTCGCTGAATGCGGTGACGTACGGCCGCAAGGGCTTGGCGCCACTGAGCATGCCCGCTAACGATGCGTTCTCCAATGTCGACTCCAGGATCGCCAACCGTGGCAACTGGGTGTCGCTCGAAGCGAACTACCAGTTCTGAGTCCGAGGTTCCCACATGATGTCCATCTGGCTCCGCGCGCTGCCCCGCGCCACGCACCGAACCCTGGCCGCGGCCATGACTGTGGTGCTCGCCACCACCTTCACCGCCTGCGGCGGCGGCGGTTACACCGAGTCGCCGCTGTCGGTCACCGACCGCCGCGCCCTGCCCGCCGAGTTCACGACGCGCGCCGCGGTCAACTACTCGCCCTACCGCACCTCGCGCAGCGAGGCTGATCTCAACGGCGAGGTCATCACGGCGACCAACGTGTTGCAGGACTTGCGCCTCATCCGCGCCACCGGCATCGGCACCATCCGCCTGTTCAGCAGCACCGCCTTCGCCGAGACGGTGCTCACCGTCATCCGCGACAACAACCTTGACCTGAAGGTGATGCTGGGCGCCTATCCGAACCCGGTCGTCAACCTGGCGGCCGAAGCCGGCAACCTGGCTGAACTGGCCAAGTGCATCGAGCTGGCGAACCGCTTCAAGACCATCGTCGCCGCGGTCAGCGTGGGCAACGAGACCATGGTCGAGTGGTCGACGCACAAGATCGACCCCGTGGTGATGGGCGGCTACATCAGCCGTGTGCGCAGCGCGATCACGCAGCCCGTGACCACCGACGACAACTGGCTGTTCTGGGCTTCGGCACCCAAGGCCATCACCGACGTCGTCGACTTCGCCTCGGTGCACACCTATCCGCTGCTCGACACCTTCTACGACCCCACGCTGTGGGACTGGCGGCTGAAGGCCACGCCGGCCGACCAGCGCGCGCAGGCCATGGTCAACGCCAGCATCAGCGAAGCCAAGCGCCAGTTCGGCCAGGCGCGTGCGGGGCTCGACAAACTGGGCCTGAGCAGCATGCCCATGATCATCGGCGAAACCGGCTGGACGGCGGTGGACACCGGCGGCGGCCCCAACCTGGCCTTCCGCGCCCACCCGGTGAACCAGAAGATGTACTTCGAGGCGCTGCAGGCCTGGGCCATCGAAGGGCGCCGCAGCAACGGCCCGCAGGCCATCTTCTACTTCCAGGCCTTCGACGAGCCCTGGAAGCAGGGTGACGACGGCTGGGGCCTGTTCAACACCAACCGGCAGGCGCGTTACGTGGTGCAGAGCCTGGGCACCTGCGGCGTGACCTGGGCCTGCGAAGCCGGCACCTACACCGCAGCCGACGCGCTGAAGTGGGTGGCGCCGACGGTGAACGCTGCCGTCGCGGCCAACCGCTACACGCTGTACTCGGAAGCCGTGGTGGCTGGCGAGGCCCGCGCGACCGGCCTGGGCTGGGATCCGTTTGCGCTGACCGGCTACGCCGACGTGGCCGGTGGTGCACCCGGCGACGGCGGCACCAGCTTCGAGATCACGCCCAACCCGGTGGACTTCGGCTGGGGCCTGTTCCAGTACTCGGCGGCCGGTGTCACCGCCAACCTCTCGGCCTTTGCCGCAGGCCGGTTGAACTTCAGCGTCAAGAGCGACAGCTACCCGGGCAAGATCGAAGTCGGCATCAGCACCGACACCGAAGACCGCGACGTGCAGGAAGCTTTCCTGCAGATCGGCCCCGGCGACTACGGCTACTGCAACACCAACAACTGGTGCCAGGTATCGATCCCGGTCTCGGCCTTCCTGGCCGCGAATCCGAAGCTGGATCTGCGCCTTGTGAACTTCCGCTTCATCATCGCCGACCGCTTCTCGTTCACCGGCAAGCCGCTGAACACCACGGGGCTGCCGAAGATCCGCATCGACGGCCTCAACTGGTCTAAGTGAGTGCAGCGCCGGCTTCGAGCCTCTGGCTGAGCCGTCGCGACGGCGGCGAGCGCCTGGCGGCGCAGCCGGCACCGCACTGGCACGAAGGCCCCGCTCCGGCGGGGCCTTCGGTCTTCGTGGAAACGTCGCGGCGCATGCAGACCCTGCTGGGTTTCGGCGGCGCCTTCACCGAAGCTGCTGCGCTGACCTGGCAGCAGCTGCCCTCTGCGCTCGGTGATGCACTGCTGAGCGCCTATTTCAAGCCTGGCGCGGGCCACGGCTACACGCTGTGCCGCGTGCCCATGGGCAGCAGCGACTTCGGCCTGGGCAACTACGCCCACGTCGAGCAGGAGGGCGACTTCACGCTGGCCAGCTTCAACATCGAACACGACCGCCGGCATATCCTGCCCTTCATCCACGCCGCGCAGCGGGTGGCGGGCCGCCCGATCCGGCTGCTGGCTTCGCCCTGGAGCCCGCCGGCCTGGATGAAGACCACCGGCCGCATGAACGAAGGCGGCCAGCTCAAGCCCGATTGCCGCGTCGCCTGGGCGCAGTGCTACGTGAAGTTCATCCAGGCCTACGCCGCCGAGGGTGTGCCGATCTGGGGCGTCTCGGTGCAGAACGAGCCGCAGGCCACGCAGCGCTGGGACTCCTGCATCTACAGCGCCGAAGAAGAGCGCGACTTCGTGCGCGACCACCTCGGCCCGGCACTGCACCGCGCCGGGCTGGGCCACGTGAAGATCGTCGTGCACGACCACAACCGGGATGAGCTGGTGCAGCGCGCCGCCACCGTCTACGCCGACCCCGAGGCGGCAAAGTACGTCTGGGGCGCCGGCTTCCACTGGTACGTGGAAGACCACTTCGACCATGTGCAGCAGCTGCACGACGCCTGGCCCGACAAACAATTGCTGTTCACCGAAGGCTGCCAGGAAGGCGGCACCCACCACGGCGAATGGTCGCTGGCCGAACGTTATGCACGCAGCCTCATCCAGGACCTGAACCACTGGACGGTGGGCTGGATCGACTGGAACCTGTTGCTCGACGAACTGGGCGGCCCCAACCACGTCGGCAACCTCTGCAGCGCACCGGTGTTGGCCGATGCCAGCCGCACCGCGCTGCACTACCAGAGCTCCTACGCCGCCCTGGGCCACTTCGCGCGCTTCATGCAGCCCGGCGCGCAGCGGGTGCTGTGCGTGGCCACGCGCGAGGCGCTGGAATGCACGGCCGCGGTCAACCCCGACGGCAGTATGGCCGTGGTGCTGTTGAACCGCAGCGAAGACGCGCTGCCCTTCACGTTGCAGATGGGCAAGCGTGCCGCGCCACTGACGCTGCCGGCGCACGCGCTGCTGACCGTGCTGGTGGCCGGCGGCGAAGACGGGTCAGCGGCCTTGCGCTGAACCACTGCGCGCCCGCGGCAGGTGGAGTGCGCGCTGCGCGACGCGAACCATTTGGCTGTCGTGAAAGCGCGCCAGCAGCACGAGCGTGGCGACGGCCCCCACGAGGGCAAAGAAGATGTCCGACTGCGTGTCCCACGGATCGCCCTGCGTGCCCAGAAACTCTTCAGCGCCCTGACCGAGGGCCAGCGCCGCGCCCCACTCGATGAGCTCGTAGCTGGCGCTGATGGCCAGCACGATGCACACGACGACGAAGCCGAGCATCCTGCGGCCACGCACAAACTGTCCGCGGCTCAGGATTTCGCGCGCGGCCAGGGCCGGGACGAGACCCTGGAAAAAGTGGCCGAGCTTGTCGTAGGGGTTGCGCGCCAGGCCCAGCCAATCGGCGAACTGGAAGCCCAGCGGCACACGGGCGTAGGTGTAGGCGCCGCCCACGATGAGCACCAGCGCGTGCAGCGCGATCAAGGCGTAGAGCAGATCCGTTAGCGGAAAGCGCCGGTAGGTCACGCACAGGGCCGGAACGACGATGAACACAGGCACGACCTCCATCAGCCAGGTGGCTCTGTCGTAGGGGTGAACCCCGGACCAGGCCAGCGCCGTGACGACCAAGGCCAGCGTGAACCCGAGGACCTGGATGCGGTGATTGGGCATGTGCGGAGGTCAAAAGCACGAGACGGCGGTCGACATGTGGCGGCGCCTCAAGCGCTGGTGCGCATCCTGCCACGCCCGCGGCACCGGTGCCGCCCGGCGTGCCCGAAGCTCACCCCGGCGCTTGCCACACGCGCACGTGCTCGACTTCCATCGTCACCGGAAAGATGCCGTCGTCGACGGCGCCGCCGAGAACGCCGCCGATGGCGATGTTCAGCAGCAGGTATTGCGGCTTGTCGAACGGCCACAGGACCTGGCCCGAACGCGGGTTGGCGTAGCGGTAGTAGACGACGCCGTCGACGCCGATGGCGATCTCGTCGGCCGTCCAGTGCAGCTGGTAATCGTGGAAGGCCGTGCAGGCGTCGGGGACCTGCACGGCTGCTCCGGTGCCGGGCCCGCCGCTTTGCTTCGTGTGCACGGTGCCGAAAACGCGGCTCGGGCTGCTGCCCACTTGCTCCATGATGTCGATCTCGCCGTCGTCGGGCCAGACACCGCCGGTGCCCAGCGTCCAGATCGCCGGCCAGGTGCCGCGGCCGCAGGGCAGCTTGGCGCGCACCTCGAAGAAGCCGTAGGTCCAGGCGGCCTTGCCGCGCGTGATCAGGCGCGCCGAGGTGTAGCGCTGGCCGCCCCAGTCCAGCGCGCTGCTCAGTGACTCCAGCCGCGCCGTGATCTGCAGCCGCCCATCACTGACCACGGCGTTCCCGGTGCGAGCGGCCGCGTAGTACTGCAGCTCGTTGTTGTACCAACCCAGGCGGTTGCGATCGGTGTCGTAAGCCCAGCGCGTGGTGTCGGGAAGACCGGGCACGTCGAACTCGTCGGCCCACACCAACCGGTAGCTCGCCGGCGCAGGGCCGGCAGCCACAGGAGGGGTGGGCGGGGCGGGGTCTGCGGCCGCCGGCGGGGTGGGCGGGGCGGGTGACACCGGCGCGGCGTCGCCGCCGCCACCACCGCAGGCTGCGAGTTGCAGCAAGAGCACCAGCATGGCCCGGGTCGCGGTACGCCGCGCCAGGGCGCCGCTCGAGGCCAGCGCAGACAGGTCGGGCAGGCCGGCGGGACCGACCTCGCGTCGTACGTCATTCATGGGCGCTCAATCTTCGCCGGTCCCGTATTTGCGGCGCTCGTCCTTGTCCCACAGGCCCCATTGCGCACCCACCTCCCCCTCCTGCCCGAGCTTCCACGGCTCGTCGAACGAGGAGAAGTAGAACAACTCGACACCCTCGCGACGCGCCCAGTCCTGCGTGTCGATGAAGTAGCGCATCGCGTTCTCGGGCGATGGCACGGCGGCCGACACCGTCTGGCCCTTGCCGGGCCAGCCGGTCTCGGCAACGATGACCTTCTTGCCGCCGGCGGCCTTCTGCACCAGCGCGTGCATGTGCTGCAGATACTGCGACGCCTGGGCGATGTCGGCCCCTTCCCAGAACGGATAGCAGTTGGGCAACAACACGTCGCAGGCCTCGGTCAGCGCCGGCCTGTCCAGGAACTGGCTGTAGGCATCGACGCACCCCACCGGCACCGTGACGGGCAGCGAGGCCCTGACGCGCCGGATGTAGCCGAGCAGTTCTTCTTCGGAAAGTTCGCCGCGCAGCAGCACCTCGTTGCCCACCGTCGCGATGTCGACCAGGCCCTCTTGGGCCAGCTTCACCAGCGACAAGATCTCGAGCTCATTGCGCTCCCGGTCGTGGCCGATCCAGGCGCCGACCATCGTCTTCAGCCCCTTGGTGCGGGCCAGTCCGGGGATCAGCTCATGGCCTTCGATGCACGAGAAGGACCGCACCCACTGCGTGCTGGGTGCGACGATGTCGATGCGGCGGCGGATCTGCGCCTCGGACAGCAGATCGCCGGTGCCCTGCCCCTCGACGTAGGGGCTGAAGCAAAGGCCGTGCAGTCGAGACGCCAACACCTGCGAATACAGCGCGCCGAGCGGCTGCGGCGCAAGGCCCGCGGCGCGCGAGGCAAGTGAGCCGCTCAAGGCCGACAGTTCGACGCCGCGCGAATTCAACGACGATCGACCGTCCGAACCCTGCGAAGGCGCCGGGCTCGTGGGGTGCTTGCGGCGCTCGAGCTCGGCGTGAACCTCGGTGGCCCGCCTTTCGTCCAGGTCGTAGTCGCGCATGATCCACATGGCCAGCAGCGTGCCGAAGATGGGCACGGCGGAATAGAACAGCCGCAGGCCGTCCACCGCGCCTTCGGGCTGCGCGGCGGCACCCGGGGTGAACGCGACCAGCGACATGATCGCGCCGCTGAGCAGGCCCGCGATGGCGAAGCCGAACTTCACCATCCACCAGTAGATCGCGCCGAAGATGCCCTCGCGCCGCTTGCCGGTGGCCAGTTCGTCCAGGTCGCAGACGTCCGCCGTCATCGACATCATCAGCGTGAACAGGCCGCCGATGCCGAACGAGAAGAAGGGCAGCGCGAACATGAACATCCAGGGCTTGCCGGGCACCATCAGGAACCACAGCAGCACGTAGCCGATGATGGAGATGCCCTGCGAAACCATGAAGGCGTTTTTCTTGCCCATCTTTCCGGACATCCACGCCACGGTCGGAATCACCGCGAAGGTGGTGATCAGCGCGCCCACGCTGCCGAACAGCGTGGGCCAGATGCCGGCCGCCGGCGCATTGCCCTGGAACAGGTGGTAGACGACGATGAAGAACGAAAAGGCCGCCACCGTGTTGAAGGCGTTGAAGATCAGGAAGGTGGCGAAGCACAGCTTGCGGAAGGGCACCGAGCCAAAGGCCTCCTTGAAGCCTTTCAGGATCTCCCTCATGCCGCCGCCCAGGTTGCCCAGGGTCAGGGGGACGAGGTCGGCGTCGTCCTTGCTCGACCGGCTGGGCAGGAACAGGGCCGGCACCATGGCCAGCAGCATGCAGATCACGCCGACCCAGATCGAGAGCGTCCGCGTGGCCGCGTCGGCGTTCTCGAACCACGTGGGGTCGTACATCACGACCCAGAACCAAGGTGCGATGACCCAGGCCCACTGGCCGATCCACTGCGCGACGGCCATGATGCTGGTGCGCTCGTGGAAGTCGTCGCTCATCTCGTAGCCCATGGCCACGTACGGAATGCTGAAGAGCGTCAGCCCCAGGTAGAACACGAAGGACCAGCACAGGAAGTAGATGAAGTTGTAGGTCACCCCGTCGGTGCGGTAGAGCTGCCACATCGCCACGAAGGAGATGCCCATCACGATGGCGCCGACGAACACGTACTGCTTGCGCCGGCCCCAGGTGGAGCGGGTGTTGTCGGAGATGAAGCCCATGATCGGGTCGGTGACCGAATCGAAGACCCGCGGCAGGAAGAACAGGATGCCCCACATCCAGCCCGGGAAGCCCATGTCCTGCACCAGCACCACCATGAAGATGCCCAAGGCGGCCGGAAACATCTGGTTGGCCAGCATGCCCAGGCCGAAGGCGACCTTGTGGCCGAACGGGACCTTGTGGGCTGCAGTGGCGGCGGATGCGGTCATGAGATGCTTTCTGTTGTGAGGCGCGCCGGTGGCACGCCTGTCAGTCTTTCAGGCTGCCGAGCAGCGCCAGCAGCCACATGGCGCCGAAGACGAAGGGAAGCGCCTTGGCCGCCCAGCGGCCGCGGTGGGCAATGTGGCTGGCCGGGGCCAGCGGGCACAGGTCGGCCAGGCCGGCCTCGTGGAACTGCTGCTTGATGCCTTCGGTGGCCGCCATCGCCGTGTAGATGCCCACGCCGGCCAGCAGGGCCACCACGATGCCGAAAAAGGGGAAGGCCAGCACCAGCCAGCTCGCCGCCTCACGCGACTGCGTGCCATAGGCAGTGAACATCAGGCCCTCGGACCAGATCAGCCAGCCCATGCGCTGGTTCACCAGATGGTCCTCGTGGGTCCATTGCTCGCGCAGCGCGCGGTAGTGGTCCCAGAGCGCGACGTCGGGGGTGCGGTGGGTGTGCATGGGTGTCATCGGTGCTTGCGGCAGTTCAGGCGTCGGCCGCCTGCGCCATCAGTTCGGGGTACAGCGCCTGCATCACGCGCTTGGGCCTGCGGTCCACGGTGAACAGGCCCCAGTGCTTTTCGGGTTCAAGCGGGTCGGGCGAACCCTTCCAGCTTTCGTCGAAGGCCTCGAACACGAAGCACAGCAGGCCGGCCTCCTGTGTCCAGTCCATCAGGTCCTGGTAGTAGATCGCCTGCAGTTCCTGCGCCGCGTGTTCGGCGGGCATGCCGCGGCCGTTGCTGTGGGTACACCAGCCGGCTTCGGTGATGACGATGGGCTTGTCCGGGTAGAGCCGGGCCACGCTCTGCACGTTGTCCTTGGTGTAGTCCAGCGCCTCGTGGATGTGCTTGTATTCCCACACCGGGTAGGTGTGCAGCGAGATGAAGTCGAGTTCGGCCACCAGCTCGCGCAGCTTGTGCTGCCAGGGCACGTAGTTCTCGCAGAAAGTGACGGGCTGGCGCACGGCCGACTTCACGCGGCGCACGTAGTCGATCATGCGTGGCACGGGCACGTAATGGTCGGTCCAATCGACGGTGGCCTCGTTGCCCACGGCCACACTGAACACGATGCCGGGGTAGCGCTTGGCCAGCACGATCAGCCGTTCGAGTTCGGCGGCGTTCTCGGCCCGGCTGGCCTCGAGCTGTTCTTCGGTGTGTGTCGCGCCCCAGGGACAGCCGAAGTTGTTCATCTCGGCGCCCAGGTAAGCGCCCAGCATCACCTGGAAGGGCAGGCCGTCTTCTTCGATGACCTGCAGCACACGTTCGGCGTGCGGGCTGCAGTCGTACAGGCGCAGCAGTTGCCAGTGCTTGCGCAGGATGGCCAGGTCTTCGCGGATCTCGGCCAGCGACGGATAGGTCTGGTCGCCGGGGTTCTGGCCGTCGCGGTAGCCCGAGTAGCAGATGGCATTGCCCGAGGGCAGCTTGAGCGTGGTCATGTCATCCAAACTTCAGTGCGCCGTCCTTGTCCCACAGGCCCCAGCAGGCGCCGACGTCGCCCTCGGCGCCCACCTTCCAGGCTTCGTCGAAGGCCGCGAACCAGAAGACCTCGATGCCATCCTCTTCCGCCCAGCGGCAGGTGTCGACGAAGTACTGCATCGCGCCTTCGCGCGAAGGCACAGAGCCCTGGAAGGCGCTGCCCTGATCGGGCCAGCCGGTTTCGCTGATGACCACGCGCTTGCCCGGCGCCGCGGCGCGCGTGCGTTGCACCATGGTCTGCATGTAGGCCAGCGCGTCTTCGCGCGGGCAGCCTTCCCAGAAGGGGTAGCAGTTGGTCATCACGACGTCGCAGGCGGCGGTGACGCGCGGGTGCTTCTCGAACAGGAAGTAGGCGTCGACGTAGCCCACCTGCGCGCCCGGCAGCGCATCTTTCACGCGCTGGATGCAGGCCAGCAGGTCGTCTTCGCTCATGTCCTCGCGCAGCAGCACCTCGTTGCCGACGGCGACGATGTCGGCATGGCCGGCGCGCGCGACCTCGATCACGCCCTGCAGCTCACGTTCGTTGATGGCCGCATCGGTGCCCAGCCAGGCGCCCACCAGCGTCTTGAAGCCGAGTTCGTGTGCGATGCGCGGCGTCTGCTCGTGGCCGTCGGTGCACGAAAAGCTGCGCACCCAGCCGGTGTGCGGCCGGATGATCTGCAGGCGTTCGCGGATCTGCGCTTCGCCGATCTGGTCGCCCGGCTGCTGGCCTTCGAGGTAAGGGCTGAAGCACAGACCGGGCACACCGCGCTGCAGCGTGGCGCGGAACTCGGTAGCCAGCGCGTCGCGCGCCTCGGTGGTCCAGACCATGGGGCCGGAACCGGCCCAGCAGCCGGACGGCAGCAAGCCTGCCGTGGGCTGCGCACCCGAGTGCGAGTGCTGCAGCGGTTGCTGCAATTCGCCCTGGTGCTGCGGGGTGGTGGCTTGCGACAGCACGCTGTCGGGGGGGGATCCACGTCGTGACATGAGGTGCTCGCTCTCTGGGCGCAATCAGGCGCCGGTCTTGTTGCGGGGTGTGGCGCGGGGTGTGGCAGGGGCCTTGGCGCGCGGCTTTGCAGGGGCTTTCGCAGGCGTCCTGCGGGCCCCGGGCGCCTTGGGGGCAGGTTCGGCTTTCACCTGCCACGGGAACTTGCCCTCGCCGATGGGCTTGGCCGGGCCGTAGCCGCCGAGCTTCTCGTAGACGCGCACGTAGTCCACCACCAGTTCGGCCGGGAACTGCGTGTCGCTGTTCGGCGCGCCGGGGAAGTTGCCGCCCACGGCCACGTTCATCAGCAGGTAGAAGGGCTGGTCGAAGGGTGCCGGCCAGGGGTTGAGCTCGGCTGCCTTCCTGGCCTCGACACCGGCGCCGTCCTTGAGCCGGCTGCAGCTCCACCAGAAGCTCTCGGTACTGGTGTGCACGTCGTCGACGTAGAAACGAATCTCGCCCGGCTCCCACTCGCAGGCGTAGACATGCCAGTCCGACACCATGCTGCCGCCCGCCAGCGGGTGCACGTGGGTGTGCAGCGTGCGCCTGGGGTAGGTGCTGCCGTAGTGGATGCTGTTGAGCACCTCGTGCGGCTTCTCGCCGACGATCTCCATCAGGTCGATCTCGCCGCTGGCCGCCCA
>Ga0335397_10003996_pt1 | contig 19577 bp, 15 predicted proteins | sample MAT04_FD_205740 | JGI IMG/M metagenome (GOLD analysis project Ga0335397, IMG submission 205740) | Freshwater microbial communities from Lake Fryxell liftoff mats and glacier meltwater in Antarctica - MAT-04 (spades assembly) (version 2) ... | reverse complement strand
GGCGACTCCTGAGCGGCGACGCGAGCACAAACGCGCGCCGCGTTCGGCTGCGGTTCAATCAGCTAGGCCTCCGCGTGAAAAAGAGAGCCGTCGAAAAATAGGCTGGGAGCGGCTTTCGTCCTCGCGCGGCTCGGTCACGTACCAGGGCGTACGCTCCCTCGCCTTGCTCCGGGCGCGCTCGCTCCGAGCCTATTTTTGGACGGCTCTCCCGCGATGGGCTCTCTCGAGATCTTCGAATTGTAGAATTATGGATCTATGATTTGCAGCATGTAGGCCGCTTGAACACGTAAATTCAAGGCGTTTGAGAGCAGATGGACTTGGCGCGCTGCGTGCAATCTCGTCTGTCGAGGAGAACGACGAACGATGAATCAGCGTCCGACGGATAACAGTGTGCTCACGGCCCTCTCGGAGCTGCGTACGCTCGAGGACCAGCGGCTCGATGAGGAGCGCGCGGTCGTGGCGCAGTGCAAGCGCGACGAAGAGACGGCCACTTTGGAGCGGCGCGAGGGCGTGCTGCACGCGCAGCGCGTCGCCGAGGCCGAGGCTCGGGTGCGCGTCGAGGACGAGTCGCGCGTCCGCAACGACGACGCCGATCGACGCCTCGCCGCGCTGCGTGCGGAGCTCTCTGCCGTGCAGGCCGAGCGCGAGCGCCTGCACGGCTCGCTGCTGGCGTCGGTGCACGAGCCGATCGGCGCGCGCGACTCTTCGGCTCGGCCGTGGGCGTGGGCGTTTGCGGCGTCGGCCGTCGTCGTCGCGGGGCTCGCCGCCATCCTCGCGCTCGGCGGCAATCGGCCTGCGCCCGTGTACGTCCTCGCGCCGCCACCTGCGCCCGTCATCGAGACCGCGCCGCGTATCGCTGCACCGGCGACCGAGCTAGCAGCGCCGGTAGCCGTCGTCACCGCGCCAGTCGACGCGACGCCGCGTGTCCGTCCGCGCGCAGGTCTCGGCAAGCGCGGCCGCGATGTCCGCCCGACGGTGCCGCACGACGGACTCGATCCGGTCGACTGCGACGAGAGCGATCCGACCTGCGGCATGTGAGCACGCGCGTGTGCGCCGATGCGCGGCTCAGCGGCTGTGGCGACCGCTCAGCGGCTGTCGCGAACCACCGCAAACAGGGCGACCAACATCTGATAGGTGAGCCCCCAGACGATGCGCTCGCCGACGCGAAAGCCAGGCAGCTCGAGGCGCGCTTCGCCGAGCTGATACGGATACGCGGCGTGCGCCTCGCCGCGGAACAGCGGCAGCAGCGGCGTCCAGATCGCGTCGGCCACTTCGCTCGCGCCGAGCTGCAGTGGAGGATCGCCGCGCAGCTCGAACACGAAAGGCGTGATCGCCATCCCCACTCGCTGCCCGCGCGCGACGGCGTCGATGTCGTCGAGCCGGCCGAGCAGACGCGCGTCGCGGTTGAGGTCGAGCCCGATCTCCTCGCGCGTCTCGCGCTGCGCGGTCGACAGCAGATCAGGATCACCCGCTTCGCGGCGCCCGCCGGGAAACGCCATGTGCCCCGACCACGGGTCGCCGAGCCGCTCTGCGCGGCGAATCAGCAGCACCTCCGCGCCGAGCGCGGCGTCACGCTCGCGCAGGATCGCAGCGACCGCAGCGTGACGCGTACCGAACGGTGGCTCGGCAGACGGCGCGCGTGTACCGAGAAGATCCCTCAGCCGTGCCAGCGACTCCACCATGCGGCGCGTAGCTTGGCCCCACGATGACGCGCGTCAACGGCGCGGACACCTTGTTGCGTCTCGCGCCGTCGAACGAAACGCACTACTCCGCAGCGAGCGCGCTCACGCCGCGCACCGCAGGCCGCGGCATCGCGTGCAGCAGCGTCGGGTTCACCCGCGTCGTCTCGGTGTACTCGTAGATACCGATTCCGCTCTTGCGACCGAGCTGCTTTGCCAGCACGAGCCGACGCAGCAGCGACGGCGCGCGGTAGCGTGAGTCACGCAGCTCGGTGTGCAGCGTGCGCGCCATCGCGTAGACGACGTCGAGACCGATGAGATCGGCGAGCGCGAGCGGGCCCATTGGGTGGCCACAGCCGAGCTTCATCGCGGCGTCGATCTCTTCGGCACCGGCGACGCCCGCTTCGAGCGTCTCGATCGCGTGCAGGATGTACGGCACGAGCAGGCGGTTGACGACGTAGCCCGGCGTACCGTCGACGCGGACCGGCGTCTTGCCGAGCACTGCAACGAGCTCGCGCGCGGCCTCGATCGCCTCGCTGCTGGTGCGCTCCGTCGGCGCCAGCTCGACGAGGTTCATGGCGGCGACCGGGTTGAAGAAGTGCAGGCCGAGAAAGCGCTCGGGCCGCTGCAGCGGCTCTGCGAGCGTCGATAGACGAAGGGACGAGGTGTTCGTCGCGAGCACCGCCGTCGGCGCGAGCACAGCCTCGATCGAGGCGAGCAGCGCGCGCTTGGTGGCGAGCTCCTCGACGCCGGACTCGATCACCAGCTGACACGCGCTGAGCGCCGCGAGCTCGGTGGTGAACGTCACGCGCCCGAGCGCCGCGGCGCGCTCTGTGGCGCTGAGCTCGCCCTTCGCGACCGCGCGATCGAGCGTCTTGCCGAGCCGCACGCGCGCCTCCTCGGGACTGCCGGAGAGCCGCACCGCGACGACCTCGAGGCGAGCGCGGACGGCGACCCCGACGAGGCCGAGACCCATCTGCCCACAGCCGACGATGCCGATCTGCTTCTGCATGAGGAACCTCCGCGGGAGGCGCTTGACCGATTCACAGCGCCGGACCCAGACCTCGTGTTAATCGCCGTCGAACGAGCCGTCAACCGAGATATTTGATGTAAATTGACCTTTCAATCTCTTTACAAGTAAATCTGCCTGTAAATCTGTCAACGACGCCACGGGCGCCGCCAGACGCTTCTCGAGCGCCGCATGCGCGCGATAGGCGACGCTTGCGAGCAGCGAACGACGGCCGCTGATACGGTCGCGCGATGCCGATGCGTGACGATCGCGAGGCGCTGCGCGCGCGGATCGAGGCGCTCACCAGCGACCTCGATGCGGCTGAGCGCACGGCGAGCGCGCTCCGCGACACCACCGCCGAGCGCGACGCGATCGCCAAGGAGCGCGACCAACTCGCGCGCAAGCTGGAGAAGGCGCAGGGGGCGCTCGGCAAGATCGCCGAGAAGAAGCGGCGCTCACCGCAGCGCGCGCAGCCGCCGCCGATAGCGATCATCGGAATCGCGCTCGCAGCGTTCGCCACCTTCGCGGGGACGTACCTGTTCAACCGCGGCGATGCGGCGACGCCGCTCTTCGGCGCTGCGGCGAACACTGCGCCCGGCACACGCTCCGCAGGCGCGCCGAATGCGTGGCGGACGCCGTTCATCCTGCGCGCTTCGGTGCGCAGCGCGCGCGGCATCGCGCTGATGGCGGGGAGTCCGTGTGAGATCCGCGGCGTCGTCATCGACACGACGAACGTCAGCGAGGGCTCACCGGAGCAGCTCCGCGTCGCGTGCGGCAGCACCGTGCTCTACGACACCAGCGAGGTGTTCGCGGGCGTCTCGCAGAGCAGCGCGTCGGCGCGCTATCTCCCGGTGCCGGGCGGCGGAACACGCGCGCTGATCACCGCCGAGGACGTCGGCGCGCGCAGCGGCCGCGCGACCCTCGAGCTCGACAGCTGGCACGGCCGCGCGGCCCTCGCGCGCACCGACGGCGATCCGTACGAGGTCACGCTCGACGTCGAGGTCGCGACGGAGAGCTTCACGCGCCCGAGCACGCCGCACACCGCGCGCGATCGCGAGGCGCAGTCGGCGCTGCTGCGCGTCAGCTCGAGCGCAGGCGAGAACGTGCCCGCGGTCGGCGCGCGCTGCGACGTGCGGCTGCGCGGCCCCGACGCGACCGACACGTTCTGCCATGCGCGCGTCTATTGCGACGCGCCGCTCTACGACGGCTACTACGAGTGCGCGGACGCGCCGACTTCGTTCGTCGACGCGCGCCCGTCGGCGCTCGATCGCGACGCGCGCATCGACCTCGATCTCGCCGCGCAGACACTGAGCTTCTTCGACACCGATGGCCACGGCGGCGTCCGCTCGTTCGAGGCCGCTGCCGCTCCGGCGACCGCGCCTGCGACACCCGACTGAGCGCCACTCCTGCGACCGACGCGTAGCGCGAGGTCGACGCGCGATCGCGCAGCGTCATCGGTCGCGCCGCCGACGTCGAAGCGCCCTATTCGTCGCGCAGCGCGACTTGCACGCCGAGGGCGAATGAGATCGCCTCGGTGCGCTCGGCGTAGAGCGCGTGGTGGCGTGAGCGCGTACTGTCCGCGAGGAGCGCACCGAGCGGCGCGACGAAGATGTCGTTCTGGAACGCCGGATCACCGAAGCGCTCGAGCCAGTTGTTGTGTGTGAAGAGCGGCACCGCGGCGAGGCTCGACACGTGCATCCGTGCGTCCGCGCCGCGCGTCAGCACGACGCGCAGCAGCGCGCCATCACGCGTTTCGCCGCGCGCCTCTGCGCTGCCGGCCTGCACCGGCTCGAGCCCAGAGCGCTTGTACTTGAGGCCCTGATTCGACAGCAGATTGCCGAGCGAATAGCCGATCACGCAGTCGCCTTCGCGCACCACCGGCTGGAGCACGTGCGGATGAGAGCCGGCGACGAGGTGTGCGCCCGCAGCGCAGAGCGCGCGCCCGGTGCGCTGCTGAAATTGCGTCGGTGTCGCGGAGAGCTCCTCGCCCCAGTGCATCGCGACGACGACGACGTCGTGGGTCGCGGCCGCGTCGCGCACCAGCGCCAGATCGGGTGCGCCGCGCCACAGCGCGACCTGGGGATCGTCGGGGCCGAGGCGACCGATCAGCGTCGTCGCGTTGACGGTCTCGGTGAACGCGAGGAGGGCGACGCGCACGCCGCTCGCCGTGACGACGGTGCGCACGGCGCGCGCGTCCGCCGCAGAGCGGCCACCACCGACGGCGATGAGCGACGACGCCTCGACCGCCGCGCGGGTCTCGACGACGCCGAGCGCGGTCTGATCGTACGCATGATTGTTGGCGAGGATCGCCGCGTGAAAGCCTGCCGCACGCAGCGCGACCGCGGCCTCTGCGGGGCCGTTGAGCACCGGCGGGCAAGCGCCGATCGCGTTCCGCGGCTGCGCGAGCGGCGTCTCCAAGTTGACGAGGTTTACGTCGCCGCGCGCGAGCACCGGGCCGAGCTGGGCGGTGAGATACGCATAGCCGCCGTGAAACGTCGCGCTGTCTTGCACGCGCGTGTGCAGCAAGTAGTCGCCAGCGGCTTGCACGGTGATCGTGTCGCGCAGCGGCGCGGGCGCGGCGCCGGGGGGCGCGACGAGGCCCGCCGCAGCGGCAGGCGGCGCTGCGATGCGCGACGCTGTGGAGGGTGGCGACGACGCGTGCGTGCTCGCGCCGCGCGGCATGTGCGCGCTCGAAGCGCGCGGCAGGTGCGTGCTCGAAGCGCGCGCTATGAATGCGCCGACGAGCGGCGCGGCGACGAGGAGCGCGAGCATGACGAGCCGGCGCGCAGCAGGTCGAGGCGCGGTCTCGCGCGGCCAGCTCGGCGCGCGGACGGAGCCGGCCGACGATGCGAAACTCATCGCGCGGACCTTGCGGTGAGCGCGCCGAGCGGGTCAACAAAACGGCGGGGAGTACAGCGGCGCGCCTCGGGGCGACGCTACGCTATCTGCTACACGCCGCGGCTCACGACTCCCAGCGCACCGTCCGCGTCGCGGCGCAGAGGGCGCGCGACGACATCGACGATGCGCACATCCGGCGGCGCGTAGCTGCGCAGCGGCAGCTCGATGCCGCCGAGGCCGCGCGACACGATCAGCATCGTGCCGCGCACATCGAAGACGCCTGACGAGTAGCGCCGGCCGAGCGGTCCCGGCACGAGGATCGGCGTGCCGCCAGGCAGCGCGATGTGTCCGCCATGAGTATGTCCGCAGAGCATCAGCGCGACCTCGCCGGCGAGGTGCGTGGTGCCCTCTGGCGCGTGACAGATCGCCAGCCGCACCGTCGCGCTGCCCGCCGCCGCGAGCGTCGCGGCGCGGTCTGGCGCGCCGGTCCACGGATCGTCGAGCCCGACGAGCGCGACGTCGTCGTGCGCGGCGCCGAGCGCGGTGTCGCGCAGCTGCACCGCGTCGTTGACGAGCACCGAGACACCGGCGCGCGCGAGCGCCGCTTCGAGGCGGCGGTGGTGCGTCCACAGATCGTGGTTGCCGAGCACCGCGATCTTCACCGCCGCCGGGACGCGGGCGACCAACCGCGCGAGGAGATCAGCGCGCGACTGCGTCGCCTCGAGGAACACGTAGTCGCCACCGAGCGCGAGCACGTCGGGCCGCGCCGCAGCCATGGCGTCGAACGCGCGCTCGAGCAGCGCGATTGGCGTCGTCGGACCGATGTGCAGATCGGAGGCGAAGGCGAGACGCAGCGCGGAACGCCCGGGCGCGCGCACGGCGAGCGTGTGGTGTTCGACGCGCACGCGCGTTCGGCCGGGGAGCTTCCCCCAGACGCGCGCCGGCCAGTCGCCGCGATACGCGATCCGCAGAACGCGCTCGATCGCGCTCCGACGCGCGCTGTAGAAGCGGCCGCGGCTCGGCTCGTCGCCGCGCGTCTCTGCCGCCCGTCCAACGTCTTCTTCGATCGGTGCCGCGCTGCGCATCGCCTCGAGCGTCGCGGCCGATTGATGCGCTGTCGCGCAGAACCGCGCGAGCCGTACTGCCACGCCCGTGAGCCGTCGCGCGCCGACCGTCGGCGGTTCGCGCCTGCGTGAGCGCCGCGCTTTCTCTGCTACCGTCGCGCCCCGTCATGATCCCGCGCTACACGCCCAACGACTTCGCCGAGCTCTGGTCGACCCGCCGCCGCTACGAGACTTGGCTCGATGTCGAGCTCGCCGCATGTGAAGCGATGGAGCGCGCCGGCACCGTACCCGCTGGCACCGCCGCCGCGGTCCGCCCGTTTCGCGAGAAGCTCGACCCGGATCGCATCGACGAGATCGAGCGCACCACGCGCCACGACGTGATCGCGTTTCTCACCCACATGGAGGAGATCGCGGGCGAGCCGGCGCGCTGGCTGCATCGCGGCATGACCTCGAGTGACGTGCTCGACTCGTCGCTCGCGATCGTGCTGCGCGACGCCACCGACAAGCTGATCGAGCGCACCGACGCCGTGCTCCTCGCGTTCGAGCGACGCATCGAAGAGCACCGCGCGACGCCGATGATCGGCCGCTCGCACGGCATCCACGCCGAGCCGACGACGTTCGGCGTCGCGCTCGCGGGTCACTACGCGGAGCTCGTGCGCGGTCGGCGCGCGCTGGTCGAGGCGCGCCGCACGATCGCAGTCGGCAAGATCGCCGGCGCCGTCGGCACGTACGCGCACCTCACGCCGGCGATCGAGGCCGACGCGCTCGGCACGCTCGGGCTCGCGGCAGAGACCGTCGCCACGCAGGTCGTCTCGCGCGATCGCCACGCGGCGCTGCACCTCGCGTGTGCGCTCGTCGCGGCCGGGATCGAGCGCTTTGCGACGAACGTGCGGCACTGGCAGCGCACCGAGCTGACCGAGGCAGAAGAGGCGTTCCAGAAGGGCCAGAAGGGCTCGTCGGCGATGCCGCACAAGCGCAATCCGGTGCTCAGCGAGAACCTCTGCGGCCTCGCGCGGGTGGTGCGCGCCGCGGTCGTCCCAGCGCTCGAGAACGTGGCGCTCTGGCACGAGCGCGACATCTCGCACTCCTCGGTCGAGCGCATGCTGATGCCCGACGCGACGGCGACGCTCGCGTTCATGCTCGATCGCACGCGCGGCCTCGTCGACGGGCTCGTCGTCTATCCGGCGAACCTGCAGAAGAACCTCGAGCTGACGCACGGGCTGTGGGCGTCGGAGGGCATTCTGCTGGCGCTCGTCGGCAAGGGCCTCGGCCGGCAAGAGGGCTATGTGCTGGTGCAGCGCAACGCGATGCGCGCGTTCCACGGCGAGGGCGTGTTCCGCGACTTCCTCGCGGCCGACACCGACATCCGCAGCAAGCTCTCGGAGGCGGAGATTCACGCGCAGTTCGATCTCGGACACGCGCTCGCGCACACCGGCGCCATCGTCGATCGCGCGCTCGCCGAGGGCCGCGCCGCGCGCGACACGATGAGGACACAGACAGGAGCACGCTCGTGACAGTCAACGAAGAGACGCTGCGTGCGGGCCTCCTGCTCACGCTCGATCACACCGACCTCGACGCGCTCGGCACGAAGTACGAGGGCAAGGTCCGCGACAACTACTCGACCCAAGACGGCCGCCGCATCCTCGTCACCACCGATCGCATCAGCGCCTTTGATCGCGTGCTCGGGACACTGCCGTTCAAGGGCCAGGTGCTGAATGGGATTGCCGCGTGGTGGTTCGATCAGACCAAAGACGTCGCGCCAAATCACGTGCTCGACGTGCCCGATCCAAACGTGCTGATCGGCGTCGAGTGCGAGCCGCTCCCCGTCGAGATGGTGGTGCGCGCGTACCTGACCGGCGTCACCTCGACCAGCATCTGGACGCACTACGCGGCCGGCGCGCGCACCTTCTGCGGCCACGCGCTGCCAGACGGACTCGCCAAGCACGAGAAGCTGCCAGAGCCGATCCTCACGCCGAGCACCAAGGCCGAGAAAAACGGTCACGACGTGAGCGCCTCGCGCGCCGAGATCCTCGCGATGGGTCACGTCAGCGAGCGCGACTTCGACGCCGCCGCCGAGATCGCGATGGCGTTGTTCGCGCGCGGCCAGCAGCTCTGCGCCGAGCGTGGCCTGATCCTCGTCGACACCAAATACGAGCTCGGCAAGAAGAAGGACGGCACGATCGTCGTCATCGACGAGATCCACACGCCGGACTCCTCACGCTTCTGGTACTCCGCGACCTACGCGCAGCGCCTCGCACAGGGCGGCGATCCCGAGTCGTTCGACAAAGAGTACGTGCGCCGCTGGCTCGCCGCGCAGGGCTACACCGGCGACGGACCGCAGCCGCCGCTCACCGACGAGATCCGCATCGAGGCCTCGCGCCGCTACATCGAGGCGTGCGACACGATCCGCGGCACCGCGTTCATCCCCGACCTCAGCGATCCACTCCCGCGCATCCGCAAGAATTTGGGGCTCTGAGCGCCCGAATCCTCACTCCAGCCCGAGCACGCGCTTCGCCGTCGCGACGAGCTCTTTGATCGCGAACGGCTTCACCAGGAAGGCGTCCGCACCGACGGCCGAGAGCACGCGCCAATCGGCGGCGCCGCCGACTGCGGTGCAGACGATGATTGGGACGCGGCGCGCCTTCTCGTGTGCGCGCATCGCCATCGTGAGCTCGAGGCCGGTGAGGCCTGGCATCTGTAGATCGACGACGGCGAGCGAGAGCGACTCGGTCTCGGCGACGCGCAGCGCCTCGGCGCCGTCGACGCACGCGATGAGCTCGACGCCTGGGAAGGCGGCGCCGAGCGCGCGGGTGATGAGCATGCGGATGGCCTCGTCGTCGTCGGCGACGAGGATGCGCGTCACCGTGCGACTGCCGCGCACGGTGTCGCGCGCCGACACCAGCGCGCGGCGCAGCGCTTCGGCCGTCGCTGGGCGACGCTCCGGGTCGCGCGAGATGGCAGCGAGGATCGGCTCGTCGAAGCCACGTGGCAGATCGGGCCGCACCTCGCTCGGGCCGGGCAGACGCCCTTCGCGCAGCGCGCGCTCACGCTCGCGCGACACCGCCGCGTCGAAGGGCGACACGCCGGACAGCAGCTCGTAGGCGATCATGCCGAGCGAGTAGACATCGGAGCGCTGCGCCTGCGCGGCTGTGAGGAAGTCGCCGTGCCACATCTCCGGCGCCATGTAGCGGGGCGTGCCGCCAGGGTGAATCTGCATGGGCTGCTCGCCCTCGAAGATGCGCGCGATGCCGAGGTCGCCGATCGCGACGCGCAGCCCTGGTCCGATCAGGATGTTCGACGGCTTGAGGTCGCGATGCACCGCGCCAGCCGCGTGAATCGCGGAGACACCGCGACACAGCCGATCACAGATGCCGACGGCCTCGTCTTCGGACAGCGGCCCGCCGCGACCGCGGACCCAGCCCTCGAGCGTCGGGCCCGGGATCATCTCCATCACGAAATACGGCACGCCATCGAGCTCACCGTACGCGTTGATCGCGACGACGTTGTCGTGGCGGACGCGGGCCATCGCGCGCGCCTCGTCGAGGAACAGCTGGCGCAGCCCATCGGCCATCACGACGTCGGGCCGGATGAACTTGATCGCGACATCGCGCTCGAGGTGCTTGTCGCGCGCGAGGTAGACGACGCCCATGCCGCCACTGCCGAGCACGCCGACTACCTCGTAGACGCTGCCGACGATCGCGCCTGGCCGCAGATACTCGCGCTTCGCCTCGTCGACGGCCGACGCTGCCGACTCAGTGTCGGTACCAGCGCGTGGCGTTTCGTCGGCGGCCATCGGTGGGGATCATGCCGGACCACGACACGCGCGTCACGAATGCGTTGCGAGCGCCTGCCGCGGCGAGGGGCGCGGCCTTGTCGCTCGGCGCGTGGCGGTGTAGGTACGGCCCCCGATGCGTTACTCCCGCGCCTTCATTCCCACCGTCAAAGACGTCCCCAAGGACGCGACGACCGCGTCGCACGCGCTGCTGCTTCGCGCCGGCTACGTGCGCCAGGTCGGCGCCGGCATCTACGAGTTCCTGCCGCTCGGCCTGCGCGTGCTGAAGAACATCGAGAGCGTCGTGCGTGCGGAGATGGACGCTGCGGGCGCGCAAGAAGTGCTGATGCCGGCGCTGCTGCCATCGGAGTTCTTCAAAGAGACGGGGCGCTGGGAGGTCTACGGCGACGTGCTCATGCGACTCAAAGATCGCAAGGGCGGCGAGTACCATCTCGGCCCGACGCACGAAGAGATCATCACCGACATGGTGCGTCGTGACGTGAAGAGCTACCGGCAGCTGCCGATCAACCTCTACCAGATCCAGATGAAGTTCCGCGATGAGCCGCGCCCACGCGCAGGCCTGCTGCGCTGCCGCGAGTTCGTGATGAAGGACGCCTACAGCTTCGACCTCGACGAGGCCGGCGCGATGAAGAGCTACGGCGAGATGCGCGAGACGTATCACCGCATCTTCAAGCGTCTCGGGCTCGACTACCGCGTGGTCGAGGCCGACTCGGGTGCGATCGGCGGCAAGACCAGCGCGGAGTTTCAGGTGCTCGCGCAGTCGGGCGAAGATCACATCGTCGCCTGCACGAAGTGCGACTACGCGGCCAACGTCGAGGTCGCCGAGGGCAAGCTCTTGGTCGACGCGCGCCAAGGCGAATCGGCTGGCGCGCCGGAGAAGCTGCACACGCCGGGCGCGGGCAGCATCGACGAGGTCGTCGCGTTCCTCGGCAAGGCGGGACACGCCGAGATCAGCGCGGCGCGTATGCTCAAGTCGCTGGTCTACGTCGCCGGGACGCGCACCGTGATGGTCGTCGTGCGCGGTGACCATCAGGTCAACGAGATCAAGCTCGCGAAAGCGCTCGGCACGACCGAGGTGCGGCTCGCCTCGGAGAGCGAAGTGAAGCGTGTGACCGGCGCTGCGATCGGCTTCGCGGGGCCCGTCGGCTTCAGCGGCGAGATCTTCGCCGACACCGCCGTCGGCGCGGTGGTCGACGGCGTCGCGGGTGCGAACGAGTCGGATCACCACCTGCTGCGCGTCAACCACGGGCGCGATTTCCAGGCGGCGCTCGCCGATCTGCGCATGGTCGGCAAGGGCGATCTCTGCCCGCGCTGTGGAGGCCCGCTCGAGGCCTATCAGGGCATCGAAGGTGGCCACGTGTTCGTGCTCGGCACGCACTACAGCGCGAAGATGAACGCCGTCTATCTCGACGACAAAGGTCAGGAGACGCCGATGGTCATGGGCTGCTACGGCATCGGCGTGTCGCGCCTCGTCGCGGCGGCGGTCGAGCAGAACCACGATGCCGACGGCATCGCGTGGCCGCTCGCGATCGCGCCGTATCACGTGATCGTGACCTCGCTCGGCAAGGACGACGCGGTGCGCATCGCTGCAGAAGAAGCGTACGAAGCGCTGCGCGCGCGCGGCGTCGACGTGCTCTTCGACGATCGCGACGAGCGCCCTGGCGTAAAGTTCAAGGACGCCGATCTGCTCGGCATTCCGCTGCGCGTCACCGTCGGCGGCAAGGGCCTCGCGGGCGGTAACCTCGAGCTGAAGAAGCGTGGTCAGAAGGACCCGACGCTCGTACCGATCGCGGAGGCCGTCGACGCGGTGCTCAAGGCCGTCGTCGATGGCGGCGGGATCTTGCACGGAGCGCGGCGGTGAGCACCCGCGCGACACCGACGACACCGTCGACACCAGAGCGCACGCGCCCGGCCGCGCGGGAGCTGCTGATCATCGCCGGCTTCGTCGTGTTCGTCGGCGTGGCGGTCGTCACCGTGCTCATTCCAGCGCTGCGCGACGACGCGGCAGAAGACGACGCTGGACAGGACGGGCAGCGGACGCCGGCAGCGGCGGGCGCGGCGGCGACACCGGCGGATCCCGCAGCCGTGCCTGCGCCGCCGACCGCGCCCGTCGGGCCGTAGCCAGCGAACGCCGCCATAACGGTCCAGAAGCCGTTGTAACTGCTGCTTTTTTGCGTGTGTCGCTGCGATCGCGCACGCTGACCCTCATGCGCCTCAGCCGGGACTCCTGGCTACGACTCGGGTCGATCGCCGTCGCGGTCGGCCTCGTGCTCAGCGCAGCACCGCGGCGGGCGCGCGCTTGGGACGGTCCGCTCTGTGCGCTGCCGGAGGACACTCTGGCGACGCTGCCACCGGAGCGCGCGCCGATCGCAGGGGACGCCGTGATGTGCGGCGATGGTCCGATCGCGCCGGCGCTGCTGCCGACGCCGACGGCAGCGATCACCGCGGAGGAGGCTGCGCGAGCACTCGCCGAAGTGCGCCGCCTCGCGAGTATGGGTGCGCCGCTGCGCGCGCTGGTGGTGCTCGGCACCGTCGAGCACTTCGCGCCGGAGGTCGAGGATCGCTTCGCGCTGCTGCGCGGCGATCTCTCGCTCGCGGCGGACCAGCCGGCTGCGGCGTGCGCGGCGTATGCGCGCGCGCTCGGGAGCCCGGATCGATCTGTCGGCGTGCGCGCGGAGGTCGGCACCGTGCGCTGTCTGCTCGCGAGCGGTGAGCGGCGCGGCGAGCGCGCGCTGGTCGAGCTGCGCGAGCGCTATCCGGAGATGCCGGAGTCGCTGTGGCTCGCATACGCGCTCGGCGTAGCGAAGCGCGGCTGGGGCGAGCGCGTCGCGGCGGCGGCGATCTTTCGCGCGGTCGACCTCGACGAGCCCGGCTCACCGGTCGCCGTGCTCGCGCGCGGCGAACTCACGACGCTCGCGTCCGAAGGTGTCCGCGTCACCGCGCTGCGCGACGAGGAGCGCGTCGCGCGCGCCGAGCGACTGGTGCGCAGCGGCCCGATGGACGACGCCCGCAGCACCGTCGAGGCGCTGCGCGGCGAGACCACGCTTGCGCCGTCGCTGCGCGCGAAGATCGCGCTCCTCGCGGCACGTATCGCGCGCGTCGAGGGGCGCTTCGACGCAGCGCGCGAGCTCGCCCGCGAGGCGAGCGCGAGCTCCGATCCCGCTGCCGCGATTGCCGCCGCGAGCACCGCCACAGAGCTCGCCGAGAACGCGACGCGACGCGCCGAAGACGCGGCGCGCACACGCATCCGCGCGATCTCCCGCGGACGAACGATGGCGCGCTGCAGCGCCGCTCAGCTCGCGGAGATCGCGGAGATCGCAGGACGCGCCGGCCTCGCCGACGAGACCAACGACGCGCTCGCGCGGCTCGACGCGCGCGCCGATGCGAGCGCCGCGCTGCGCCTCGCGGCCGCGATCGTCGCGTCGGGTGTCGGTGACGACGCGCTCATCGCGCGGCTCCTCGCGAGCGCGACCGGGGATGGCACCGTCGGCGTCGCGGCGCGCTATCACCGCGCGCGTGCGCTCGAGCGCGCCGGCGACAAGGACGAAGCGGTCGCCGAGCTGCGCCGCGTGCGCGCAACGGATCGCAGCGAGCTGCGCTGGTACGCGCTCTGGGCCGATCAGCGCCTCGACGCGTACGGTGTCGCGCGAAGCGCGGAGAGCGAGCCTGCCGCGCGATCGGCGGTGCCGATCGTGCTCGCTGCGCTCGAGCCGAGCGCGCTCGGCGCGACCACCGCGCTCAGCGCGCACGGCGCCGGCGATCGCGCTGCGACTGGCGCGGCCACTGCAACGGACGCACCGCGCCTCGACGCGACCAGCGGCGAAGAAGACGACTCACGCACCCGCGCGATCGCGCTGCTGGAGCCGCTCGCGCGCGCTCATGGCGCGGCGTATCCATGGCTGCGGCGCGCGCTGGTGCTCGCGCGCATCGGCGAGACGGAGTGGGCGACCGACGAGCTGTTCGAGGCGCACCTCGCGTTCCGCCAAGCGCACGGCCTGCCGATGCCCAACGCTGGCCTCGAGGCCATCTATCGCGGGGGTCCGCCGCGCCGTGCTGCGCTCGACGCGACGACGCGCCGTGCACGCGCCGCGCTGCCGGAAGCTGCGCGCGCGCGCCTCGCCGAGGTCGCTGCGCTGCTCGGCGATCCCGGCGTCGCGATCGCGTTCGGCGGTCGCGGCCGCGCGTCCGATCGTCCGCGTGCGTACGAATCCGCCGTCGTCTCTGCGTCCGCCGAACACGGCCTCGACCCAGCGCTGCTGTTCGCGGTGATGCGCGTGGAGAGCGTCTACAACCGCCGCGTCGTCTCGTACGCGGGCGCCGTGGGCCTCTTGCAGATCATGCCGCGCACTGGTCGACTGGTGGCGGAGCGCATGGGCCGCGACGAGTTCACCACCGCCGATCTGCTCGACCCAGAGAAGAACGTCGCGATGGCCGCGTGGTACCTCGCGTCACTGCTGCGCCGCTTCGATGGACGCCTGCCGCTCGCCATCGCCGCGTACAACGGCGGCCCACACAACGTGCGCCGCTGGATGGAGGGCTACGAGCCCGACATGCCGCTCGACGCCTTCCTCGAGCGCATCCCGTTCGAGCAGACCCATCGCTACGTCCGCCGCGTGCTCGGCCACTACGCCGCATATCGCGCGCAGCATGGCGACGCGATGGTCGCGCTCGACATCACGCTGCCGCGCGCAGCGACTGACACCATCGCGTTCTGATGGGACGGCGCGGGCAACATCGGCTCGGCTTCGCGCTGATTCGGGCGCGGACGCGGGCGGATCTGCGTGCACCGAGCTCGCACGCTTGAGGTGAGCTGGCAGGTCAGATAGCGTCTCGTGCGATGAATCGGCAGAAAACGAGGATTGATGCACGGCGGATTTGGCTAGTCGTGACAATGCTGCCAACGCTGACCGGCTGTGTGTCGTTGGCGACGGTGAGCGCGGGACCCACCGGCTGCAGCCCGAATGAGATCACGATTCTGGATCAGTCGAACGGCGGCTTCACTGAACAAGACTCGTGGATCGCGGTGTGTCGCGGCCGTCGCCACCAATGCTCGCGATTCAGCGCGTCGGTGACCTGCACGGCGCAAGACGACAGTGCAGGCGGCGAAGCGGCTGCTGAGGCCGCTGTCGTGGCGCCCGCCGCGACGGCACCCGCCGCGGCGTCCGAGGAGCGTCGAGTGGCCGTCGCGACGGCGCTGGCTGCAGGCAACCGCTCCATTCTCGCGTGCTTCCCTGAGCAGCCGGCTGTCGAGATGACGCTGCTGATCTCGGCACAGGGCGCGGTCTATGACTTCCGCGCGCCGGTGCCTTTGGGCCACGCAGAGCGAGACTGCCTCGAGCACGCGTTCATGTGGCTGCGCGCCCCGCGCGCGTCGACGCCTGCGGCCGTGCAACTTCGCTTTCCGATCGACGCGTCGGCGTTGCGCGCGCCTCAACCACCATTACCGGTGACGCCCGTCGTGCCAGCGGTCGGAGCGTCAGTGACGACAGACCCTGCGGCGAGGCCCGCGCCTGCCCTCGCGGACGACGCCACACGCCTACGCACCTGGCTCGACGCACAACGCGAGGCGATTCTCGCGTGCACGGAGCGAACGACTGTTGTCGTCACGGCGCGGTGGGACGCGAGCGGCGCGGTGTCCGTCGCGCTCGTCGGCGACCTCGCGGGCACACCTGCTGAAGGATGCGTGCGCAGCGCCGTCGGCTGGCAGCGCGTGACTCCGAGCCCAGCAGGCGAGCTCCGTCACCTCGTGCGCTGACCCGACCGCGCCGCGCCGGTCGACACCGAACGTCGATCGACGCGGCACGCTGGTAGGCGCAGCACGACGCCGACCGCTTCGTCGCGCGCGCGGCCGTCGAGCGGGACCGCTCAGCGGGAGTCGGCGAGCGGATCCGTCACCGGCGTGCGCACGCGCGGCGCGACCGGCAGCAATGGCGCGCGCGCGACGAGCAGCCCGCCGCCGATCACCAACACGCCGCCGACGAGCGCGAGGAAGTCGAGCGTCTCGTGCCAGAACAGCCAGCCGACGACCACCGCGACGAGCGGCTCGATGTACGCGAGCACGCTGGCGCGCGCCGAGCCGATCGCGCGTAGCCCAGAGACGAACACGATCCCAGCGAGCGTGCCCGGCAAGAGCGCGCCGAGCGCGAGCAAGCCAATCGCGAACGGCGTGACGCGCACGTCGCTCGGCATCGCGAGCAAGAGCGGCGCGACGAGCACGGCCGCGATCAAGCTGTGATAGGCCTGCGCGCGCGCGGCGCCGATGCGCTCGGCGAGACGACGAATCACAAACACGTTGCCGGCATACGCGAAGGCGCTGGTCGCGCCGAGCGCGGCGCCGATCAGCATGTCCGGATCGAGCGTCGCGCTCCGCCACGGCGCCAGCACCAGCGTGAGCCCGGTGACGGACAGCAGCGCTGCAGGCAGCGCGACGGCGACGCGCTGCTTGTCGACGAACGGCGCGAGCAGCGCGACCAGAACCGGCGCGAGGTAGTGCGTGAGCACCGCGACGGCGATGGTCGTGCGCGACATCGCGAGGAAAAACGCCGCGAGGTTGACCGCGTCGAGCAGCGTGTTCGCGGCAAAGAGGAGCCACGTGCGTCGATCCCATTTTGTCGCGAGCGGATCGCGGCGGATCAGCGGCAGCGTGAACACGCCGATGAACAACAGCGCGAGCGGCGCGCTCAGCTCCGCGGGGAGTCCGCCAGGCCGCAAAAACAGGCTCCACGTGCCCCAGCTGCCGGCGGCGAGCGCGACCTTCAGCAGCCCCGCGAGCGGCGCCGCCGGCGGGCTTGTGCCCGCGCTCATCAGCTGCCCGGCGTCGGCGATGCGGGCGTCGCCTGGCGCGGCTGTGCAGGCGTCGGCGATGCGGGCGTCGGCTGCGCAGCCGTGGGGCGTGCAGGCGCAGGGGCGCGGCGCGCAGGCGGCGGCGTCGGGATGCGCCAGGCCGGCTGCGGTGTCTCGGGACGCGTGCCCGGCGGCAGCGGCACACGCGGGACGCGACCGGCGCGCCGATCGCTCACCTGCTCCGCTGCGTGCTGCGGCGTCTGCGCCGTGATGTGCGAGAGACCATCCGCGCCCATCGTCGGCGGTCCCGCCGCGAGGATGTCGCTGACGAGCTGAAAGCTATGCCGATACGCGCCGGTTCGGAGCCGCGCGAGGAAGTCGGACATCGGCTGCACCACATAGTGCCAGTCGCGGGGCCCCGGCTTCACCAAGCGGCGATGATTGACGGTGCGCACGACAATCGCGCGATCGTCAGTCGGCAGGTTCTCCATGTTGCGGATGAACGCGTCGGTGTACGGGAAGAACTGCTCGGCGTTCGAGAAGTAGATCACGCGCACGGTCGTGCCCGCGCGGCGCGCGACGTCGCCAATCGCGCGTAGCGTGCGCTCGGCGGTCACGTCTCCGTTGAACGTCTGAATCCGTCGTGCGCGATGTAGCGCCCGAATGCGCGCGTACATCTGCGCGTCGCCGATCCACGCGACTGGCGCGCCGTCATGCTGCGCGCGCGCCATACGCCGCAGATAGCGGTCGAACCAAGTGCGCTGTCGACGGTAGTACTGAACCACGTCGGCGACGCGCGGATCATCGGAGAGCTCGGTCGCGATGATGCGCTCGCTCTCGGCTTGGGCCTCGGGCGCGAAGTGCGCGATCAGCGCGTCCGGCGTGTCGGACACCGAGACGAGCGCGCGATACATCCGATGTACGAGCGGGATCTGCGGATCGTAGTCGCACAGCAGCAAGAGCTCGGAGCCGGCCTTCGCCGCCATCGTGTAGTTCTGATCGGAGCCGACACCGACGTACGCGCCGCCGAGACCGCTCAGGTGCGGATAGAGCAGATCGTGCCGGTACTCGTTGCTCACCGGGAAGTGGCGCGCCGGACGCGGCGTGCCCTCGTCGGGGATCGTCGCGAGGTCGCGCTGGATGTCCGCCGGGAGCGCGACCGACGGATCGGTCGGAATGCGCGTCTGCGCGCGGACCGCCGGCGCGGCGAGCATCACGGACAGCGCAGCACCAAGCGCGAGGAGAGGTCGAGCAGCTTTCAGGGTCATCGCGGGCGCGAGGATACGAGCGAGCCGAGCGACGTGCGAGGCGACGCAGGCGCTATCGGTGCGGTCGCGATCCGCACGGTCGCTCTCCGTGCGCGCGCTATCAGGGCATGTTCAGTGCGGTCGACCCATCGCGTGAAACGGCGGACCGAGACGCGAGCCTGGCGAAGGCACGGGCACGGGCGGAGTCGCGGGCGCGTCGAGGTCACGTGCGCAGCGCAGACCAAAGCGATGTGGGCCGCGGTTGGGCGCGCCCGAGCCGCGGCGCGCATGCGACGTCGCGCGGCCGATCGGATACCACCACGAGCCACCGCGCACGACCTTCTGCGCGCGCGCCCGTGGGCACTCGGCGGCGCCGTCGCAGAGGCCGCGCGGATTGCGCCCCTCGCAGCTCGCGCCGCACGAGCCGTACGAATCGCTGTACCAGTCCTGCACCCACTCCCAGACGTTCCCGGAGATCTCGTAGAGCCCCCAGTGGCCGACGGGCGTCGACATCACATCCCACGTCGCGCCACGCCCACAGCCCTTCCCTGCGGCCGTCTCGACGACGCTGTGTGTGCACGGCTGCGGCTCATCGCCCCAAGGAAAGCGCGTCGACTGCGGCCCGCCCGCGGCGCGCTCGAATTCCATCTCCGTCGGCAAGCGCTCGCCGACGACCGCGCAATACGCGGCAGCGTCGTACCAAGAGACGCCGACCTTCGGCTGGCGCGGGCGCATGTAGCCGCGAAACGGGATCGGCCGATTGCAATAGCCCGCCTCGATGCAGCGCTCGTAGTCGGCATTGGTGACCTCGTGCACGTCCATCAGGAACGTCTCGACGAACACCGTCGCCGTCGGTCGCTCGTCGGGCAGCCCGTCGAGCGCGCCGCGCACGAAGCTGCCACCGCCGACACACGCGAGGCCCTCGGGCAAAGTCGCCGGACACGCACGCGCCGCGGGCTCGGTGTTCTGCGCAGGACGCTGCGCGGGTGGCGACGAGCGCTCTTGCGCGTGCGCGTCGGAGCGAGCGCCGATGCGCGCGCCGGCCGCAGGCGCGTCGGCGCCAATGAAGCTCAGCGCTGCGATCAGCGCAACGGCGAGCACTCCGAGAGCGCGCTTGGCTTGGTCACGAGACGACATCGCGGCGGAGTATACGCAGCGTGGGCC
>Ga0335397_10003995_pt1 | contig 19582 bp, 18 predicted proteins | sample MAT04_FD_205740 | JGI IMG/M metagenome (GOLD analysis project Ga0335397, IMG submission 205740) | Freshwater microbial communities from Lake Fryxell liftoff mats and glacier meltwater in Antarctica - MAT-04 (spades assembly) (version 2) ... | reverse complement strand
CGAGGCCCACGAACACCGTGCTGAACACCTCGCTGGCCGCGCGCGCACCGAGCGCGAACTTGCGGCGCGGGGGCGCGGGCCTCTCGATCACGGCCGGCGCGATGAAGATCGGCGCGGCCGGAGGCGGCGGAGGCGGCGCGGGCGGATTGTGCAGCGCCTCGCCGACCAGCTCTCCGATCACGAAAGCGAGCTCCGTCGCGAGCTCGGGCGCGCCGAGCCGGGCGCGGGGAACGAGCCGCTCGAGTCGGCGCGTCGTGCCCGATGTGGAGGTGGTGACCTCGACCTTGATCCCGTTGGCGTCGAGCGTGGCCCGCACCTCCGCGCGCGGCGGGCCATCGCTGGAGAGACAGGCGAACAGAGAGAGGCGCTGGGCCTCGATCGCGATCTGGGTCTCGAGCGTGGCGCGCGGCCGCTCGGGCCAGGGATCGCCGTCGAGCGTCACGATCAGCGCGGGCTGATCGGCGGCGCACGTCGCAGCGAGGTCAGCGTGCGCTGGACCGGCGATGCTGAGGAGGCAGGTCAGAATTACGTGGCCGGCTTGGGCGCCGAGGCGCTCGTCCAGCAAGGCGCGCCGTCCGAAGGGATACTCTTTGTCTCTCGAGGCGGCGCAACGCCGCTGGGCGAGATGCATCGGCGTCCAAGGGGGCCAGGTAATTCTGACCTGGCTCCTAAGGACAAATAGGGGCCAGAGAGGCCGCATAGGCTCCGGTCGGATAGCGCTCGGCGTAGAGCTTCTTCGCCTTCTGGCACGCCGTGCGTTCGCCGCGTGCAGCTTGTGCGCGCGCGAGCCGAGCCAGCGCGTCCTCGGCGAACGAGGCCTGCGGCGCCGCGGTGAGCGCGCGGGTCAGAGCGACGACCGCCGCTCCCAGATCGTGACCGTCGTCCATCTCCAGCCGTCCGAGCTCGAAGGATGCCAGAGCCAGCCGCCGATCGCGCGGAAATGCCGCGATCAGCTCGGCGAGCGCCTTTCGTGCGCCCGGATGATCCCCGGCCTGACGGGCGCTCATCGCCTCCTGGAACAGCGCATCGGCGACCGGGCCCTTCCGGGCGGCGCTCCTGCGCTTGGCATCACGCGGCGCAGGGCGCTCGGCGACGGCGGGCTCGACCACCGGTGCAACGACCGGCGCGGTCACGACCGCAGGCTCGTTGGTCCACCGCTCGTTGGCGACCAGGCGCGAGATCTTGTCGCCATGGCGCACCTCGACGATGCCCTCTTCGACCTCGACGTTCACCTTCGCGCCCGATCGCGCGACCGAGAAGCGCGTGCCCACCACGCGGATCGTCACGTCGGCCGCGTGCACCGAGAACAGGCGCCGCTTCTTCTTGGCGACCGCGAAGAACGCCTTGCCGCGGCCCATCTCGACGCGAACCTCCTCCTCGTCGATCCGCTCCACCGCGACCCGAGCCTCGGGATCGGCCTCCACGCGGCTCCCGTCGGCCAGGAGGAATGAGGACGGCGCGTTGTCGGCCGTTGCGAGCGCGCCCGTCTGCTCGATCGCTTCGTTCTTCGGATACAGCGCGGCCGAGACCGCGACGACGAGCACGGCGACCGTGGCCCCGGCGATGCGGCGCTGGGCGCGCTTCTTCCGCTCGCGCACCAGCACGAACGGCGCGGCGGACGCCCACAGCGCATCGACGCGCTCCCTGTTCGGCTCCGGCCCCTTGATGAGCGGCTCACCCATGACGCTTCTCCTCCAGCCTGGCCGATGCGGCGCTCAGCCGGCGCTTCACCGTCGCGACCGAGCGATCCATGCGCTCCGCGATCTCGGTGAGCTCCAGGCCCTCGACGCGCTGCAAAATCAGCGCGACCCGCTCCTCGGCAGGGAACGACTCCAACCAGTGATAAACTTCGCGCAGCTCCGACCGCGTGTCCGCGCTGGCCGATCCGGCGATGAAAGACTCGACGTCCACCGGCTGCGTCTCGCTCCGCAGCCCGAGGCGCTGGAGCATCCGCCGCTTGCGCAGGCGCGACATCGCCAGGCGCACGACGATGGTGCCCAGCCAGGCCGCGAACGCCTGCGGCGCATCCAGGCGATCGAGCCGGGTCAGCGCGCGGATCAGCGCCTCCTGGGCGACGTCCTCGGGGTCCTCGGTCGGGATCAGGCGCCAGGCCTGCCCGAGGGCCACCGGCGCGTAACGCTTGAACAAGGCCTCCTGAGCCCACGCCTGCCCGCTCCGCGCCGCGGTCACCAGCGCCCCGTCGGGGATGGGATCACGCGATGCGTCGAAAAGAGGCCGCACGTTCGAGGCGGCGGCAGCGGAAGGGGGCGTCAATCAGGGGCCTTTTACCCCAAGACGCACGAGGGGGCTCCGGAAGCTCAGGCCCTTTGACGGCCGGAGGGGGGACGAGCCACGCGGGAGACGCGGCGGCGCCGAGCCCCGGAGCGCATGCGGTCCGGCGGCACCGGCGCGAAGAAGGCGCTCGGACGGGCGAAGTAGAACCCCTGAAGCATGGGGACGCGGAGCCGCGCCAGCACGTCGCGCTCCTCGGGCGCCTCGACGCCCTCCGCCACCACGGTGATCCCGAGCGACGCGGCGAGCACGGTCAGCGCCTGGACCAGCGTGCGCTTGCGGTCGTTGATGTGGATGTCGCGCACGAGGCCCATGTCGAGCTTCACGATCTCCGGCTCGAGAGAGACCAGCGACGAGAGCGACGAGTATCCCGCGCCCAGATCGTCGATCGCGATGCGATAGCCGAGCGCGCGAAGCTGCTCGATCCGCTCGTTCAGCTCCGGGATGTCCTCGAGCGCGGCCCGCTCGGTCAGCTCCAGCACCACGCGCTGCGCGACGCGGCCGAGCCGGGTGTCCGGCAAGTAGATGTCGGGATCGAGCAGATCGGTGGGGTGGAGGTTGATGTAGAGCGAGGTCTTCGCTGGGAGCGTCTCGACCGCCGCCGCCGCCGCCTCGCGCACGTGGTGACCGAGCGCGTCGAGCATGCCGCACGCCTCGGCGCGGTGGATCAGCTCCGCGGGCGTCTCCATGCCGGCGGTCTGCGGGCGCAGCAGCGCCTCGTAGGCGACCACCGATCCGTCCTTCACCGAGATGATCGGCTGGAACGCCAGGGTGCTCTCGGTGATCGCGCGCGCGATCAGGCTGCCTTCTTCGTCGGGCGTGAAGTGCGTCAGGCCGCCGCTCTCCACCGCCCGCAGGATCGTCTCGATCAGCTGCGAGCTCGGCACGGGCTTGGTGAGGTAGGCGATCGCGCCGGTGTTCACCGCGAGCACCGCCGACTCGACGCTCGGCGCGCCGGTCATCAGCACCACCGGGATCCGCGATCCGGTCTTGCGGACCTGCTCCACCAGCTCGCAGCCGTTCATGTCGGGCATCATGATGTCGGTGAGCAGCGCGTCGAACGATGCGCGGGCGATCTGCTCGAGCGCGACGGCGCCGGATTCTGCAGTGACGACCTCGAACCCCGCCTGATCGAGCAGCCGCGCGTACGCTCTGCGTATCGACGGCTCGTCGTCGACCAACAACACACGGCCGTTCGACGCGGTCACCGTTCCATGTTGCACAGAGCGATGCTCCTCGTCACAGCGCGCCCCAACATCGTCGTGACATTTGTCAAAACCAAGGGCAATTTCCCCTTGAATAACGCCCTTTCCGCGTTCACGTTCACGCACCTTCGGATCCACGGTGCCCGCCGTTTTCACGCGCAGGGGTTCGGGACGCTCGACGTGCTTGGCGCCGCGGATCATCCGTGCGACGCGGACTTCGGAATGCAGGCACGAGTGCGGGACATCGAGGTCGTTCGTCTCGGCCGCATCCGCTACGCCGATGCGATGGCCCTCATGGAAGCGCGCGCCGAAGCTCGGCTCGCGAAGACCGCGCCCGACACGCTGTTCCTGCTCGAGCACGACGCGGTGCTGACGCTCGGCCGCCGCGCCGATACGACGCACATCCTCGCGGCGCCGGACGAGCTCGCGGCGCGCGGGATCGAGCAGTTCGAGACGGGCCGCGGCGGCGACGTGACCTACCACGGGCCCGGGCAGATCGTGGCGTATCCGGTGCTCGATCTGCGCCCCGATCGCCAGGACGTGCGCCGCTACGTCGGCGATCTCGAGGAGACGATGATCCGCGCCGTCGCGCGCTTCGGGATCACCGCGGGCCGCGTGGACAAGCTCAACGGCACGTGGGTCGGCGGCGAGCGCAAAATCGGCGCGGTCGGCGTGCGCATCGCGCGCTGGATCACCACCCACGGCTTCGCGCTCAACGTCAGCACCGATCTCGATCAGTTCCAGGCGGTGATCGTCCCCTGCGGCATCCAGGGCAAAGCGGTCACCTCGATCTCGAAGGAGATCGGCCGCGAGGTGACGATGGATGAGGGGCTGGCCGCAGTCGAAGCTGCGTTTCTCGACGTTTTTACTTCTTGAAGAGGTTGTCGAGCATGGCGTTGAACTGCCGCTCGGGCATGCGCTTCGGGTTGGTCGCGGAGGGCGAGGGCATCGCGGGCTCGACGAAGCCGAGCAGGCTGCCGGGATCGCTCACCAGCTTCACGAGCCGCGCCGATCCGTAGCCGGACAGCGTGTCGACGTAGCTCTTCAGCGCGTCGAGGCGGTCGGCGCCGGCCTGCACCTTGAGCTGCGGGTGGACGAAGGTCTTCGACTGGATCTTGTCGAGCGATCCCGCCAGGTCGTCGAAGCGCGCCGCGAACGTCGGGTCGACGTTGTTGGCCTTCATGATGTGCGAGAGATCGCCGGGGTGCGGCATCATGCCGTGCCCGATCGCCCAGGCCGCGGAGGCCTGCGAGCGCGCGATCGGGTCGTCGGCGCTGATCGCATCGGTCTTGTCGGCGGACTCGATCTCGGCGACCAGCGCCGAGAAGTCGGGGAGGGACGGGCCGTGCGGGGATCCGGTGGCGGAGCGGAAGCCATCCGGGATCGCGACCTTGGAGTCGGGATCGCTCGCGGCCGAGAGGAGCGAGCCGAGAAAGGACTCGATCCGCGCGTCCAGCGCCGCGTCCATCGCCTGCTGCGCCTGCTCGGCGGACTGCGCGCGCGACGCGTCGTTGGCCTGGGCGACCAGCTTCTTGCGCTGTTCCTCGAGGCGCTCGGAGTTCTCGGCGAGCTCGCGGCCCCACGCGGCCAGCACGGCATCGACGCCGTCGGCCATCATCTGGAAGCGCATCTGCTCGAGCGCGACATTGCGACCGTGGACTTGCATCTGGTCTCCTTAGTTCAAACCGAGGGCAGCGGCGAGCTGGGTGATCTCGAGGAGCGCCTTGTTACCCGAGGCGACCGTCGCCGCGGATCCAAAGGAAAGCATATCGGCGTAACGCTCGCGGGCGTGGTCGATCACGAACTGATCGATCGTGCCCAGCGCACCGATGTCGTCGAGCAGCAGGAGCTCGCTCGCGCGCTTCTTGAGCGCCATCGGCAGCACCATCAGGTTGTCCGGCAGGTACTGCACCGCCGTCATCCCCGAGGCCTTCATGTCGAGCTTGAGCTCGCGGGCGTCGGAGATCTTCGAGTCGACGAAGCCGGTCGGCGCGCCCATCGCCAGGGCGTCGTTGCGCTCCTGGGCGAGGCGGCTGATGTGATTCTGGAGCTCGAACTCGGTCAGGACGCCGTCGCCGCCGCCCGGGAAATCGGCATCGTCGCGTTGCATGACCTCGTAGGCGGTCCAGGGATTTACCAGTGAGCTCGGTCCTTTGATTTCACCAGGCATGTATTGGCTCGTATGTGTGTATCGCACATTAGCGTGACAAGTTGCGCTCCTTAGCGTGCTCTTCCCTCCTCATGCGTGGCCCCGGACCAACGTCCGATGGGACTGCCCCTCGGATCGCGTCTGCTTCGTTGACGGTAGCTTTGGGTCTAACTAGGGTCCGCGCCGAAATATGGCGTTCGAGTTCAAGCTCCCAGACATCGGTGAAGGCGTCGTCGAAGGCGAGATCGTGAAGTGGCACATCAAGCCGGGCGACGCGGTGGCCGAGGACCAGCCGATGGTCGAGGTCATGACGGACAAGGCGACGGTCGTGATCCCGTCCCCGCGCGCCGGCACGGTCCGGGAGACGCGCGGCAAAGAAGGCGCGATCGCCAAGGTCGGCGAGGTCTTGGTGGTCATCGACGAGGCCGGCGCGAAGGCCGAAGCGCCGAAGGCCGCTGAACCGGCTTCGAAGGCCGCGCCGAAGGCATCGCCCCCCGGTGGCGAGGTCGACGACAGCCCGCAGGTGCCGTCGAAGAACGCGCCGAAGCCCACGCCGTCCAAGGAAGCGCCCCGCGCCGCTTCTCCCGCCCCGGTCTCGCGCGACGCGCCGACCTTGCGCCCCGCGCCCGCGAAGAGCGCCGCCGTTAGGGCTGTCGCCGCCGAGGCCAACGCCGTTGAGGCCAACGGTCGCCCGGTGCTCGCCGCGCCCGCCACGCGCCGCCTGGCCCGTGAGCTCAACGTCGATCTCCGCGGCATCGAGGGCAGCGGCCCCGGTGGCCGCGTGACCAGCGAGGACGTCCGCCAGGCGCTGTCCGCGCCCGAGCCCGAGGCCGCCTCGAGCGACGATCACCGCGACACCGTCGCGCCCCCGCCGCCGACGCCCGTCGCGCGCCAGGGCGGTGGCGAGATCCTGGAAGAGCGCATCCCGGTGCGCGGCCTCAGGAAGCGCATCTTCGAGAACATGGCGAAGTCGAAGTCGCACGCCGCGCACTTCACGTTCGTCGAGGAGTGCGACTGCACGCAGCTCGTCGCGCTGCGGGAGCGCATGAACGGCCAGCTGCGCGAGGGCGAGGCCAAGCTGCAGTACCTGCCGTTCATCGTGAAGGCGGTGATCGCGGCGCTGAAGCAGTACCCCGATCTCAACGGCCACATCGACGAGCAGGCGATGGAGTTTTCGCGTCGCAAGGACTTCCACATCGGCGTCGCCGCCTCGAGCGAGCGCGGGCTGATCGTGCCGGTCGTACGCAACGCCGATCGCCGCTCGCTCCTCGACCTGTCGAACGAGATCAAGCGCCTCGGCGACACCGCGCGCGCGGGACGCCTGGGGGCCGAGGATCTCGGCGGATCGACCTTCACCATCACCTCGCTCGGCAAGGACGGCGGAATCTTCGCCACCCCGATCATCAACCACCCCGAGGTGGCGATCATGGGCGTCCACAAGATGAACAAGCGGGCGATGGTGAACGAGGAGGACGACAGCATCGTCGTGAAGCCGATGATGAACCTCTCGCTCTCGTTCGATCACCGCATGATCGACGGGCACATCGGCGCGGCGTTCACGTACACCGTGATCCGCTTGCTCCAGAGCCCGGATCGGCTGCTCCTGGAGATGTCGTAAACGTGGTTGCCAAGAAGCGGATCGAGCCGGCGGTCGTCCCGAGCGTCTCGCCCGTCCCTGAGCCCCAGGCCTACCGGGTCCTCGATCCGGAGGGCGTGGTCGTCGGGCACATGCCGACGATCGATCCCGCCACGCTGCTCTCGATCTACGAGACGATGGTCCTCATCCGCACGCTCGACGAGCGGATGGTGACGCTGCAGCGCCAGGGCCGCATCGGCTTCTACGGCACCTGCACCGGCCAGGAGGCGCCCCCGATCGCGACCGCCGCGGCGCTGCGCAGCACCGACTGGCTCTTCCCGGCGCTCCGCGAGGGCGCGGCGATGCTCTATCGCGGCTTCGATCTCGAGACCTATGTCTGCCAGGTCTACGGCAACGCCGGCGACGTCCTCAAAGGACGCCAGATGCCCTCGCACTACGCTGACCGGCGCGTGCACTCGGTATCCTGGTCGAGCTGCATCGCGAACCAGCTCCCGCAGGCCATGGGCGCCGCGTGGGCTGCCAAGCTCCAGAAGCACGACACCATCGCGGTCGGCTTCGTCGGCGACGGCGGCACGTCGGAGGGCGACTTCCACTACGCGCTCAACTTCGCCGCCGTGTACCAGGCGCCGGTGGTCCTCATCTGCCAGAACAACCACTGGTCGATCAGCGTCCCGACGTCCGGTCAGACGCGCTCGCGGACCATCGCCGAGAAGGCCTACGCCTACGGCCTCCCGTTCGCGCGGATCGACGGCAACGACGCACTGGCGGTCTACGCCTCGGTGAAAGAGGCGGCCGAGCGCGCTCGGAGCGGCGGCGGGCCGACCTTCCTCGAGATGCTGACCTACCGGATCGGGGCCCACTCCACGTCGGACGACCCCCGCGTCTACCGGCAAGAGAGCGAGGTCGAGATCTGGCGGGCGCGCGATCCGATCGACCGCCTGCGCCGCTTCCTGGTCGGTGAGGGGAAGTGGGATCTCGATCGCGAGGCCGCGCTCAAGGGCAAGACCGAGGCTCGGGTCCTCGCGGCGGTGAAGGCCGCCGAGGCGCGACCCCTCCCCGCACGGGAGACCTTGTTCGACGACGTCTACGCGACCCGGCCATGGAACCTCGAAGAGCAGCGCGCCGCGTTTCTCGAAACGGATCCCGCACCAAGCCACGGTTGACAGTGTGGGAGAGCCTCCCTACGGTCCCGGCCCAGTGGGGAACGCGAGCACCCTGGACGCCGGCGCACCAACGAAGGTCGACCTCGACAAGCGTGATGGAGTCGCCCCGGTCGATGGTCAGGCCGAGTGGCTGACCTGGCTGAAGCACAAGATCGCCACCGATCGCATGGCCGTCATGGTCGTCGTCGGGATGGGCGCGCTGCTCTTCCTGCCGTTCCTCGGCACGCTGGGCCTCTGGGATCCATGGGAGACGCACTACGGCGAGGTCGCGCGCGCGATGATCGCGCGCGACGACTACGTCTATCCTTACTGGGAGAGCGCGTACTTCTTCTCGAAGCCGGCGATGACGCTGTGGCTGATCGCGTTCGGTCTCTTCATCACCGGCGCAGAAGGCGGAGCGCCGACCGACGCGCTCGGATCGTGGGCCGAGTGGGGCGTGCGCCTGCCGTTCGCGGCGATCGCGATCCTCGCGCTCTACGCGGTCTATCGCATCGCGACGCAGCTCCGTGATCGCACCACCGGCGTGATCGCCGCGTTCGTGCTCGGCTCGTGCCCGCAGTTCATCTTCATCGGCAAGCAGGCGATGGCCGACATGCCGCTGGTCGGCTTCCTCACCTTCGGAATGGCGATGTTCTGCGCCGCCGTCTTCGATCAAGAAGAAGACGCCAAGGCGTCGCCGCGGCTGCGCGCGATCACCGCGATCGGCATCGCGGTCGCCGTCATCCCGCAGCTCCTCCTCATCGGGCGCGAGCTGGAGCAGGGCATGGCGATCGCCGCCTGCGCGGTCGCGGGTGTCGTCGGCGTCGGTTACGTGGCGTTCGCGGGTCTCTGGGCCTCGCGCCGCGAGTGCTGGATCCTCGGCTTCTATACCGCGGTCGGCTGCGCCGCGCTCGCGAAGGGTCTGGCCGTCCTCGCGGTCGTCGGCCCGGTCGTCATCCTGTACATGGCGTTCACGCTCGACTGGCGCATCCTGATCCGCGCGAAGCTCGTGCTCGGCGCGCCGCTCTTCTTGCTCGTCGCGCTGCCCTGGTACCTCACGCTGTCGCTCTTCACCGGCCGCGACGACGAAGGTCTCACGTTCAACGAGCGCTTCTGGGAGCACGACAACTTCGGCCGCGTCGGCTCGGGCGTGCACGGCGATCGCGGCGGCGTCGGATACTATCTCGAGCAGCTCGCCTACGGCATGTTCCCCTGGGTCGCGCTGGTCCCGATGTCGATCGGCTTCGCCGCGAAGCACGTGCACGACGAGACCAACGAGCAAAAGAAGCGCCTCCTCGTCTTCGTCCTGATCTGGGCGCTCTGGGTCTACGTGTTCTTCACGATGAGCCAGACCAAATTCCACCACTACACTTTCCCGGCCGTCCCCGGCCTCGCGATCCTGGTCGCGGTGTGGTTCGCGTGGCTGGCCGAGAACCCCGCGCAGCGCCTGCACCGCGCGATGGGCTTCGTGATCCTGGCGATCTTCGCGGTCGCCGCGCGCGACCTGATCAACGACCCGCAGAACCTGGTGAACCTCTTCACCTACAAATACGATCGCGACTATCCCCGCGAGGTGGTGGTGCGCCCGTTCCTCGGCACCATCGTCGGCGTCGGGTCGGGCTTCATGGTGATCTTCTATCTCCTGCGCAAGAAGGGCCACACGCTCGGCGCCTTCCTCGCGATGGCGATCGTCTTCGGCGCGTGGATTTCACACCACCACTTCAACATGCTCTCTCCGCACTGGAGCCAGGCGCACCTCTTCAAGACCTACTACGAGGAGCGCCAGGGCAACGAGCCGATCTACGCGTACCAGCTCAACTGGCGCGGCGAGACGTTCTACTCGAGAAATCGAGTGGTCCAGGTGAAGGAAAAGGGCGCGAACGAGCGCATGCGGCAGGTCGTCGATCAGCCGGGGCGCGAGTTCATCATCACCGAGCAATCACGCTTTCAGACGCTGAAGGGCCTGCTCTCGGCGGACAAGCGCGACAAGCTCGAGATCATCGATAGGTCGAGCAACAAGTTCTACCTGTGCGTGGTCGGAGACTGACGATTGCCCTTTTCTCCGCGTGATCTCCTGATCCTCTCCGACATGCACGTCGGACGGGACTGCAAAGAGATCACCGGATTTGCGCAGCCTCGCCCGGATACTGCCTTCGATCAGGCGTTCATCGACCTCCTCGACGTCTATACCGACAACCGCGAGACCAGCTGGCGGCTCATCCTGGGCGGCGACTTCATCGATTTCATGGAGGTGGTGGTCGCGCCGAGCGAGACCACCGCGCTCGATCTCAACCTCAGCTTCGAGGTCACCGCGGAGGAAAAGGAGTTCGGCCTCGGCAGCGAATCCGAGCGCGTGATCGTGAAGCTCGAGCGCACCTTCGAGTATCACCGATCCTTCTTCGTGCGCCTCGCGGCATTCCTGCGAAAAGGCGGCGAGGTGGTGCTGGTCCGCGGCAACCACGACGTCGAGTTCTACTGGAAGAAGGTGCAGAAGGTCTTCCGCCGCAGGATGGCCGACCTCGCGTTCGCCGGTGAGTCACTCGATCTCGACGAAGGCATCGAGAAGCGCAACGAGCTGCAAGATAGATTGCACTTCATGCCGTGGATCTATCTCGAGCCCGGCCGCATCTATTTCGAGCACGGAAATCAGTACGACGAGTACTGCTCCTTCGATCACTGGCTGCACCCGGTCAGCCCGCAGAACCCACGGCGCATCGACACGCCGATCAGCGCGTTCGCGATGCGATACTTTGTGAACCTGATGGCCGACTATGCGCCGGGCAACGTCGAGGTCTGGGGCTGGAAAGACTATGCCCGCTGGCTGCGCCAGAAGGGCCTCAGCGGCTCGATCTACGCCGCGCGCATGGCGCTCGGCGCTGGCGTGCGCATGATGATCTACGCGATCGAGTGGACCTTCGGACGCGTCGGCCGCTACTCGCAGGAGCACAACAAGAAGCTCATCGAGGAGGCCGCGCGTTTCGGGATCTCCGACGAGAAGCTGGCGGCGATCGACCGCCTCCACCACACGCCGGTCAACCGCAACCTCGCCGAGCTGATGCGCCTGTTGTTCCTCGATCGCATGCTGTTGGCGATCGCCGCGGCGTTCCTCACGCTGATCGTGCTGGTGGTGGTGGACTCGCCGTGGATCGAGCTGGCCGGCGTGGTCGTCATCGCCGCCGCCGCGTACAGCGTGAACCGCGCGCTCGAGCCGAAGCGCTATCTCGCGCCTGGTCCGAAGCAGATCGGCATCGCCAAGAAGATCGCCGAGATCCTCGACGTGCCCCTGGTCGCCATGGGGCACAGCCACTCGCGGCGCGACGTCGATCTCGGGCAGGGCCGCCGCTACGTGAACACCGGCTGCTGGCTGCCGCCGTTCGAGGGGCTCGATCACACCGACCCCAGCCAGCCGTGCACGTGCAAGCTCTCGCATCTGGTCGTCGATCAGAAGGGCAAGGCCGAGCTGCGCGTGTTCTGCAAAGCGGCGCGCACCGTGCGCCTCAGCGACATCGCCGAGACCGCCGCGCAGACCTCCGATCTCACGCGGGCGCGCGCCTCGAGCGTGGCGTGACCACCGGCGTCCGCGCCGACGCTCGAATCCTCGGCGATCTCTCCGAAGCGGAGGTGATCCTGCTCTTCACCGACGGCGCCTCGCGGCCCTATCCCGAGGTGCTGGTCGGCAACGGCGACGACGCGGCGGTCTGGCAGCTCCGCCCGAAGATGGCGCAGGTCGCCACCACCGATGGCCAGGTCGAGGGCGTGCACTTCACGCTCGATGCGCCGGCCCACGCGATCGGCCGCAAGCTCCTCGCGGTGAACCTCAGCGATCTGGCGGCGATGGGCGCCGAGCCGCGTTACGCGCTGATCGCCGCCTGTTTGCCGCGTGATCTTTTGGTCGAGATCGCGCGCGACATCGGCCGCGGCGCGCGCGAGATCGCGTTCGAGCATCGGGTGCACCTCATCGGCGGCAACGTCACGCGTTCGCCGAAGGGCGTTGTCCTGCACGCGACGCTGCTGGGCGAGGTCGAGCCGAGCAAGATCATGCGGCGGAGCGGCCTCTACGCCGGTGATCGCCTGCTGGTGAGCGGCACGCTCGGCAACGCGCGGCTCGGGCTGCGCGCCGACGTCACGCACGCGGTGCTGAAAGACGCGCTGTTCGACCCGGTGCCACGCGTGGGCCTGGGTCGCGCGCTGTCCGCTTCGGGTCTGGTGCGCGCGGCGTGCGATGTCTCCGACGGACTGGCCCGCGACGCCGTGCGCCTGGTCGAGCAAGACCGGCTGGGGGCAGTCCTCGATCTGGCGGCGCTCCCGCTGAGCGCCGCGGCGCGTGAGGTCACGGCGGCGCTGGGCCTCGATCCGCAGGAGATCGCGCTCCTCGGCGGCGAGGACTACGAGCTGCTCGTCGCGGTGGCGCCCGAGGACGTCGAGGCCGCGAAGGACGTGGCCCGCGCGGAGGGCGAGACGCTCACCGAGATCGGCGTCGTGAGCGCCGATCCAGGCCTTTTTTCGAGCAATAAAGTGCCACTGGGGAAGTCCGGCTTCGAGCACTTCGGTTGACCTGGCCGCACCCTCGCGCTTTATCGCTCCGGTGAGACCGGAAGACGTGCGCGCGCTCCTCGAGGGCGTGGCCAGAGGCGAGACATTGATCGACGCGGCGATGAAGCGTCTCGAGACGCTGCCGTTCGAAGATCTCGGCTTCGCGTCGATCGATCACCACCGCGCGCTCCGCACCGGCCTCCCCGAGGTCGTGCTCGGCGGACCCAAGACCGACGAGCAGATCGCGCTGATCGTCGAGGCGATCAGCGCGCGCGGTCAGACCGTGCTGGTGACCAAGCTCGAGGCCGCCCGCGCCACCCGCGTCGTGAGCCTTCTTTCCGAGCAGACGCGCGCGAAGGCGACCGTCGAGCCGGTGCCGCGTTTCCTCGTCGTCGGCGCGCCGATGCCCGTGAACGGCCGCGGCGTGATCGCAGTGGTGAGCGGCGGGACCAGCGACGAGCCGGTCTCCGAGGAGGCCGCGCGCACCGCCGAGCTCTTCGGGCACCACGTGCTGCGCGTGCGCGACGTCGGCGTGGCCGGCCTCCACCGCCTGCTCGCGCGGCGCGACGAGATCGAGGCGTGCGAGATCGTGATCGCGGTGGCGGGCATGGAAGCCGCGCTTCCCAGCGTGCTCAAGGGCCTCATCTCGCGCCCGATGATCGGCGTCCCCACCTCGGTCGGCACCGGTACTCACTTCGGCGGCGTCGCCGCGCTGCTCTCGATGCTCAACGCGTGCGCCTCGGGCATGACCGTCGTGAACATCGACAACGGTTTTGGCGCCGGATACTTCGCCGCGCTGATGAACGCGCCGAGGCGCGCGTGAGCGCGCTGAAACCCGTGAAGATCCTCTATCTCGATCTCATCGGCGGCGCGGCGGGCGACATGCTCATGGCCGCGCTGGTCGACGCCGGCGCCTCGCTCGATCGCATCCGCGAGGTGGTGAGCGGGCTCGGCCTCGATCGGGTGCGCATCTTCACCAAGACGGCGACGCCGGGTGGCCTGCGGGCGCGACAGATCGACGTGATGATCGGCGACGAGCTGGCCGATCGCGAGCACATCCCGGCCGAGGCGGTCGCGGAGGCGGAGACTCGCTACACGCTGCTGGGCAAGGCGCGCGGGCCGAAGATCCAGACCGCGCACGCCGCCCATCGCTCGTACACCTCGATCCGCGAGCTGCTGGAAAAGGCTTCTTTGCCCGATCGAACGCGGGCCATCGCCCTGGGTGCGTTCCGTCTCCTCGCGGAGGCCGAGGCGCACGTGCACGGCGTCGACATCGATCAGGTCGAGTTCCACGAGGTCGGGGCCGACGACGCGATCACCGACATCGTCGGCGTCGCCACTGCGATCGAGGAGCTGGCGCCCGACGAGATCGTGGTGTCGCCGGTGCCGGTCGCGCGCGGCCTCACGAAGGGCGCGCACGGGCCGATCCCGCTGCCCGCGCCGGCCACCATCCAGATCTTGATCGGCGCGCCGCTGGTCGAGACGCCGCTCGCCGGTGAGCTGGTGACCCCCACGGGCGCCGCGCTCCTGCGCACGATCGCGACGCGCTTCGGGCCCGTGCCGAGCATGACGGTGCGCGCGATCGGCGTCGGCGGAGGTCACAAGCAGTGGCCTGATCGCCCCAACGTGGTGCGCGCGCTGATCGGCGACACCAGCTCGAGCACGGCGACCCACAGCGGCGAGATCGTCATCGAGACCAACATCGACGACATGAGCCCGCAGCACTTCGCCGCGCTGGAGAAGGCGATCTTCGACGCCGGCGCGATGGACGTCTGGTCGACCGCGATCCAGATGAAGAAGGGCCGCGCCGGGCGCATGGTCTCCGCGCTGGTCGCCGACACCCTGAAAGACGCGGTGATTCAGGCCTTCTTCATGCACAGCACGACGCTGGGCGTGCGCATGCACGACGTCACGCGCCAGCGCGCCGAGCGCATCATGATCACCGCCGAGACCGCTTACGGCGTGATCCGGGTGAAGATCTCGCCGCGACCTTCCGGCCCCGATCTGGTGATGCCCGAGCACGACGACTGCGAGAAGCAGGCGCTCGCGCACGGCGTCTCGATCCGCGTGGTCTGGGAAGCGGCGCTGCGGACCGCGTCTAAGTGAGCAGCCGCTCGACGCCCAGCCCGCTGATGATGAGCCGCTCCTTCTCGTCGCTCAGCAGCTTACGCGTCCAGGGCACCGAGCCGCCGTCGCCGACCTCCATCTCCTCGCCGTTCTTGTTCGTCGCGAACAGCTTGAAGCAGATCTCCTCGTAGTATCCGCGGCCGCCCGACCGATCGAGATCGAGGTGGATGCGCGCCTCCGGGAAGCGCTCCGCCAGCGGCGCGATGATGGCCTCCTCGAACGCCCGCCCGGCGAGCGGTGTGATCGCCACGCGCGGCTTGGTGAGCCCCAGCTTCGTGAACAGCGCGAGATAGTATCCGAGCTGGGTGACGAGCTGGCGCGCCTCGAAGCGGAACGAGCCCTCGTCGCGTCCCGCCGCCACCATCGAAAACAGCCTGAAATGAGCGGAAAAATTTGGTCCCGGCAGCGCCTGGGCCCGCACGACGCGCTGCGACGCCGCGAGCAAGACCGGCGTCTTGCGATCCTTCTTCCGACGCTTCGCGCACTCGAGCGCGAGCACGTTGGTGGCGTCGGACAGCATCTCGGTGCTCCGCATCGTCGAGACGATCTTGTTCTGGCTCACCGTCGCCACCGCCGAGCACGCGCCCAGCGGCTGCAGCACCCGCCCAGGCGTCGTGCGCGCGCGCTGCCGCGCCGCGACCTCGAGCAAGAGCGACGTCAGCTCGCTCGGGGCGATCCGCTCGCTCAGGAAGCCCACCAGGTCGGGGACCCCGGACCCACGCTCGATACGCTCGATCAGACCTCGCATGGCGCCCATTTCGCCCGAAAACGAGCCAAGTGTCCAAGTCACTTCCCGCGCGCCTCGATAGTTTCGTCTTCGTCGCGAACGACTCGCGAACACGAAAGAGGGACACGAAAATGACCAAGCTTATCAAGACGGCGATGATTGCGATGATGATGGCGGCCTGTGGCGGCGAGGACACGACAACAACCCGGGCGGCACGACGACCATGACCACCATGACCTGCGCGCACAGCTACGGCTGTCAGAACGGGAGCTGTACCTGCAGCGACGGGCCGCGCAAGGACAACAGCTGCTGCGACCCGGAGGTGCAAGGGTGCGGCGGCTCGAACGCGTGCAACACGTATTGCAACGTTTGCAACTAAGTACAGCTCCCCGGAAGTAGGTGAACAGATCGGGCGTCGAGGCGCCCCGATGGGGAGGCGCGAGGCCGAGACATACTCTGCGTATGGCGAGGCCGAGCAACGAAGCCAGCGGGGATGTATCGGCGGCCCAGCTGTTCACGAACTTCCGGGAGCGGGCCCTTTTCGTCGCTTGTTTTGGGACTAAGGGCGCTTGTCCGGCGGCGTCCCCATGATCGCGATGTCCTGAGCCAGCTTCATCATCGCGCCCCCGAAGAGCCCGTGCTGCTCGCCCTTGTTTCCATGCACCAGCGCCACCGCGAGCCCGGCCTTGCCCAGGTTGGCCTGGCGCTTCACGAGATCGTTCAGCGTCTTGGTGGCGTGGGTCGCGCGGCGGACGATGCCGTCGAGATCGGGCTTCGGGGAGGCCATCGCGCCGGCGAGTCCGTCGAAGGCCAGCGTGAGCGCCTGCACGGCCTGCGTATGCTTCGCGTCGCTGACCGTCGATCCGACGAGCGACCCGAAGAACGAGGGCCGCTTCTCGAGGCTCTCGAGGCCCTCCGACGTGAGCTTGCCCTGGGGCGCGACCGCTTCGAGCGCGGCGCCGCCGGTGATGCCCCACTTCGTCTTGAGCTTCGTGACGTCGCCCTGGCCGTCCTGCGTGAGGCCGAGCGCGTCGAGGCGGGCCTGGATGGCCATCTGCTCCAGGCGATTGCGCGGTGATGCGATGAGGGTGCTCATCGGCGTGCTCCCAGGCCGATGTGCAGCGCGCTCGCGGCTTCCAGCATCCGGGCGCCGTCCGCCGTGCAGCCGTCGCGGCGCACGCGCACCGCGATCTGCGGCCAGATCTCCAGGAGGAGGGCCCGCGCGGCGCTCCGGAGATCCACGTCTCCGGGCATCGCAGCGAGCTGGGCGCCGAGCGTGGTCGCGCGCGTGAGGACTTCGTCTTCGACCGGCATGCTCGACGCCTACTCACGGCGCGTGCCAGGCCTTAGCGCGCAACAACCGCGGTTCCCGCCGCCGCCTCCGGGATGCGGGTGACGCCTCCAGGCGCCATCCCGCGAAAAATAGGCTAATCTCGGCCCGCTTGACCGAAGTGACCCACCTGCCGATCGACGAGCCCGATCCGGCGCTGGCCGAATCGCTGCGCCTCGCGCTGAGCGAGCTGTTCGATCCGGCGACGCGGCGGCTCCCCGTCGCCGACGAGGTGGTCCTGCACGTCATCGGCCCCAACGTGACCGACGTGCACCTCGACGTCGCGCTGGGGCGGGGGCACCTGGCGCTGGTCCTGGTCTGGCCGCACCAGTCCGAGCGCCTCATACGCGCGCTCGACATGGGCGCCGCCGATGGGCTCGTGTGGCGCGACGTCGAGGGCAGCTCGTCCGAGCTCCGCCTGCGGGCCCGCGCCGCGCTCGAGCGCACGCGCACCGCGCGCCTGCTCGAGCACGAGAGGAAGGATCTCGCGGCGCTGCTCCAGCTCTCGCAGACGCTCAACGACGCGGGCGACATGGAGGGCACGCTCTTCCACATCGCCAAGCAGGTGGCCGAGGTGATGAAGAGCGAGCGCTGCTCGATCATCCTCCTCGACGACGACGGTGATCATGGCTACGTCGTCGCCACCTCCGACGACGCCACGCTGCGCGGCCACCCGATCGCGGTGAAGACGCACTATCCCGAGATCAGCGAGGTGGTCCGCACCCGCGCGCCGCTGGTCGTCGACGACGTCAGCCGCGCGCCGCTGTTCGATCGCGTGCGCGAGCTCCTCCGCGGAAAGGCAGTTGGAAATACCGCCATTTTTCCGGTGTTCCTGAACGACAAGGTCTGCGGCGTGATCCACGTGCGCGGCGCCGCCGCTCGCACTTCCTGGCTATCGCCGCACCAGGCGCAGTTCGGGGCGATCGTCGCCAACGCCACCGCGATCGCGCTCCGGAACGCGCGCCTCTTGCAGCGGGTGCGCGATCGCGCCGAGAGAGTATCCACCGCCCGCGTGCGCGCCGAGCGACGCCTGAAGCAGCTGGAGAACTATCAGCGCTTCTTCGATCTCGCCGGCGACGGCCTGGTTATCGTCGACGGCAAGGGCCGCTTCCTCTTCGCCAACCGCGAGGCCAGCACGATCCTCGGCTTCCACGCCGGCGATCTCACCCAGCTCGGCTTCAACGACATCGTCGCGGAGGAAGGCGAAGCGCGGCTGGCCGAGCTGCTCGACGGCTTTCGCCGCGGTGATCACAAGCGGAGGGTCGATCTCCCGGTCTTGCGCGCCACCGGTGAGGTCGCGGTCCTGTCGCTCTCCACCGCCTCGCTCGATCCGGAAGGCGAGGACAAGGAGGCGGATACAGCGGCGATCATCTCGTTCCGCGACGTCACCGCGACCCGCAAGATGGAGCGCGAGCTGCGAAAGACGAAGGACTTCCTCGAGAGCGTCATCGAGTCGAGCGCCGACGCGGTCGTGGCCGCCGACATCAAGGGTACGATCCTGCTCTTCAATTCCGGCGCCGAACGCATCACCGGCTACACCCGCGCCGAGGTGGTGGGGAAGAAGAGCGCCGAGATCCTCTATCCGACCGGCGTCGCGCGCGAGCTGATGCGCCGCATGCGATCCGCCGAGCACGGCGGGGTCGGGCGCTACCACTCGGCGCGCGAGGAGCTGAGTATCCGATCGGGCGAAACGATCCCGATCAGCCTGTCCGCCGCGCTAATCTACGATCACGGCCGCGAGGTCGCCTCGGTCGGCATCTTCTCCGATCTGCGCGACCGGATCCGCATGGAGGGCGAGCTCCAGCACGCGCAGATGAAGCTCGAGCTGTCCGAGCGCCAGTCCGCGATCGTCGAGCTCGCCGGCGCCGCCGCGCACGAGCTGAGCCAGCCGCTGACCTCGATCCTCGGCTCCACCGAGCTCGCGCAGCGCAAGGTCCCGGAGGGCTCGCCGGCCGCGGTGCAGCTCGCGCGCATCCTCACCGAGTGCGAGCGCATGGCGGCGATCGTGAAGAACATCGGCCGCATCACCCGCTACGAGACCAAGCCTTACGTCGGCATGACCCAGATCGTGGATCTGTCCGCGTCGAGCGCCAGCGGATCCCAGCCGGTGCTGCCCGCCACCGATCCACCGAGGAACGCACGATGATGATCGCTCTGTTGCTGCTCGCGGCTGCTCCTGCACCCGAGGAGATCGCCCGTCAGGCGCTGGAAAACACGCTGTTTGCTGCGACCGACGCCCGCGCCACCGTCTCGCTCGAGATCAAGAAGGACGGCCAGGTCACGAAGAAGCGCGAGCTCACCGCGATCGTGAAGCGCGAGGCCGGCCGCTCGCGCTCGTACGTCGAGTTCCATTCCCCCGCCGACGTCGCCGGCACGCGCTTCTTATCCAGCGACGAGGGCGGAGAGACGAAGCAGTTCATCTATCTGCCCGCCTTCAAGAAGGTGAAGCGCATCGTGGGCGCGCAGCGCACGCAGAGCTT